>Ga0351949_1069_pt1 | contig 14762 bp, 13 predicted proteins | sample BONcelT113001G15_FD_206856 | JGI IMG/M metagenome (GOLD analysis project Ga0351949, IMG submission 206856) | Enriched cells from coal bed in the Powder River Basin, Montana, United States - BONCAT cells T11 rep3 HSBNCT.T11.300.1.G15 ... | reverse complement strand
GTTAAACCCATGTTCAGTTTATTCGCGTCGGCCCGCTGGTAAATGATTTCAGCAGCGGTATGACCATGAGCAGCCCAGTGCATTTTGTTTTGAATGGTTTTAAAGAATTCGATTGTCATTGGTGCGTTTGGGTCATAATCAACGCTTGTGGCATAAATATCCAATACTTTTCGCCAAAATACTTTTTCCGATGATCGAATGTCCCTTATTCTGGCCAATAATTCATCGAAATATTTACCTCCACCAGCTTCTTTGAGCAATTCATCGTTCATGGTGAATCCTTTGATCAGGTATTCCTTTATCAGGCTTGTCGCCCATTTCCGGAATTGAACACCACGATGCGATTTTACCCGATATCCAACAGAAATGATTACATCGAGATTGTAAAAAGTTACCGGTTTGTCGGAATTTGCAATATGCAATTTTTGCATATTGCTTTCCCTGTCTAATTCACCTTCATCGAATACATTTTTTATATGTCTTGAAATCACCGACTGATCCCGTTGAAACAGGGAAACAATTTGCTCCTGTGTAAGCCAGACAGTTTCATTCTCGAAGTGAGTTTCTATCCGGGTTTGCCCATCTTCGGTTTGATAGATGATAATTTCTGAACTCATTTTCTTTTCTTTTTGATTTTGGGTTCTCACTTGCTTTTTACTTGTTAAAACGCATAATTATTGATATTCTGATAGTTATAATCATTTACTCTGGAATTTGCTTTTCATTTGCTTTTTTTTGAACAAGTTGGTAATCTCGAAATATGAATTCTTTATTAGTCTTTCTTCCTCCTTTTAACATGCCAAAATCATGTCGAGCGCATAAAAAGTTACATTGTAATCTTTCCCATCAGCGGCAGTTGTAAAGTAATTCTTTACAACTGAATCGGCATCTAATTCCTTTTCGTCCAGCACGTTTGCAATGTGTTGGCCTATATTTTGCTTCGAGGTGTCAAAAAGTTCGGCGATCTGGTTTTGGTTCATCCATACCATGCCGTCTTTGGCAAAAAGTGAAACTGAAGCTTTGCCATCAGGAGTATTGTAAATAATGATGTTTTGAAAGTTGTTTCGCTGTTCCATATTTAGGTATATATTTAAAACCCCCCACTTGTTTCTGCCATACCCTTCATTCCTGGCAGGTAGCGGCAGAGCCGCCAAATATTTGTAGAATAAAGCTCTTGGTTCATAATGTATTTTACAACTGCATCAATCTGAGAATGAGAGTACGTGAATGCCCCATACCCTTTTTGCCATTCAAATTTGAATTTTGATAAGTTTCCCTTCTTGATCCATACATTACTTGAAGTTTTTATTTCCTCAACTAAATCGGGAATTAGTTGACTGATATGGTAGCCTATAAAAATATGGATATGGTCGGGCATGGCATTTATTGCCAAAAGTTTGTGTTTGTGATTTTGAACGATGCCGGTTATATACATTTCCAATTCATTTTTCCATGATTTTTTTATCAGGGCATCTCTGTTTTTTACAGCAAATACGAGCTGAAAATAACACTGTGTGTATGTGTTTGCCATTATAAAAAATATTACGGTGCGCTGCACCTTCTGTGTGTATTACGTTTATCTAAGCTACAAATATAACCGGTGCGCTGCACCTTTTCCGCTTAGGGGATTTGCAATTTTGTAATCTATTTAAGAATCGGAAATAAAATATTTAAAATCCCCTTAATCAGGTTAATCTGCGGTTCCGACTTTTTTTCTCTCCGGCAAATAACGTTCCCCTGTTTTTTTCTTCCTCAATCATTTGCTCATACAGTTTAAACAGGTATTCCAGGCGTTCTTCGTCGCTTTCGAAGGGACGGCTGCGGTAGCAACGCTCAACGGCCAAATCGTTTTGGCGGTGAGCTTCGCGTAAACCTTCGGGCATTTTATCGGGGTCGTAAAGTTGTGCTAAAGTTTTTTCGCTGTGTTTTTCGCGTTCTTCCAAAATACGGTAAACATGGGTTTCGAGTTCTTGCTTTTGGGTTTCGGGAATAGGAGGAAAGGGAAAATTATTATAGCAAAGTACACTTGAATAGCGATAATCTGTTTTCAATCTACCAGCAACTACACTCACCCACACCATGTGCATTTTAGACGAAATGACACTAAAATGCCAAGTTTGCGCATCATAAATAACACCGGCAGAATTTGTAACAACTGTACCTGGTTCTAAAAAGCTAAAAGGAATATAATTTCTTCTTATTGAAGATGTTAGTGGAATTACAATGCAATTAGACTCTTGGTAGGCAATTTGTCTAAATCTATTGGGATACTGCGCATATTCAACTGTTGTAGGAGCATCACTTTTTAATCTAAATTCCTTAACAGAATCAAGTCTCGATTTAATGAATGGTATACTATTTGCTTCATTTATATCTTCATCCAAAATCCAGAGACAATATCTTTCTTTGTCATTTAAGAAATCACCACCACTCAACAGCCTTTTTATAAATTTTTGTGAAGCTGGATAGTCAGTTATTAATTTTTCTTTCTCCTCAAATGTTAAAGTAAAATTTCCTCCGTCTGTAGGCATGCTACCTCTAACCAATTCAGGGAAATTACTTAATGCATTACTTCTTCTATCAAAGATTATATTTGAACTGGATATTAAATAGGCATTTATGTTTGGAACATTTTTTTTAAGGCCTTCACTAAACAGATATTTAGGATAATTTAACTGGTTTCTAATACCAACAATTATCACAATCACGGCTGCTTTTGATTTGGCATTATTTGTCCATTTAAAAGATGTATGTGCAAAACCAATCTCTAATTGTTTATCAAAAATATGAGGCCATAACAAAGCAACCTGCTCTCCTTGACAGATTGAGTTTGTACTAACGAAAGCAAATTGGGAATTAATATTTTGTATAAAGTTGGCTCCTTTAACAAACCAACAAGCGATATAATCAAGATTTTTAAAGTTTTCAAATCCTTTGCAAACAAAAGCTAAATCTGCCTTTTGTTGGTTAGATTGCATACTACTCCCCAAATACGGCGGATTTCCCATAATATAAATCTCGTCACCTTCCTTTTTTGGGCAAACCTGTTCCCAATCCAAACGGCAGGCGTTACCATGCACAATGTTGCCGGTTTCTTTGAGTGGCAAAGCAGGTTTGGTTCGGCCAAAGGCTGCAAAAAACTCGCGGTTCATTTGGTGTTCGGCTAACCAAAGTGAGAGAATGGCCACTTCGTGGGCAAAGTCGTCTATTTCAATGCCATAAAAATTGCCCAAGGAAATACCCGAAAACTGGTTGGAATGGAATTTATTTGCTAAGTCGATTTCCTTGAAAATCTTCATTTCCAAACGGCGCAATTCTTTGTAGGCAATAATCAGGAAGTTTCCGCTTCCGCAAGCCGGGTCGAACAACTTTATTTTCCAAATGCGTTGCAACAGTAGAGACAAGGCATGCCTTGTCTTTACAGGGTTCTGTTTAGCCAAAGCAGCGTCAAACTCTTCGTATAGATCATTCAGGAAAAGTGGTTCAATCACTTTCATAATATTGGGTACACTGGTATAGTGCATTCCCAAGCCTCCGCGGTGTTCAGGCGTAATCACTGCCTGAATCATGGACCCGAAAATATCGGGGTTAATATCTTTCCATTGTAATTCACCACTTTCAATGGCAACCTGACGGCTTCGGCGTGTAAAAACCGGCGCCTGATGTACGTTTCTGAACAAACCACCATTCACATAAGGGAAAGCGTCCAAATACGCTGGCAGTTCGACTCCGCTCACTGACCGGCGCAGGCTTTGCCCGGTATTCATTACCTCAAACAATTTATCCAGATATTCCTGCAAATCGCTTCCGTCTTGTTGAGTGTGGCTGCTAATGGCATGGGTAAACTGGCTCTTTTCAAAGATGCCTGTATCTTCTGCAAAAAAGCAAAACAGCAACCGCGAAAGGAATACATTCAGATTGTGTACTTTTTCTGGTGTGTCGGTCGGATTGTCTTTTTTTATTTCATCGTACAACTTTGCCATTCGTTCGGCAGCTTTAACATCTGCCGGATTCTCGAATTGCTGTTGGGCTTTTTCCATTCCGGCCAAAGGCAAAAAGAAATCGAAATGCCTGGCAATTTCAAGGATTGGAATATCCAAGGTGTCGGAAGTTTTGCTGTCGATTGCCAACAAAGTTTCAAAATTGGTAACCACAATAAAACGAGGATCGTGTTTTATTAAAGATTTTCCGTTGGTTTTAATGTTGTCAATCAGTTCGTGTAAATCTTCATTTTCAACTGCCTTAAAAAACAGTTTCTTTTTCCAGGCTATTTCACCTTCCACTTTCGAAAGATTTAATCCGCCCTGTTGCAGCCGGGTAATGGTTGCTTTGGGCTGACCATAGGCCAAAAGCAGGTCGTAAACAAAAGTGCCTTTATTGAAATTGCTGATGATTTGCTGAAGGTTTGCTTCTATTTGGGTCAGGTTCATGTTTGGGCGGTTTCAGAAAAATTGAATTTTTTTGTGGCTGGTAAATTTAGAAAAAAATGAACCTATTTATTGATAATAGCGTGAAATGATTTTACTTGGAAACGTTTCACCTACACTCATATAGGATTTTGCAGATAATGTACCTGCAAGGAGCCGTATTTGAAATCAAAAAAAGCCCTCCGTTTCCGGAGGGCTTTTTTTGATTTCAATTTCAAATGTAAACCTACATCAAAAACTTCAGGAGGAATAAAACTGCCAGAACAGCAGTTACCACTGAAATATCTTTGAACTTTCCGGTCAGCAATTTCAGGATGACATACGAAAGTACACCAAACAAAATACCTTCAGAAATAGAATATGTCAATGGCATCATTATAATGGTGAGGAATACCGGGATTGATTCGGTATAATCGTCAAAATCGATGTTCTTAATAGGGGTCATCATCATTGCTCCAACTAAAATCAAGGCAGGAGCTGTTGCTGCTCCCGGAATCATGAGGAAGATAGGAGAAAGGAACAATGCCAGAAAGAACAAAATGGCAACAGTTAGCGAAGTTAAACCTGTACGTCCTCCTTCGGAAACGCCTGCCGCACTTTCTACATAAGTTGTAACAGTTGACGTTCCAAGCATTGCACCGAATGTAGTTCCAACCGCATCGGCCATCAAGGCTTGTTTAACGCGTGGAACCCGGCCTTCTTTGTCGAGCATGTTGGCTTTCGACGAAACACCGATCAAAGTACCTACCGTATCAAACATATCAACAAACAGGAAGGTAAATACCACGATCAACATATCAAAAGTCAGTATCTGGGCCCATTCGAATTTCATAAAAATCGGACTAAGCGATGGAGGTGTCAGATCGAATGAAGTTGGAAGCTGTGTAACTCCAAAAGCCAATCCAATAACCGTTCCGGCAAGGATGCCGATTAACAAAGCGCCTTTTACTTTTAATGCCAGTAAAACACCTGTGAGTACAAGCGCCAGAAGTGCCACCACTGCACCGGCATTGTCGGTGAGATTGGTAACATCACCAAGAGTTACAAATGTTGCAGGACTGCTAACAATGATTCCGGCATTTTTTAACCCAATGAAAGCAATGAACAATCCGATACCCACTGAAATTGCATGTTTCATATTGTTTGGAATTGAATTGACGATCATTTCCCTGATATTGAATGCTGTTAAGGCAATGAATACCAAACCTTCAAGAAAAACTGCGGTTAAGGCAAATTGCCACGAATGACCCATTCCCAAAACAACTGTAAACGCGAAGAACGCATTCAGCCCCATGCCCGGAGCAAGGGCAAAAGGTAATTTGGCATAAAGCGCCATTACCAATGTAGCGACCAGCGAAGCAAGGGCGGTTGCTGTAAATACTGCCCCTTTGTCCATTCCGGCAGCGCTCAGGATATCAGGGTTGACGGCCAGGATATAGGCCATGGTCATAAAGGTGGTTAAACCGGCAAGAACTTCTGTTCTGATAGTCGTTTTGTTCTCGCCTAATTTGAAATACGTGTTTAGAGATTCCATATTTGGTTCGCTTAGAAAGTGTATTTCAATGCAACTGTCGGACAAACTTTAAATCCTTTTTGGCCTGCAAAGTTTGAAGCAATTTCAACTTCGCCACCAGCAGAAAAGTTTTTGTTAAAATTGTACCACAATTGTGGTTCAGCAAGGAAAACAAAATCAGTAGTTTCTGTTCCAAATACATTGTCCTCTTTCCAGAAATCAGCAAACCCGGTGAACGACATTTTACCTTTTGCAAAATTCAGATACCAAACGCCAGTCAACTGAAATGAAGCATCGTTTTTACCTCGTATAGTTTTAAATAAAGTTTTAACCGAAAATCCTCTTGAAAAGTCAGCGGCATTCCACGAATAATCAAGTCCGGTCAGCCATGCATCATTGATTTGATATGCACCACCAAGATCACCTGCTTTCCATTGTCCAAATCCTCCATTGTATTCGCCATGCCAGCTAAAAGGGGATTTACCCAATTTGAAACAACGGGCGATTTCGAAATAAGCCAGTGAAACGCCTTCAACATCGCCAACACCATAATCGAAGTCGATAAAGAAAAAGGTATTTCCGGTTTTGTCGGGCCTGAACATTTCAACAGTTGTGGTCAGGTATCCGCGGTCTTTTCCCATGTCGTAATGGGTCTGAATATTCTGGGCATAAGTGCCAAAAGAGAGTAAGGCAACGAACAGAATAAGCACTAATTTCTTCATAATGTAATCTTTTGGTCGATAAGTGTAAATGTTCGCCAAAAATAGTTAAAAAAGCCTTATTGGTTCGTTGTTGTAAATTTTACAAGCTAATTTGTTACCAACACTTTTCTACACATTCCTTTTGCCTGAAATTCAGTTTACCCAGTCATCCGATGAATTTGCAATTAGATGATTACCGTATTATAAGTATTTAAGCACTTTGCAAAATATTCATCGGATGACTTTTCGGAATAGGCTCAACGGTTAAAATATTTTCATATCTTCATCCGCACATTAAGCTATGCAGATTGTTATATGTCTGAATAAAACCATACTGATTTATCAATCATTGCAGATCACTAAAACTAATAGATATGAAACCAATTTCAAGAAGACATTTTATACAGGCCGGACTGATTGGCGCAGCTGCCATCTCCACAGGCCTTGGCAATTCCGTATATGCCAACTCAAAGATTGCCCAAATTGACAAGGTGAAACTGGGCAAAACCGGATTGATTGTTCCTCGTTTGGCGCTTGGAACCGGAACACATGGCGGAAACCAGTCATCGGACATGACACGTATGGGAATCGACAATTGGATTAAAATAGCCCGGTACGCTCACGAAAGAGGAGTCTCTTTTTATGATGCAGCCGATTTGTATGGTTCGCACCACAATGTAAAAGCTATTCTGAAAGAAGTTCCGCGCGAAAAAGCCACACTGCTCTCGAAAATATGGACACGTGCCGAAAAATGGAATTCGGATGCCCCAATGAAAACAATTGACCGGTTCAGAATGGAAACCGGATCTGACTATTTCGACATTATGCTGCTGCATTGCATGACCAACGACAAATGGCAGGAAGAGAAAAAACCATACATCGAAGCGCTTTCAGAAGCAAAACAAAAAGGGATTATAAAAACATTGGGGGTTTCGTGCCACAATTTCGAAGCGCTAAAATTGGCTGTTGACGATCCCTGGGTGGAAGTAATACTGGCACGCATCAATCCTGAAGGGTTGGTAATGGATGCTACAGCCGATGAAGTTATGGCAGTTCTGAAAAAAGCACATGAGAGCGGAAAAGGTATTATCGGGATGAAAATTTTCGGTGAAGGTAAAATGTCAGAAGAAAGCAGACGCGAAAAATCGCTTCAATATGTTATTGGCAGCAAAAACGTTGACTGTATGACCATCGGCATGACCACTACTGAACAGATAGACGAAGCTGTAAACCGCATCATGCGAATTGCAAAAGCAGTATGAAACGAGACAAACTAAAAACTCCGAAGAGGAATATCAAACGGTACTTGTACACCTGACGACGAATAATTAGAGAAAAAAGCCTGACGATTTTCGTCAGGCTTTTTTGTTTGATATGTTATAGAAATGGTGGATGGGCAAATTTAAACATTTGCCTAAAGTTAATTCGCTTTTCCACCCAGAGGTAACCCTATTATTTGAACTAATTCACGAATGGTTCGAATATCGTGACGAAACCCTCATTTTGACAGTCGAATGGTAATTTTTGCAGTTTCCATAATTAGAGCCATTTGTCCAAAGCAGTGTTCAAAAACCGGTTTACCGGGTATAATTCCTTCATCGAGCTTACTATTTTCTCCACAAAAACATCACTTGTCACCACCGAATCGTCAATTGTTGATCCAAAGGCGAACGATTTGTATTTCAATAAGTCGATGTCCGGGAAATCCTTCGGAAAACCTTTGGGTGCAGTTTTTAACTTATCGTCATAGAATTCAGGATAAACTTTGCGGAAAGATTCGTTGTAAACGAGCTGTTTAAAGTCTTCCGGATGATCAAAAATTTCGGTTCGGATGGCCTTTAAAGCATCAGGCGGCGGGCAATACGAACCACCTCCAACAAACGAAGCGCCCGGCTCGATGTGCAGATAATAACCGGCACTGACACTTTTGCGTCCGCCTTTGGCAATAAAACTGCCCATGTTGGTTTTGTACGGAGTTTTATCGTTCGAAAACCGCACATCCCTGAAAATCCTGAAAACGCAGTTTTTCGGATCCTGAATCCCAATTTCGGAATCGAATTTGCCGATTTCATGAATAATCAGCTCTGTAAGAAATAAAACCTTTTTACGACATTCCTGATATCGGTCCCTGTTTTGATCAAACCATTCCTTGTTATTGTTTTCCTTTAGTTCTGAAAGGAAGTTGAGAATTTGTTGCATAATATTTACGGATGAAATTGTACTTTTGCTTTCAACGTTGAAAGTATGAAAAAGTTTGTAATTATTGTCGCCGGAGGATCAGGAAGCCGGATGGGTTCTGAAATTCCCAAGCAGTTCCTGGAATTGTGCGGAAAGCCTGTTTTGATGCACACCATCGGGGTATTTTTCGATTTTGATCCTGAATGTGAGTTGATATTGGTTCTTCCGGATGTCCATCAGAAGTTGTGGGCAGAGTTATGCCTGAAATATTCATTTTCGCTTCCACATCAAATTGTATCAGGCGGCGAAACACGTTTTCACTCAGTGCAGAACGGATTAAAATTTATTCAGGATGAAGGAATCGTATTTATCCACGACGGGGTCAGACCATTGGTAAGTCTGGAAACATTAGAAAGATGCTACGTAATGGCAAGGAAATCCGGGAATGCCATTCCTGTTTTACCAGTTACCGAATCGTTGCGAAAACTTGACGGAGATCAGAACATCTCGGTTGACAGAAGTTTATACTTCAGCGTTCAAACACCACAAACATTCCGTTCAGAAGTAATCCTGAGATCGTATTTGCAACCCTACCAACCAGATTTTACCGACGATGCATCGGTGGTGGAAAAAGCCGAATTTACTATTAATATGGTCGAAGGAAATCGCGAAAACATTAAAATTACCAATCCAACTGATTTAATTGTAGCTGAGGCATTTCTTCAGGAGAAAGTAAAAAAGGGTCTATAACGGAATGTGTGGGTAAAAAATTTATTTGTCAGTTTCAATTTGAGAAATGCCCAATTATTTATAACGCTAAAAAAATGAAAGACATCGGATCTTAGGTTGACAGAAAGCGGCAGAGCCGTCAAATATTTGTAGTAAAAAAGTTGATAAAAGCTGGTAAGGTGCATCGCACCGGAATATTAAAACTAATGAAATACCTATATCCCGGTGCTCTGCACCTCCTGAGTGAATTGCATCATATAAGCTACAAATATCAACGGTGCTCTGCACCTAAAAAAGGCCTGCTTTGTATTACCCATACAAAACGTTATAGAGCCGTAAAAAAGGTGAAGTCGCAATAAAAAACCCTGCACAGAATATCTGTGCAGGGCTTTTTATTATCATTTTGCATTTTCTTATTCAACAATCGTTACCCAACCGTATAAATCCGGTTCGTCGCCGTACTGAATACCCTGAAGTTTGTGGTACAGTTTTTCGCTGATTGGCCCCGGTTTTCCGTCTTTCGAGAACACATAGGAAATTTTCTCATCGTAATCGTCAATTCGCTCAATCGGGCTGATTACCGCAGCAGTTCCGCAGGCGCCGGCTTCCTCAAAAGTAGCCAGTTCTTCAACCGGAACCGGACGGCGCTCAACTTTCATCCCCATTTCTTCAGCCAGAACCATCAAACTTTTGTTGGTGATCGATGGCAAAATTGAACTCGATTTCGGGGTAATATAGGTGTTGTTTTTAATTCCGAAGAAATTGGCCGCCCCACATTCGTCGATGTATTTTTTTTCTTTGGCATCGAGGTAAAAAACATTTGAATAACCCAGTTCGTGGGCTTTTTGTCCTGCAACCAAACTGGCAGCGTAGTTTCCACCTACTTTGTATTTGCCCATTCCAAGCGGCGCCGAGCGGTCGAATTCGCGCATGATAACGAATGGCGTCGTTTGGAAACCTCCTTTAAAATAAGGTCCTACCGGAGTTACAAAAATAACGAACATATATTCATTGGCAGGTTTTACGCCCACCTGAGCGCCCGTTCCAAAAAGGAATGGACGAATGTAAAGAGCTGCCCCCGATTCGTAAGGAGGCACAAAACGTTCGTTCAGCTTTACGGCCTTAACAACTGCTTCCTGAAATTTTTCAATGGGAAGTATCGCCATCATCGTCCCGACACTTGAATCCTGCATCCGTTTGGCATTTTCATCCATACGGAAAACCCTTATTTTATCGTCTTTCCCGCGAAAAGCCTTCAGTCCTTCGAATGATTCCTGTCCGTAATGCAGACAAGTGGCTGCCATGTGCAGATTTACGTATTCGCTGTCGCTGACTTCCAGTTCACCCCAGGCCCCATCTTTAAAAGTGCAGCGTATATTGTAGTCGGTTTTCATATAACCGAATGCCAGATTACTCCAATCTATATTTTCCATAATTTAAAAAATTGTCTTTCAGTCAAGGATTTTAATAAGAACCATAAAATAACAAAAAAAAACGCGGAGATGGAAAGACTTATTCCCACCATAGTGAAATTTACCAAATTAGTCAACGCTGCTGATTTCCAGAAAGTATCCGTTGTGTTTGCGGATATTCAGCACACGGCCATCCGAAAAAATGAGGTATTGCCCTTTTAGGCCATTCAGGATTCCTGAAATTACCGGGTCTTTATCGAACGAAACGCTGGTAACCTTTTCAGGAAAAGAGACAACCGGATAGTTGAATTGCCATATTTGATTGTCGGAATGCAAATATTGTTTCAATTCGGCGGGAAGCAACTGAAAAGCTTTTTCTTTTTCCTGAATCAGCTCAACCGGAAGAATGGTTTTATTCTGAAGCATCGATCGCCAGTTGGTTTTATCCGAATAAAAGTTTTTCAGGTAAACTTCAATCACTCCGGAAATGTGCCGGTTGGGTGTGCGGGCCAGAATGATCGCCTGGGTAGCGCCCTGGTCAATCCAGCGTGTGGGAACCTGGTGGTGGCGGGTAACGCCAACTTTTAATTCTCCTGAAACTGCCAGATAAACGTAATGGTCGATCAGATCGTGTTCGCGGGCCCAGTCCATGTCGCGGGCAATGCCGAGGTGCGCTTTCGACAATTCGGGTCGCATCACCGTTTCACTGGCTTCGGGAGCCGTTTGCAGACAGTTGTAGCAAAAGCCTTGTCCGAAAGAGGTTTTGGTTCTTTTCCCGCAGGCGATACAATTGATTTGCCCTGTAAAAGTGAGTTGGATGTTTTTACCAATCAGTTCGTTCATTGGCAGTTCGTTTTCTCCAACCTGAAGAAAATACTGAACCGGATCTGCAAATTCAGACCGCATTTTAATTATGTTTCCGGAAGCAAGCATGTTGTGAATTTTAGTGCCGCCAAAATACGGAAATGTTGGGTGAATGGAAAATCTAACCTTTTAAACTTTTACTGATTTTACTTGTTTGAAACTTCATTATTTTGTGAATACAATTCATTTAAAATCAAACCAATGATTATAGGACTTCTGAAAGAAAGTGGCACCGAACAAAGGGTGGCACTTTTGCCTGAAATTGTTTCCAACCTTGTGCGTCAAAAAGTGGAAGTTTATATCGAAAAAAATGCGGGGGCTGGTGCTTTTCAGTCCGACGAAGCTTATCAGACAGTTGGAGCAACCATTTATTCAAGAGAAGAGGTAGTACAAAAAGCTGATTTGTTGGTTCAGATTGGGGAACCGACTCCGGAATTGATCGACCTGCTGAAAAGCGACAAAATCTGGATAAGCCAATACAACCCACTTTCAAATTCCCAATTGGTGAAGAAATTTCTGGCAAAAGGAATCACCAGTTTCAGTATGGATTCCATTCCGCGAACTTCAAGGGCTCAGGCGATGGACGTACTTTCGTCGATGGCCACCGTTTCGGGCTATAAAGCTGTTTTGCAAGCAGCAACGGAGCTCCCCAATTTTTTCCCCATGTTTATGACTGCCGCCGGAACCATTCGCCCCGCAACTGTTTTGATACTTGGAGCCGGAGTTGCCGGACTTCAGGCCATTGCCATTGCGCGAAAACTCGGCGCGCAGGTTCAGGCTTTTGATGTGCGTTCGGCTGTAAAAGAAGAGGTGATGAGCCTCGGAGCAAAATTCGTGGAAGTGGAAGGAGCCAAAGAAGATGCCGCTGCCGGTGGTTATGCGGTTGAACAAACCGAAGAATTCAAGCGGAAACAGCAACAGGTGATCAACGAACATGCGGCAAAAGCGGATGTGATTATTTGTACGGCTCAGATTCCCGGACGAAAAGCTCCCCTGCTCATTCCCAAAGAAGCCGTTGAAAAGATGAAACCCGGATCGGTCATTATAGACCTGGCAGCTTCGAGTGGCGGCAATTGTGAGTTCAGCAAGGACAACGAGACGGTTATTTACAACGGGGTAAAAATCATCGGACAATCAAATTATCCCTCACAAATGCCGGTTGATGCCAGCAAAATGTTTGGGAAAAACCTGTACAACTTTTTGCAACTAATAATAAATGCTGAAGGTGGACTGAATCTGAATTTCGACGACGATATAGTACGGGGAACCTGCATTACCCGAAATGGCGAAATCCTGAACGAACGAATTAAGTCAGTAATCGAATCATAAAATCATCCAAATGGAACAACTATTGGTTTACTTTTTCACCTATAAAGAGGCGATTTTCATCATCGCCCTGTCAGTTTTTCTGGGTATTGAAGTGATATCCCACGTGCCTTCGGTGCTTCACACTCCGCTAATGTCGGGGGCAAATGCCATCAGTGGTGTAATTATTATCGGCGGGATTATCCTGGTCGGACATTCCGATGCTTCAAAACTTTCGCTGGAACTGATCCTTGGAATTCTGGCCATCATTTTTGCCACGCTCAACGTGGTGGGTGGTTTTGTGGTGACTGACCGCATGTTGGAAATGTTTAAAAAGAAAAAGAAATAGCTATGGATCAGGTAATCGGGAATTTATATGGTGTTGATTTCACCTTGGGTGGAACTTTACTCGAACTGAGTTATTTGTTGGCGGCCCTGTTTTTTGTAATTGGGCTGAAATTGTTAAGTCATCCGGAAACTGCCCGAAAAGGAAATATTTACGCTGCCAGTGGAATGTTTCTGGCAATAGTTACTACCCTTTTGCTTCATAAAAATGCGCAAGGCGGGGAAATTCCGCTGGCCAATATCTGGATCATACTGGCTGCTCTGGGAGTCGGTTCTGTAATTGGCTGGATCATAGCGCTGCGCATCAAAATGACCGCGATGCCACAACTTGTGTCGTTTTACAATGCGACTGGCGGCGCTGCTTCGGCGCTGGTGGCATTGCTCGAATTTCCGAATGCCGACATGAACAACCTGGGTTCGGTTTTGGTAACCATTTTGGGACTCGTAATTGGCAGCATCGCGTTTAGCGGAAGTATGATAGCTTATGGAAAACTTGATGGAAAAGTGGGCGACATCTTCTCCGGAATGATGAAATATGTAAATGTCTTCCTTTTGCTGGTGATTGTGGTCATTTCAGTATTCATAATGACTTCAGGACAAACACCTGAACAATTGAACTGGGCGATTTATTTGTTGCTGGCGGTTTCGCTGGTTTACGGGGTGATGTTTGTGATGCCCATTGGTGGCGCCGACATGCCGGTTGTAATTTCGCTGTTGAACAGTTTAACCGGAATCGCTGCAACAATGGCCGGTTTTATTTACAACAATCAGGCAATGATTCTTGGAGGAATTCTGGTTGGCGCGGCCGGTACGATTTTAACCATTCTGATGTGCAATGCCATGAACCGCTCCTTGCTGAATGTGATTATTGGTGCATTTGGTGGCGGAGGAGCATCATCCGGCAAAGATCAGGTTGGCGACATGAAGGAAATCACGATGAGCGATGCATCCATCTTGCTGAGCTATTCGAAAAGCGTGGTGATTGTTCCAGGATATGGATTGGCAGTGGCTCAGGCCCAACATGCCTGCCATGAACTGGATGTGATACTTTCAGGAAAAGGAGTAAATGTACGCTATGCCATTCATCCGGTGGCAGGCCGAATGCCGGGGCACATGAACGTGTTGCTTGCCGAAGCCGATGTTCCGTACAACCAATTGTTTGAAATGGAGAGTATTAATCCTGATATGCCCAACACCGATGTAGTGATGGTGATTGGCGCCAACGATGTGGTAAATCCTGCTGCGATTACCGATCCGGGCAGTCCGATTGCGGGAATGCCGATTATAA
>Ga0351949_1075_pt1 | contig 14948 bp, 11 predicted proteins | sample BONcelT113001G15_FD_206856 | JGI IMG/M metagenome (GOLD analysis project Ga0351949, IMG submission 206856) | Enriched cells from coal bed in the Powder River Basin, Montana, United States - BONCAT cells T11 rep3 HSBNCT.T11.300.1.G15 ... | reverse complement strand
AACCGGTTCATGTATCACAGCTTGTAAAAGAGGTCCTTGATATAGTACAGCCTATGGCTTCGGGCCGAAACATTCAGTTAAACATCAGCAATTGCGATGAAAATCTGTTTGTGTTGGCCGACCGGCAGCGAATGAAACAAATCCTGATCAATCTGATTAACAACGCCATCAAGTATAATCGTGAACATGGAGCTGTTTCCGTTTCATGTGCATGTGCACCTGCTCGTGTAAACCAAAAACAAGTGCGCATTGCTGTTCAGGATACAGGAGTTGGCCTTACTGCTGAGCAGATCCCGAAGCTTTTCATCCCCTTCGAGCGCGTCGGTGCCGAAAAAACCAATACCGAAGGCACAGGACTCGGGCTGGCAGTGGTAAAAAAACTCATCGAAGTCATGAATGGCGAAATAGGTGTGGAAAGTGCACCCGGCGAAGGTTCAACCTTCTGGATCGAAATGCCCCAAACTGAGCGTCAGCAGCTCAAAATGGCACACGGGCAGACCACCCGGACCGATGATGTGGACACCACTACACTTTCCGGCACTATTTTGTATGTGGAAGACAACCTGTCGAATATCGAACTGGTAGATCAGATACTCGCTGCAGAACGACCCGGTATCCGGCTTGAGTATGTGCTGTCAGGCAGTGAGGCACTGAAAGCAGCAATGGATTTCAAACCCGACCTGATCCTGCTTGACCTGAACCTTCCCGACAAACACGGCAGCGAAGTATTGGAAACACTTAAAAGCAATGAGGAAGTGAAAAACATACCAGTAGTGATCATAAGTGCCGATGCCATGCCTAATCAGCTAAGAACCCTGCTTAAAGCCGGCGCACGAAATTATCTCACAAAACCGATTGAAGTCAGTGGTTTTCTGAACATTGTAAACCAATTCATGAAAGGTAAAAATTAGTCCATTATATAATAGCTAAAATGAATAGCATTAATTCAGGAAGTATGAACCAAAAGCAACAACCTGAGCAGTCGCAAAGAGAAGATGATCAGGGCAAACAGGAAGACGAAAAACCGGAAGCAGTTTCAGGATTTGACGCTCAGCATCTGAATGATATAAATCTTCTTTTGGACCACGCCACGCGTATCAATCTCGCCATTGATGCTGTCAATATGGCCTGGTGGGAGTTGAACCTGATCAGCGGAGCCGTAATTTTTCACAAGCGCAAAGCGGAAATGCTTGGTTATGATCCGGGTGTGTTTAAGCACTATCAGGATTTTATGAATCTTGTGCACCCCGATGATTATGAAACAGCGATGGATGCCATGCGCGATCATATGTCGGGCAAAGCCGCGACCTATGAAGTAGAGTACCGAATCAAAACAGTAAACGGAAACTATTTGTGGTTTCAGGATGCTGGAACTATAACCAAAAGAGACGAAAATGGCAGACCACTCAGGATCGTTGGTTTTGTGATTGATATTACAAAAAAGAAGGCAGAAGAAGCACAGATCAGAGAGCTGAATACCCTGCTGGAACAAAAAGTTGCCGAACGCACTAAAGAGCTGATGCTTGCGAACGAGCAGATGCGTCAGGAGATTGAAACCAGGAAGCAGGCCGAAGAACGCTCGGAACAGGCACTCAGAATTGCAGAACGCGCCAACCAATCGAAAAGCGAATTCATGTCGCGCATGAGCCATGAACTGCGCACGCCACTGAATTCAATTCTGGGTTTTGCCCAATTGCTCGAACTGGGCACACTGAACGAAAAACAGCAGCGCGGCGTACGCCACATCCTTTCGGATGGAAAGAAGCTGCTGCAGCTGATCAACGAAGTACTCGACATCACCAATATTGAAACCGGAAGCCTCGCACTTTCCATGGAACCCGTGAGGCTGAAAAGCATCTTCGAAGAAATAACTGAAGAATTCGAAGAAGCCGCCAATCGGAAAAATGTCAGCCTGAACCAACTCATTTCTCCCACAGAAGACCCATTTGTCATGGCCGACTATCAACGTATTAAAAAATTGATTTCCATACTGGTGGATAATGCTGTCCGTTACAATCTGCCCGGTGGGAGTGTTCTGCTCAAAACAGAAGAAGTGCCCGGTGTACAGGGTCATTCACCACAGATAAAAATAAGCGTTATTGACACAGGACCGGGAATTAAAGCCGAATACATACCACTTCTGTTTAAGCCATTCGAAAGGGTTGATGTCACCCATGAGGGGACAGGGCTGGGACTTGCCCTTGCACAGAAACTCACGGATGCCATGAATGGCTCTATCGGGGTGGAATCGTTGCCTGATCTGGGCAGTACTTTTTGGATCAGTTTTGCCAAAACCAAGCCCGGAAGCAATTTACACGACCAACCTGAACCCGGCCATAGCGCGCATCAGGCAAACAACGAATTCGAAAAAAAAATTCTGTATATTGAGGACAATGAATCAAGTTCGGATTTGGTTGCTAATGTTTTGGCGGATAAAATGCCTCATCTTAGGCTGATTAGCTCCAGGACGGGCAAAAACATCAAAAACCTCATCATGAAGGAAAAACCTGACCTTATCCTCCTCGATCTCGACTTGCCTGACATCCATGGATCGGAATTATTGCATCAATTCAAGCAAGACGATGACACCAAAGCAATTCCGGTGGTCATCATCTCGGCCAACCTTGTTATGAGCAAACAAAAACTAACCAATCTGGAAGGCGCAGTCTCAACTATCAATAAACCTCTGGATATTATAACTTTTGTGGATACACTGAAACGACTTTTATAGAATTTAAAACAGAATTGATATGAAAGAACTTGACCTCACTGACGCAAAGATACTCATCATTGATGACCAGATTGCCAACATTGATGTTCTGGAAGAACTGCTTGATGCACAAGGCTATACTAATATAACCAAAACCACTGATCCCAGAGAAGCACTTCATTTGTTTGCCATTCATGAACCTGATATTGTGCTGCTTGATCTGATGATGCCCTACCTGGATGGTTTTCAGGTGATGGCCCAGCTGAAGCCTCTGATGAGCGATGGGGTGTTTATTCCAATTCTCGTCCTCACTGCCGATGCAACCTCCGACACAAAGAAAAGGGCGCTTTCGGAGGGAGCAAGTGATTTCATCACAAAACCCTTTGATATAACCGAAGTCGGTTTAAGAATCAAAAATCTGTTGCTCACCTCTTATCTGATGACTCAACTTAAAGACCAGAATAATCTGCTCGAAATCAAGGTTAGGGAACGAACAAGCCAGCTTTTGGAAACCAATAAAATGCTTGAAATCGCTAAAAACAAAGCCGAGACCAGCAATAAACTGAAAACGGCTTTCATGCAAAACATATCGCATGAAGTGCGCACCCCGCTTAACGGCATACTTGGTTTTTCGTCGCTGATTGGTGATCCTGATTTGTCTGCTGACGAAAGAGAAGAGTTTATGAACCTTCTACAGGAGTCAAGCGACAGATTAATTAAAACAATCACGGACTATATGGATATATCACTGATTGTTTCGGGTAGCATGGAAGTTCAGAAGAAGAAATTCGGTCTGGTGCAAATGCTCGAAAATATCAGAAACAAATACTCAAAACATGCTCAGCTAAAAGCACTTGGATTTTCACTAACTTCACCAGAAGAGCATCTGATGATAGAGATTGAAACCGATCAGGAACTACTGGAAAAATCAGTTAGTCAAATTGTTGACAATTCATTTAAGTTTACTAAAGAAGGATCGGTACATCTTGGATTTAGCCTCGATGACTCTGTTCTTGTAATTTATGTTCAGGACACAGGTGTAGGAATCAGTCAAGAAGCACAGGAAAAAGTGTTTGAAAGTTTTATTCAGGAAGATGTTTCAAACACAAGGGGGCACGAGGGCAGCGGCCTGGGTCTGACCATTACAAAAGGAATCATGGAATTGCTTGGTGGAACCGTGGCGATCGAATCAGAAAAAAAAAGTGGAACCAAAGTCATATTGTCGCTTCCGGTACCCGAATGCAAACAAAACAGCAAGCACATGAAGAGCAGTGCAAAACGTGCTAGCGAAACGTATGTTCTTGTTGCAGAAGATGATCCGGGCAATATGATGTATATTGAGCACACTCTTAAAAACAGGTTCAAAGGATTTCTTAAAGCCAATGATGGCATTGAGGCAGTAAACATCATGAATGAGCACCCGGAAATCACACTGGTGCTAATGGACCTGAAGATGCCCAATATGGATGGCTTCGAGGCCACAAAAGAAATCAGGAGAATGGGACTCGATGTGGTTATCATAGCCATTACAGCCTATGGCATGTCGGGCGACGAACAAAAGGCACTCAATGCAGGATGCAACGATTACCTGCCTAAGCCCTTTCAAAACAACCGGCTGTTGCAAAAACTCAGGGATTGCGGAATTGAACTGTAAAAACAACTTAATAATCAGCAACCAAAAATCAGGATTTTGTCGTCAATAAAACTTTCACCGCCCAAAATCCTCCTTTACCGTCATCTATCTGTATCACATACACACCGTTGGGATAAGGATTCATTGAAACGCTTGTTGGTTGTTCTCCATTCAGACTGCCCTGCAACAGGACTCTCCCACTTAAGTTACTAATACTGAATTTCGCAGGAGAAGCAAAATTAATTACAAGTTGATTCCCGGCGAGGAAGACGACAGGCTTTTCATGTCGTGTTTCACCAACATTCAACTCTTTCTCAACGTATTGCAGGATTTCTTCAACCCACAGCCTGTACATCAGTGCGCTGGGGTGCAGGTTGTCGCTTGCTACGAGTTCCGGTTGTTGCAGGCCAAGCCTTGATATCGGTGTTACATCAACATAACGTACCTGATATTGTGCTGTAATGGTGCGGTTTGCATTGTTGAATGCATCTATTTCTGCACTTATTGCGGGATTTCCATTGCCAAATGGTGTGTAGGCATAATCGGGGATGGAAAGCACAAAAACCCGTGCCGGATTTCCGCCAGCCAGGGCAATGGCCTGTTCAAGCAAAGCCTGAAATTGTGCCGAATACGTTTGAATGCTGCCTCCAAAAAACTGGTTGTTCACCCCGATAAGCAGCGAAACAAGATTATAGCCTTCAATGGGCAATTGCTGGTTGATGGCCTGTTGCAGAGCCGAGGTGGTCCATCCTGTTTGAGCAATCACGCGCATTTCGTCAACCTGGAAGTTCAGATTGGTCAATTCAGTAGCAAATTGTGCGGGCCAGCGATCTTGCAGGCTGACACCCTGTCCGAATGTGTATGAATCGCCAAGTGCCAGAAACCTCACCGGATTGCCCACCTGAATGGGTTGGGCAAGGGATGAATGTGCCAGAAAAACTATAAATAAATAGGTAACCAGCCTCATAAAGCCCGAAGTTAACATTTATGAACCAAAACAGCCATAAGCCGATATAGTTCAATCAGCAGGGCAGATTAAAAGTCGTCTTCCAGGCCAGTGTTGCGGGTTGCGCCAGGTCTGCGCTGGTTTTTGTCGTACTTATCACAGTCGAATTCGATGCTTACATCGGCGAGGGGTTTTTCAAAATCACCCTGGCTTACTTTCAGGCTGGGATCATTGTAGATTTTTTTCATGTAGAGTGCCCAGATAGGAAGCGCCATATTGGCTCCCTGCCCGAGACTGATGGTCCTGAAATGCACACTTCTGTCCTCGGCTCCTACCCAAACACCTGTAGTTAGGTCGGGGGTGATGCCCATGAACCATCCATCGGACTGGTTTTGGGTTGTACCTGTTTTGCCGGCGATAGGATTGTTGAGTTTATACTTGAACCGCAGCCGGATACCTGTGCCGCTTTCGACCACACCCTTCATCAGCTGAATCATTTTGAAGGCTGTGACTTCATCCATAGCTTCATTTTTTTCAGGCACATAGCGGTCAATGACATTTCCGTTTTTATCCTCAATGCGGGTTACAAACACCGGTTTCACATAAACCCCTTTGTTGGAAAAGGTATTCATGGCTCCGACCATTTCATAGAGCGATATATCAGGGGTTCCAAGAGCAATAGCAGGCACCGGATCAATGGGAGCCGTAACACCCATATTACGTGCCATTTGTATGACCGACTCAGGCGAGAACCGTTTGATCAGATAGGCCGAAATCCAGTTGTTGGAGTTGGCCAGAGCCCATTTGAGTGTTACTTCTTCGCCAATGCGTTCGTCTGATGAGTTTCGTGGTTCCCAGAATGTGCCATCCCACAGCTGCACGCTGTATTTTATGTTGGGTACTTTGTAGCAGGGCGAATATTCGCCTTCCTGCATGGCGAGGGTATAAAGAAATGGTTTAAAGGTAGAACCCACCTGACGCCGGGCTTGTGTTGCATGGTCGTATTTGAAAAAACTGTAGTCATTTCCACCAACGTAAGCACGCACAAATCCTGTTTTCGACTCAACTGACAACAGGCTCGACATCAGGTAATGCTTGTAATAGCGGATGGAATCGAGCGGGGTCATTACTGTGTCCACCGGGCCATTCCATGAAAAAACACGCATTCTGACAGGTGTCCGGAACGACTGGCTGATCTCATCTGAATCAGCACCGGCAGTTTTCAACAGCCGGTAGCGGTCGCTACGGCGGATGGCCTGCTGCATGATTTTTTCCACTTCGGTGCGCATGTCCTGTGGTGGAAACACAAAAGGCGCATTTGGATAGCCTTTCCAGTGCTTGTGAAATGCCGGTTGAAGATCAAGTCCCAGATGTTCGCGCACCGACTCCTCGGCATATTGCTGCATCTTCGAATGAATTGTGGTGTAAATCTTTAATCCATCCTTATACAGGTCGTATGGTACTCCCTCGGCTTTGAAATGGTTTGCACACCATGTGTGCATTTGCGCCCGAAGGAATTCCCTGAAATAGTTTGCTTGTCCCGCAGTATGGTCTCTGATGCCATAGTTGCCCAAATCAATAGGCAAGTTCTTTACCGAATCGGCTATATGCCTGGTGATAAAACCGTATTCGGCCATTTTACTTATGACGAGGTTTCTGCGTTGCAGGGCGCGTTCGGGGTTGCGGACAGGGCTGTACCAGGTGGGCGCATTCACCACGCCGGCCATCAGGGCAGCTTCCTCAATCAGCAATGAGTCGGGCGGTTTATTGAAAAATGTAAGCGATGCTGATTTGATGCCATAGGCATGGCTGCCAAATGCTACTGTGTTCAGGTACATTGCCATGATTTCCTCTTTGGAATAATTCCTTTCGAGTTTGGTTGCCGTTACCCACTCCTGAAACTTACGGATAACGAGTTTGGATGTACTGAGGTTCTGGCTGCGCGGAAACAGGTTCTTGGCAAGTTGCTGTGTCAGTGTGCTGCCCCCGCCTTTTTTGTTTCCTGTGACTACACCCCAGGCAACCCTGATCAGGGCTTTTCTGTCAATACCAGTGTGCTCGGTAAACCTGATGTCTTCAATAGCAAGTAGCGCACTCACCATATTTGGCGAAAGTTCCTGAAAATGAACATTTGATCTGTTCTCAATGTAATATGTGCCCAGCAATACCCCATCAGCTGAATAGATTTCCGAAGCCAGGTTGGTGGAGGGATTCTCCAATTCCTCAAACGAGGGCATTGGGCCAAACCATTCATAGGCAATACCGTAGAAGAAAATAATAACTGCTGCAAGGAGCACCAGATAAACCATCCAGAATCTGAAAAAAAACTTTTTAAACGGGTTGTTCCCTTTGGGTGAGGATGTCATGTAAACAAATGATTATGTTGCTGTTCAGCTTTCTTTTTGTATTCTGATTCCGATATCGGTGATTCCTTTGAGCACCTCATCACGCATGGCCTGTTCCACCTCAAAATGATAGGTTCCTTTGAGCGGAAACCTTAATGAGGGATTGAGCAGGATCTGGTTTTCCCTGAGTTTGCCGCTTCCGCGACCCAGCCATTTCCCTGCCGGATCAGCAAGCAGGCACTCGATGGTATCACGTGTAATGTTTCCATTCGGAAAACGTGTGTTCAGAAACAGATAAAAGTTGCTATACCTGTAATCTACACTGTTGCGCAGGTTGATAAAAAACCTGTAATTGGCTGCTGTGTCGCCAATATGCACTTCAAAGGAGGCTTTATGATCCTTGCTCCATCCTTCTTCGGATACCGGCATGTTCTCATCCATTACCCTGCCCGGATCGCAGGCAACTGACAAGAACAGTATCGAGACCATCAGGATAAAAAACATGGGAAATCTCATAGCATTTGGCTTTGGTTAAGAATGCAGAAATGAGCAATTTATTGTGTCAGTCGAATCGTGTGAGTTCACCATCGTTGCTGTTGTTTCCAAAATCGGCATGCTGTTCTTTAAGGAAGGCAAAGTCTTCGAGCTTGTCCGGAAACTTTCCTTTACGGTTGCTTTCGATGATTTCCTTCACCTTGTCAATAGGTATGGCCATCAGGTTCATACGTTCGTGTGTATAGCTGTACCACATTAGTTTGCGAAACACATCGGTTTTCTGATGGGTAGCATCACCCTGTTTGGTTTTCAGGCTGATCCGGTCATCCGGAAAGTCCTTCAGTGCATCCACATAAGCAGCATACTCATAATTGAGGCAGCATTTAAGTTTACCACACTGTCCGGCGAGTTTCTGCGGGTTAGGCGATAACTGCTGTGCGCGGGCAACATGGGTCGAAACCGAGCAAAAATCGGCCATCCAGGATGAGCAGCAGAGTTCCCTTCCACACGAGCCGATGCCTCCCAGTTTGGCTGCTTCCTGACGGGCGCCTATCTGCTTCATCTCGATCCTGATCCTGAATTCTTCTGCCAGTCGTTTGATGAGGATGCGGAAATCTACCCGGTCTTCGGCAGTGTAATAGAAAATTGCTTTGGTTTTGTCGCCCTGATACTCAACATCGTTAAGCTTCATGTCGAGTCCAAGCTCACTGATTATTTCTCTGGTATTGAACAGTGTATGGTTTTCGAGTTCAATCGAACTCACCCATTTCTCGACATCAGCAAGCTTTGCGTGCCGGTAAACTTTTTTAAGTTCGTCGGGGTTTTGCGCTACTTTTTTGCGTTTCATCTGCAGCGCAACCACATCTCCGGTTAGTGTCACTATGCCGATATCATGTCCTGAGCTGGCTTCAACAGCAATGATTTCTCCTTCTTTTAGTTCGATATCGCGGGTGTAGGAGAAGAAATCCTTTCTGCCGTTCTTAAACCTAACCTCGGCTATCCTGAGCTGACCGGCCTCCACAGGGCTTTCGTAGCCCTTAAGCCAGTTGTGCTCGTCGAGTTTGCAGCATTGGTGCTGAAAAATGCGGTCTTTGGGATTAAATACGCGGGGGGCACGGCAGCAGCCTCTCGGAACGAAAAGCTCAGCTCCCTTGCCTGTATGTTGTTCGGACATTGATGTTCAATTTACAGCACAAAGTTACGAAGAAGAACGGAGTTACATAAAGAGAAATGAACTTTGAGCGCAATTGCTGTTTGGAGGATTCTTGGCTGTGGCACAAAGGGACACAAAGGAGACACGAAGTTGAATAAAGAAAAAGATTCAATAAAACGCTATGGCACTCTGTGATTCTCTGTACAACTCTGTGCCACAGCCTGCACAATCAGTTTTTCATCCTGAGCAACTTCACCATTTTCAGGCTGATATCGGTGAACAGTATCCCGGCATGTGCATTTCGTTCGATGTGGTTGATTCCTTCCTCCATCAGGCGGATCATGGATTCGATATTCACTGCATTGACAAAGGGTGCGAACTTCAGGTTAAATTCCTTTTCTTCATCCGTGATTCTGAGCAGGTCGTTCAGGCGGCTGTTAACCAGCATCCCGTTTCGGAACACATGGAGACCGTAGTGCAGCAGAGCTTTTTGTTTTTCGCGGCCGATGGTGGCAATGTTTGCCGTGAAATCGGTTAATTCGGGTATGGCCGATTTGAAACACAGCCGCATCCATTGCTGAAATGTTCTGAAAAAATACTTTTCCTCTTCATTGTTTTCCTGAAGCCGGACAGCCTCAAGCCAGTTGCCTTCGGCCAGCATGGCAGCCTCCCTCACTTCGGCCTCCCTGCACTGATAGCGCTCAACAAGGGCTTTCAGCACATCCTGATCGTGAATTCGCGGAACCTTAACCAGATAGGTTCGGGAGCGCACCGTAGGCAGTATCTCTTCCTGCTCTTCGGCAATCAGCATAAACAGGGTTTTGGCAGGGGGTTCTTCGAGCAGTTTCAACAGTTTGTTGGCTGCCTGAATATTGATTTTCTCGGCCATCCAGATGATAGCAATTTTATACTCGGCTTCATATGCCTTAAATCCTAGCTTTCTGATCAGTTCGGTGGCATCGCGGGTGAAGATGGTTCCCTGTTTGTTTTCAACACCAAGAAAATTATACCAGTCGTTCAGGTTGGTGTAGGCCCCTTCGCGCACCACATACTGCCGCCATTCTTCCATAAACAACGCCGATTCGGGATTGCTTTTTATCTTCTTTGTAGTGGTAGTTGGAAAAACAGCGTGCAGGTCGGGATGGATGAGTTTTCCCATTTTGATGCACGACGGACAAACGCCACAGCTGTCTTCTGGCTTCCGGGCGGTGCAGTTGATGTAGGTTGCATAAGCCAGTGCAAGGGCAAGTTTCCCGCTCCCCGGAGGGCCAAGAAACATTTGTGCATGACTCACCCTGCTTTCGGTAACAGACTGGATGAGTTTCTGCTTGAGGGCATCCTGACCTATGACCTGACGGAAAAGCATGCTTCGCAATAGCTGAATTAAACTTCAAAAGTACAGGAAAAAATGGATGTGCAGGATAGTTCGTCATTTGGTTTACTCCCTTCGTCAGGCCTAAAGCAGACAAGTAACAAGAAACCAGAACCAAGAACCAAGAAACCAGAACCAAGAACCAAGACAAAAGGCAAAAGAGCCAAGTAAGGAACATGAACCAAGGAACAAGAGCCAAGGCAAAAGAGCCAAGCAGACAAGTAACAAGAAACCAGGAACAAGTAACCAGAACCAAGAAAAAAGGAAAAAGAACCGTCGCTGTCGGGAAGTTGTCACGTGATGATTCAGTAAAAGCTGATTTTTAGCGGCTCCGCACTGGTTTCTTGTTGCGGGTTCAGGGTTCCGGGTTGGTGTGGTTTTCAGTTCAATTTCAACATTTTGGCGGTTGTCATTGACGGGAAAATGTTACTTAATGAATCGGTTTCAACAATCAAAAAAACTTGGAACTCTGAACTCCTAACACGAAACCCGCCACGCTCAGTTCGATTTTCTATGTTAAAGCATTGATTTTCTTTTCGTTCTTTTTCCTTGATGAAAAAGAACGAAAAAATCAAGCCCAAACAAAGCTATCCACCCGCGCTCAAAAAACCATGAAAACACGAGCAAAGTAGTGCCTCGCCAAACTCTTTCGCACATACCGGCCTTTCAATTTGCCGAGGCAAATCTGCCTTCGGCGACCTTTGCTGTGTTTTCTATGGTTTATTTCGCTCATGCCGACCCACGCCCGCTGTTTGGGCTTGCCAGACCAACTGAATCAAATAACTAGGAAATTGTCTAAATAGACCCAGAAAATGACAGGAAATTAGTTGCAAGGAAAGTGATTTGTTGGGATGGCTTGCCAGACCAACTGAATCCTGTATACAGGATATTTGCTTGAATAGGGCCGGCAAATGAAAAATGAATTGTTTCATAGAATGGTGCTTTGTTGGGCTGGCAGGCCACCGCACAATGATGATTTTCAGTTCAGTTTCTCAATTCAGACTGAGGTCATTGCTGGGAAACTGTCACCTGATAATTCAGTAAAAACTGATTTTTAGCAGCTCCCTTTAGAGTGCCCTGAGGCTCTCGAAGGGCAGTAAAAACTGATTTTTAGCGGCTCCCCTTTAGGGGTTGGGGGTAAAACGCTAAAAATCAGCTGTAACTGAATCGTTCCTGACGTTCAACCCTTCCCACCTACTTAACCACAAACCTCCCACTCTTCCAGCCTTTTCCGTCCCACAGCCTGACGACATACAAGCCGGGGGGCAGCAGGGCGGCTTCAATGCGGTGGAAGTTACTTTCCGGTTTTGTCCGAAGCAGCAAACTGCCCGTTGGGCTGTACAGTTCGATATGTACTTGTGTAAGATTTATACTCTCGGGCAGTTGCAGCCAGGCTTCGGTTGTGGCGGGGTTGGGGAAGATGTTAATTGCTTGCCGGTTTGCAACCGGATTAATAATGCGGGTGGTGTCTTCAAGGGCTATCTCGAACAACCAGGCATTGTAGTTGTGGAAGGTGCCGCATTGCACATCAAACGAGGGGCTGAAATTGCTTGATGCTGCAAAAACATAATTATAATCGCTTTTTTTCAGCACCGTATGCGGGTTTTCTAAGCGCTCAGCCCACTTGCCTCCATAACATTGCTGCCACAGCAATTCTCCTTCACCATCTAATTTAACTACCCAGATATCCCCATAATTGTCATCAATAGAATGGTTGCCGCTGACATCACCATCGTCTGATATCACCATTCCAATGACTACAAATCCTCCATCTCCTGTCTGAGTGATGTAAATAGGAAAATCACTGTCATACCCTCCAAGGCATTTCTGCCAAACGATCTCCATTTGATCATCTAACCTTACAACCCAGATATCACTAAAAAGATCCGGTGGACCATGCAATCCTGAAATGTCTCCATCATTAGAGACAGTGAAAGCAATATAGGCAAATCCATCCTCCAATTCAATGATAGAGTAACCCAGGTCGTAATGACTGCCGCCATAGCAATACTGTGCCAGGATGTTGCCTTGAAGATCGAGTTCAACAATCCACACATCGCCCCAAGCTCCGTCAGGGTAACACTCAACAAGCCCTCCGTGCCACTGTGCTGCCCCGATCATCATTATGTTGCCAACACTATTCACGATCATCGAAACACAATTGTCAAGGCCAGCGTTGCCAAGTGTTTTCTCCCACTCAAGGTTGCCTAATGAGTCGCATTTGGCCATCCAGCAATCGCCAATTCCATAAAAATGGGTAACATCACCTCCGCCTATACCAATGCGGTCAATCATCACAAACCCACCATCGGGGGTCAGGATCATGTCTCTTGGATCGTCAATCCCTGTACATCCATAGGTGTTCTCCCATAGAATATCTCCTTGCCTGTTAATTTTCACCACCCAAACATCAGAATGTCCATGATTTCCAGACTGAACATCGCCGTCAGTCGAATAGGTATATCCATAAATGAAATACTCATCTTCAGATTTCTTTATTAATTTCTGAGGCACATCTCCTTTACTTCCCCCAAAACATTTTTCCCAAATAATGTTTCCGGTATTATCAGTTTTTACAACCCAAATATCACCCATACCATGATAATTTGTAATTCCTGGTATTGAATCACGTAGATGAATTGCAAACAATAATCCATCATTCATAGCCACAATTCCATTACTCATATCTATATCAGGAGAACCAAAGCATTGCTGCCACTTAATTACCGGAATTTGTGCCTGACTGCTCAGGGAGATGAAGAGCAGAAATATTATTAATTTTCTCATCTTAAAGTAATTAAAACTGAACCATTCCCCAAATCAGGGAATGGTTCAGTTGCTAATTTAGTTAATAACTAACTTCCCGCTTTTGCTCTGGTTTCCGGTTTTCAGGATGTAAAAGTAAATACCCTTCTTAACATCCCTTATGTCCCAAAGCTGCTGGCCTTGCGTTGCTAATATATTATTTTTTAATTGTGTTGCCAAATTCATCTTTTAATTGTGTTTGATTAGATTCTTTGCTTTTCAATGCCTGTCCGCTCCGTCAAATACTTCCGTGTGTTGGGCTTTGTAATCATCTGGATCAACGATTGCAGGAAAGGAGACATTGTTTTGCTTGTTTAAAACAAGCTAAAATACAAACTTAAGAAGCAAAAGTCAATAGGCTAATGTTAAGCTTTAATTTTTTTCTAAGAATTAAATACGGCTTTCTGATTGGCTTCGGAACATATATAACAAAGTATATACTACATGGTATAGTAACCCTACCACACCACCATCCTCCCGCTCTGCCAGTTTCTTTCATCCTACGGCCTATTGACAAAAAGCCGAAAACCGGCTTTGAAGGCCGGTTTCGGTTGTGTATTACTTTAAAACTGTGCGTAAATCTATTCTTTCGGGGCTGTTACTTTTGCCACCATATACTCGCGGTTCATGCGGGCGATGTGCGACACGGATATTTCCTTGGGGCATTCGGCTTCGCAGGCGTAGGTATTGGTGCAATTGCCAAAACCCAGTTCGTCCATTTTCGTTACCATGTTCCTTACCCTTTCGGATGCTTCTATTTTTCCCTGAGGCAACAAGGCAAACTGTGATACTTTGGCCGCCACAAAGAGCATGGCACTGGCATTCTTACAGGCAGCCACGCAGGCACCACAGCCAATGCAGGCAGCGGCGTCCATTGCCTGGTCGGCATGTCGTTTGGGAATGGGAATGGCATTAGCGTCGGGCACACCGCCGGTGCGCACCGAAACAAAACCTCCGGCCTCATTATGTGGGATTATGTGGGAATGGGCCGAAACAAAGAAGGACTTGAAAAAGCCATTGGAATGATCCGCGAAATCAGGGCCGACTTCTGGCAAAATGTTATCGTTCCCGGAACCAACGAACAGGTGAATCCCGAACTCGAAAAAGCACTCAGGGTAGCCGACTTTCTCGAACTGGGCGAACTCATGGCCCGCGACGCCCTCATCCGCGAAGAATCCTGCGGAGGCCACTTCAGAGAGGAATACCAAACCCCCGAAGGAGAAGCCCTGCGCAACGACACAGCGTTCAATTTTGTGGCAGCCTGGGAGTTTACCGGACAGGAAAACGAACCCGTACTCCACAAGGAACCTTTGCAGTATGAGTTTGTTGAAGTGAAACAACGCAACTATAAATAGTCTTTTGTACTCATTCCATTATAAAAAGAAGTAATATGGATTTGACCTTAAAAATATGGCGACAGGCTTCAGCCGGGGCGAAAGGTAAGTTTGTCAATTATCCGGTAAGCGATGTTTCGGAGGATGCTTCGTTT
>Ga0351949_1074_pt1 | contig 14970 bp, 14 predicted proteins | sample BONcelT113001G15_FD_206856 | JGI IMG/M metagenome (GOLD analysis project Ga0351949, IMG submission 206856) | Enriched cells from coal bed in the Powder River Basin, Montana, United States - BONCAT cells T11 rep3 HSBNCT.T11.300.1.G15 ... | reverse complement strand
AGTAACATGCTTAAGAATAATGGCTTCTTTCTGATGAAAAACAGTTTCAGCGAACCCACTGATTTCCGCATTTCGCCCTGATGCGAGGAATTGTTGCCGCCAATCCAAATCTTTTGCCAATTCAGCAACCGCCAATTGTTTTTGCCTGATGGTTTCCGCATCCACGTTGCTTTTCTGCACCGATGCGGCCAATTTGTTTTTACCTCCTGAAGTGACTGTCCGGTTCAGAAACTGGAAGAACGAATTCTCACCAAACAAATCAAGGTCGTACGAATAATCGTGATCGGGATGAATAAATTCATTTCCCGGATCAAACGGACTGAAATCGCGATTGATTCCCTTTATTTCGTTTGTATTTATTTCGGCCAGATTTTGAAGATATTTCAGTTGCTTTTCAGCGCTGACTGAACGTTTGACCAAAAAGAGGAAAGCTGTCAGGCATACAAAAACAGTGATCCATCCAACCAAATAACTAACAGGCATCAGGTAAATAAAAACCGGAATAACAGCCAGAAAAAAAGCAAGTCGAAGCCATGAAATAAAACGAACCTGAAATCTCTTTTTATCGAGTTCCTGCTGATATTTATGCGTTAAAGCCTCGTATTGGCCGGTGATTTTGTTTTTCATTAATTAAAAAACTGATAATGAGCTAAACGATTGATTGTTAAAAGCATGGTTGCGATGTAGATAATAAACGGAACCAATATCGTTGCCGACTCTTCATTGGAAAGGTTGGTTTTTGAAATGTCCGGAAGCATCGATTTAAAGTACTTTTTTTGAATCCAGAGAATTGCTTTGTAAGCAGCAAAACCGGTGAGGATACCCCAGACGCAACCTGTGACAATATCCAGCGGGAAGTGCAATCCCAGATAAATACGCGTATATGAAACAACGATTGCCCAAATAAAAATCAGCATGGAATACCACCTGTTCCTGAACAAAAAAGTTGTAAAAGTAGCAACCGTAAAGCTATTGGCTGCATGTGCCGAAAAGAAACCGTAAAGTCCGCCTTTGTTTACAATGTTGTGGATTAAACCATTCAAATTTGGATCATGCGTTGGTCGCAGTCGTTGTGTCAAATCCTTAATCAATCCCGAAAACTGGTCGCTGACAGCAATTGCCAGCGCAAGAATAATGATGATATAGATTGAATTCCGACGGTATTTTTTAATGATAAAATACAACATCAGCGCATAAAACGGATACCAGATTTCCTTGCTGGTCCACAAAACATTGGCCTTATCCCAAAAGCTGCTGTGAAAACTGTTCAGGAAAAGTAAAAGCGTTTGGTCTATTTGCCGGATTGCTTCTAAAATATCCATAGACTGTTATTTATTCAGTATTTGCCAGATTTTATCTTTAAGGCTAAGTATTCCTTCTCCGGTAATGGATGAAATAAACTGATGCGGAATGTCCTTCAGAACCTCAGAAATTTCAGTTTTCAATTCTTCATCCAGAAAATCGCTTTTACTGATCACCAAAAAACGCTCTTTATCGAGCAATTCAGGATTGTATTTTTCCAGCTCGTTCATCAGTATAAAAAATTCTTTCCGGTAATCTTTTGCATCCGCCGGAACCATGAACAAAAGCATGGAATTGCGTTCGATGTGGCGCAAAAAGCGAAGCCCAAGTCCTTTACCCTCGTGAGCGCCTTCGATAATTCCGGGAATATCGGCCATTACGAACGATTGGTTATCGCGGTAACTTACAATTCCCAGATTTGGAACCAGTGTAGTAAACGGATAATCGGCAATTTTTGGTTTTGCCGCCGAAACAACCGAAAGCAATGTGGATTTTCCGGCACTTGGGAATCCCACCAAACCAACGTCGGCCAGAATTTTAAGCTCAAGCGTATAATAACCTTCAATCAGTTCTTCTCCAGGTTGTGCAAAACGGGGAGTCTGCTGCGTTGGCGATTTGAAATGGGTATTTCCCAATCCTCCGCGTCCGCCCTGAACAAGAATATGCGATTCGCCATCCTGAGTAATTTCGAAGAGAAATTCACCTGTTTCGGCATCTTTTGCCTGAGTTCCCAAAGGAACATCCAGGATCACATCCTCACCATCGGCGCCGCTGCTGCATTGTTTTCCTCCTGATCCGCCATGACCGGCAAAAACATGTTTACGATATTTCAGGTGAAGCAATGTCCACATTTGAGCATTTCCCCTTAGGATAATATGTCCGCCACGTCCGCCATCGCCTCCGTCAGGTCCTCCTTTTGGTTCCGACTTTTCTCTTCTCAAATGTGTCGATCCGGGACCGCCATTTCCTGATTTGCAAAATATTTTAACGTAATCAACAAAATTTGTATCTGCCATGGGTGATTTTTTTGTGCGGCGCAATATGCAAAAAAAAAGACGAATGGCCAACAAACCAATCGTCTTTATGTGTTTATTATCAGAAACTTAAAGTGAACTAACCGTCTCAATCAACCGATGTGCAATATCTTCGACCGAACCCATACCATCAATTTTAAAAAATTTATTCTGGGCTGCATAAAATTCTGTCAATGGCTTTGTTTTTTCGTTGTATATCCGAATTCTGTTCTCAATAATTGAAACATCGTGATCATCAGAACGTCCGGAGGTTTTTCCGCGATGAAGTATGCGATTGATCAATTCTTCTTTTTCAACACAAAGGCAAAGCATTCCGGAAACCGGCGTACCGTTTTCGTTTAATATCACATCGAGCGCTTTGGCCTGTTCAACAGTGCGGGGAAAACCATCAAATATATATCCGTTGGCTTTTTTATTTTCCTGAAGTATGGATTTTATCATGCCGATTACGATCGAATCAGGAGCAAGAAACCCTTTATCCATATAGCTTTTTGCTTCAATTCCAAGTTCGGTTTCGGCTGCAATCTGACTTCGCAGCAGATCGCCCGTAGAAATATGGGATAATTTAAATTTCTCAATCAAAAAATCGGCCTGAGTGCCTTTGCCAGCGCCCGGAGGGCCAAATAAAACAAGATTTAACATTACTAAAGATCAATTGGGTTACTTTTCGGTTACTTTATAAATATCTATCAAATTACGTCCTCTGCCATTATAATCCAGCCCATAACCAACTATAAAATCATTTGGGATTTCAATTCCGATATAGTCCAAGGGCACTTTAACCTTCAGTGAATCAGGTTTTAGAAGCAGTGTCGCAATTTTAATATCCAATGGGTTTTTACTTCTGATTTGCTCAATCGTTTTTTCAATTGTAATACCTGAATCCACAATATCTTCCAAAACAACAACCGTGCGTCCGGTCAGATCTTCATTCAAACCGATCAATTCTGTCATTTTCCCGGTAGTGCTTGTACCTGAATAGGATGCAAGTTTAATAAACGAAATTTCAGCATCGAGCAATGAAATGCGTTTGAATATTTCAGCCGCAAACATGAATGACCCGTTCAGGATACAGATAAACAATGGATTTTTATCTTTAAAATCATGGTTCATATTTTCGGCCATTTCTTCTACAATTGACCTGATTTTTTCGTAAGGAATAAACAGTTCAAATTCCTTGTCAAGAATAGTTACGTTTCTCATCGTTCGTCAAATTGGGAAAGATTCAGTTGCTGTGGAATCTAAATTTTCAGATTTTTTGGCTTATTTTTGCCTCAGAAAATAAAGCGACAAAGTAACAAAACTAATTTCTATTGGAAAAATTAAATATTGAAAAGATGGAACCAAGAGTAAGCATTATAATGGGGAGCACCTCCGATTTGGGAGTAATGGAAGCTGCCGCAAAAGTGTTAAACGATTTTGAAATACCCTTTGAAATCAATGCTTTATCGGCACACCGGACGCCGGAAGCGGTAGAGATTTTTGCCAAAGAAGCCAAAGCGCGAGGTATCGAAGTGATTATTGCTGCTGCCGGAATGGCTGCTCATTTGCCGGGAGTAATTGCCGCAATGACCACCCTGCCTGTCATCGGAGTTCCGATAAATGCCTCCTTAAGCGGATTGGATTCGTTGCTTGCAATTGTACAGATGCCTCCGGGAATTCCGGTCGCTACCGTTGCCGTTAACGGCGCTCAAAATGCCGGAATTCTGGCAGTTCAGATGATGGCAATTGGTGATCAGCAACTTGCAGTCAAGCTGATAGCCTTCAAGGAAACCCTTAAATTGAAAATTGAAAAGGCCAACAAAGATCTTTCTGAAATAAAATTTAAGTTTAAGACAAACTAGACATAACTTATTATCAAAATAGTTGTAACTTGTATGCAAAGTCAGGGTTCCTGAAATTTAATCAGGAACCTTTTTTTGCATCCATGTTATGAAATTGTTAATAGCTTTTTCAGTATTCGTAATCCTGAATTTCGTGGCGCCTGCTTCGAAAGCTCAGGATGTATTTCTGCCGGGATCAAGGTCGCAGGCTTTGGCTGGGGCATCAGCCGGTTTGGCCGACTGCTGGTCGGTTTTTGGAAACCAGGCCGGGATTGCACAAATCGACCGACCGGCAATTGGCGGTACATTTCAAAACAGGTTTCTGGTTAGAGAGCTATCCTCCGGTTCTGGTATTTTTATATTGCCCATACAGTCTTCAGTTTTTGCAATTTCCGTTTATCAATTCGGAAAAACCACTTTCAGGCACGAAAAATTCGGGATCACCTTTGCCCGAAGTTTAAATCCTCGGCTTCATTTTGGACTTCAGTTCAACTACTATCGCTTTTTTATGGCAGAAGACAACCGGTCAGTTGGAACTTATGGATTGGAACTGGGATTTCAGTATCAGCTTACCGATCAGCTTTTATTTGGAATCCATTCTTTGAATCCATATAAAACAAGTATAAAAACTTTCTCAGGAGAATATTCCTACCCTTCCCGTTTCAATATTGGCGCACACTATCAACTTTCTGATTCTTTCGGTTTTATTGCTGAACTGGAAAAAGACCTTTTATATCCACTGAATTTCAAAACCGGACTGGAATACAATATCCTGAACAACCTATTTATCCGAACCGGTATTTCCGGGAAACCATTCCAATTGGCTGCCGGAATGGGCTTTACAGTAAAAAATCTGAAGCTTGATTTGGCAGTGGCATACAATCAATACCTCGGGAACTCTCCATCTGTTTCATTTCAATACCAATTCTGATGATAAAAATTGCCGGTCAGATACTATTGATACTTTTTGTTGTCACTGCAAGGGCCCAGACCCCTGAAGTACAACAAACACTCGAAGATTTAATGGAATCGCTAAGTTCGGAGCCGGATGAGAATTCAGATTTTCAGGAAATAATGGACGAGCTTGCCTACTTCGGACAACATCCGTTGCTGATTAATTCGGCCACAAAAGAGGAATTGCAGCGACTACACTTTCTGTCCGACATGCTGATTGATGATTTAATTGAGTTCAGGAAAAAGACCGGCCAGATTTACAGTTTGTATGAAATGGCTGCCATCACAGGATTTAATCCTGAATTATTAAACAAACTGGAACCGTTTATCAGCTTTGATATCAGAGGGGTCGAACGCAAAAGCAGAAAATCGGACAATGATGTTTTTGTGCGATCGACAAGGGCTTTTTCCACTGCCGAAGGTGACGTAAAAAATCCAAATTACGAGGGAACGATGGAACGGTATTATTTGCGCTTTAAACACAAATCATCCGATCTTGAATATGGTTTTGTAGCCGAAAAAGATCCGGGAGAAGCATTTTTTGCCGGATCAAACAAATACGGGTTTGACTATGCCGGAGCTTATGGAAATTTCAAGCTTGGATCGACCGGGCAAAGAGTGTTTGTGGGCGATTTTCACGTTAGGTTTGGACAGGGATTGGTTGCATGGCAAGGTTTTTCAATGGGAAAATCGTCGGAAACTACCCAAACATTCCGGTCAGGACAGGGTATCCGATCAAGCTCTTCAACCGATGAGAACCAGTTTTTCCGGGGAATTGCAAGTCAGCTAAAGTTCGGAAAGATCAGTTTTATGCCATTTTTTTCATTCAGGACGTTGGACGCAAATGTTGACACGATTGAAGGTAAACCATTTTTCGGAGCGTTTCAAACCAGTGGTTACCACCGCACAAAATCGGAAAATGCAGGTAAAAATGCACTTAATCAAATCGTCGGAGGTAGTTATGCCAGTTTTTCCTATCAACGCTGGTCGGTTGGCGCCACTGCAGTTTTTACCCGTTTTAATGCCGAAATGGATCGAAACGATGTGCCTGAAAATCAATTTTTGTGGGAAGGAAAAGAAAATTTTGTGGCAGGAATTGACTGGAAAGGTTCGGTGCGGAATGTCTTTATTTTTGGCGAAGCGGCTGTCAGCGCAAACAATGGGAAAGCCTTATTAACAGGAATAATGCTGAAACCGGCATCAAACGCCGAATTCACTGCCGTTTACCGGAATATCAACAAAACTTATTTCAGCTTTTTCTCAAATTCATTTACCGAATCGTCGCGTACAAATGACGAACATGCGCTGTATTTTGGGCTTAAATTCTTCCCGGCTCCCCGTTGGACGATCAGAACCTATGCCGATTTTTTTGAACACCGCTGGATTAAATATACAACGGCCGCTCCATCAAAAGGCACTGAACTGTTTGCTCAGGTATCTTTTGCACCTTCAAAAAAAACAGATATTTACCTGCGTTTCTTTCAGGAAGACAAAGAATTAAAAGTTACTTCAGGTAATATAAGATTCAATCAACCTCAAAGGATTAACCGTTTGCGGTTAAATTTCAGCCGTGAGATAAATGAAAATTTCAGTATAAAAAACAGGATTGAACATTCGATTTATTCAAAACTGGAAAAAGAGAGAGGATACCTTGTTTATCAGGATTTAATTTACAAACCTGTGGGCAAACGGTTTTCGATGAACGGACGATTGGCTTATTTCGCAACAGACGGATACAATTCCAGATTGTACGCGTACGAAAACGATTTGCTGTATTCGTTTTCAATGCCGGCACTTTACGGTAAAGGAATCCGCAGCTACTTCAATTTCAGACAAACGATAAATGATAAATTAACCTTTTGGATCAAGTTTGCCGCCACCCGCCGATTTTCGCAGACCGGAATGGAAAAACCTGATGATCTTGCTACGAAATCGGAATTGAAAATCCAGCTAAGGTATCAGTTCTGATTAATGTAATATTGTAAATGAGGGAAAATCAACTTGTTATACAGAGGTGAAAAAATCAAATTATTGAGATTTTGTAACTCATGTTCATTCTCAATTGCTATATTTGCGCTTCAAAAAAAACTGTGCATGATTCCAAAAATAAACTTCGACGACATACGTCCTTTCAACGATTCAGAGGTCGATAAATATATTCAACTGCTTCTAAATGAACCACGTTTTCAACATATTTTAGAATTTATTTTCAAGGAAAAAGAAAAAATAGCGAATGCTCAGGTTGCACTCTTGCATATTCATACAATAAGAGATCTTCAATACAAATTTGTATATCAGCTGATTAACGAACTTATCCTGAAACGTTCAACTGACGGATTGACATCAAGCGGACTGGAAAATCTGGATAAAAGCAAAAGCTATTTATTTATTTCAAACCATCGTGATATCATTCTTGATTCGGCAATGTTGAATTACCTGATTGTATTGGAGGGCATGAATACGACCGAAATTGCGATAGGCAATAATTTGCTGATTGAGAATTGGATTGAATATGCAGTTAAACTAAACCGTGCTTTTGTTGTCCGCCGTAATCTTCCGGCCCGGGAAATGCTGATGGCCTCAAAAAAACTATCGGAATACATCAGGAGAAATATTACCAAAAAGAACAACTCGGTTTGGATAGCACAACGCGAAGGCAGAACCAAAGACGGCTTCGATAAAACTCAAATAGCCTTACTTAAAATGCTTAATTTAAGCAATATAAACGAATTCGGTGAAGGATTTAAGGAATTACAGATTGTTCCGATTTCAATTTCGTATGAAATAGAACCGTGTGGAATTTCGAAGGTGAATGAGTTGTACAAAAAGAATACAGAAGGATTCGAAAAAACGCAGGAGGATGATTTGCGGAGTATGGGTCACGGACTTGTCAATCCAAAAGGTCGGGTTCATTTTGCATTTGGCAAACCAATTACCGATCAGATTGATGTATTTGCCAAAGAAGCTACAATAGGCGAACAAATTGAAAAACTTGGCGACTACATTGACCAACAGATTTACCGCAACTTCAAACTTTGGCCAAACAATTACATTGCTGAAGACCTGCTAAATAATTCGAACACAAATTCCAGCCATTATACAAAAGATCAATACAATAAATTCTGCATATTGCTTGAAGATGCCTTGACTTCAATTTCCGGGGATAAAGAAACAATCCGTTCCATGTTCCTGCAAATGTATGTAAACCCTTTGCTGAATCAACGAAAATCATTGAACGGAGCGGATAATGGCTGAAACGATTGGTGGAATTATTTGGGATTGGAACGGAACCTTGCTGAATGACATTGAATTGTGTGTTCAAACAATCAATGAAATGCTTCAGAGAAGAAACCTTCAGAAATTGACGGTTGATGAATACAGAGAAGTTTTTTCGTTTCCTGTAAGAGATTACTATAAGAAAATTGGGTTCAACTTTAATGATGAACCTTTTGAAATACCAGCCCTCGAATTCATTGAGGAATACAATTGCCGGGTAAAGGGCTGCAAGCTTCACGAAAACTCGGTTTCAGTACTTAATTATATCCAATCAGTTGGAATCCCTCAATTCATTTTGTCGGCTATGAAACAAGATGCTTTGGACCAATGCCTTGAACAGCAAAATATCAGTCATTATTTCGAGCATGTTTCTGGTTTGGACAACCATTATGCAGCCTCGAAAATTGAAAACGGGCAACAATTGATTTCCGAATTAAACCTGAATGCCAGTGAATTAATTTTGATTGGCGATACTGTTCACGATTTTGAAGTAGCCCGCGAACTTGGCTGCCAATGCGTTCTTATCGCCAATGGCCATCAATCCAAACACATCCTCGAATCGACAGGAGTTCTTGTGATTGATGAACTTAGCCAACTGCTTGACTAAAACGATGACATTTTTGAGTTGAGCAATGGCTGCATCTGTTGTTCTTTGGGCGAAGATTTCCTGTTTACGCTCGAAAATTTCTTTTCTGACGATCCCAGAAATCAGCCCGATGGCAAAGATTTTCGCCACCTCTTCTGCAAATATCGATGAAATTAATGTGATGAATACCAATTCTTATTCGCGCGAGGCCATTGAAAATTCAACGCTTTCTTTTTGTGCGCTGGATGTTTCAAAACCAATGGAGCAGAAAAAATCCAAAATGGTTATGAATCCGGGAAAACCTTCAGCAAATCGTCACGATATTACTTCGGAAGGTTTTTCGTTTACGGGCAATTTCGATGTGAATAAATTTGGGTTATGGATGCAGAATTACCTGTATTTCAACAAGGAAACCATTTTCAGGGTAAAAGGGATTGTAAGTTTTGAAAACACTGCCGATCAGTTTATTTTCCATGCAGTGCGCGGTTCGTACATGTTTGAAGTTGGAACAGAATGGAAAGACGAAGCGCGGTTCAGTAAACTTGTTTTCATCGGAAAAGATATTTCAAGAACAGAATTGGAAAGGAACCTGAAACAACTTTTGGTGAAAGAGGATTGAAGAAAAAAAGAAAATAACCAATAACCAATATTCAATAACCAATATCCAAAAGCAAAACTTGGAATTTGTCCGCCAGCTGGCGGATAGAACTTGGAACTTTTTAATACTCCTTTGCCTGAATATCCCTGATATACAACTGCAAACTTGTTTTTCCCCTGAATTCGTTTTCTGCAATTGAATAACAAATATCGAAAGGCAAACCCTGGCTGATGGCTTCGAAATGCTGGGCCTGGTTGAAAGCGATTGCTGAAAATTGGGAAGAATTGCTTGTGGCTTCAATCAAATCCAGTTTCAGGTGTTCCATATTTTTACCTACCGGACGGCTGGTGCCGCTGTCGAGCACATTTTCGGTAATAAAAACAGGAATCATATTGTGGGGACCAAACGGCGCAAATTGTTTCAGGAGTCTGTAAAATTTTGGGGTAATGTCTGAAAGTTGAATTTTAGCTTCAGCTTCAATCGATTCTGTTTGTTGTTTGTCTGTGATCAATCGGGTTACAATATCTTCGAAGCGGCGCGAGAATTCGTATATATTTTCGATTTTCATGGTCAATCCGGCTGCGTACATGTGTCCTCCGTATGATTCGAGTAAATCGCTGCAAAGTCCGATGGCTTCATACAAATCGAAATCGCGCACTGAACGTGCAGAACCGGTTGCCATTCCGTTTGATTCGGTCAATACCACTGTTGGCCGGTAATAATGTTCGGTCAACCGTGAAGCAACAATCCCCACAACTCCTTTGTGCCAGTCGCGGTTATAAAGTACAGTGGCATTTTTCACATCATGATCAGGATTGCGTTCAATCATGGCAAGCGCTTCCTGGGTAATATCGCGGTCGAGTGTTTTCCTGATTTCGTTGTACGAATTTATTTCATCGCCAAGCAACATGGCTTCTTTTTCGTTGGTGGCAGTTAAAATGGCCACCGATTTTTTACCATGTTCTATGCGGCCCGAAGCATTAAGACGGGGACCAATTTTGAAAACTATGTCGCTGATTGATATTTCTTCGGAATTAAAACCCGAATATTTCATGATGGTTTTCAGGCCAATGCTTGGCGATGAGTTCAGCTTTTTAAGTCCGTAATAAGCCATCACACGGTTTTCGCCGGTTACCGGAACAATATCCGAAGCAATGCTTACCACCAACAAATCAAGCAGCTCGGCAATTTCAGAGAACGGTACATCGTTCATTTTCGAATATGCCTGAAGTAGTTTAAAACCTACACCGCAACCCGAAAGTTCTTTATAGGGATAACTGCAATCAGGACGTTTCGGATCGAGAACCGCTACTGCATTTGGAATAATATCATCGGGATTGTGGTGATCGCAGATGATGAAATCGATCCCAAGATCTTTGGCCATCTGGATTCTTTCAACCGCTTTAATCCCGCAATCGAGCACAATTACGAGGGTGACTTTTTGTTCGGCGGCATAAAGAATGCTGGTTTTTGAAATCCCGTAACCTTCAGAATAACGGTCAGGAATATAATAATCGAGGTTTTGAATGCGGGTGCGGAGAAAGGTGTACATTAAGGCAACCGAAGTGGTTCCATCCACATCATAATCGCCGTAAATCAGCACTTTCTCCTGATTATTGATCGCTCTTTCAAGTCGTTCAACTGCTTTGTCCATGTCCTTCATCAGAAACGGATCGTGCAGATCTGTCAATTTTGGCCTGAAGAATGTCTGTGCTTCGGCATAGGATGTAACACCTCTTTGTGCCAAAAGATTGGCAATAACCATATTGACATTTAACGCCGCCGATAAATGTTTAATGATATTTATATCGCCCTCTTTTTTAATATTCCAAACTTTCCCCATCACGTTTTCTTCAGAACAATTCCGTTTTTTTCAAAAATTTCTCAAAGATAGGAAATGAACTTAGATATGGAAAGTATATGCTCTACATTCATGCATATTTTGTTAATAATTTTGATTGCAATAGTTTGTTATCTTTGCCGGAAATTTTTTGAATTTTTTAATAGTAGAGACGAATGAGTATATCTGATTTAAGCGAACAGGAGATCATTAGACGCAGCTCCTTGCAAAAGATGAAGGAAATGGGCGTTAACCCCTATCCCGCTGCTGAATTCCCGGTAAATGTTTTGGCACTTGAGATCAAAGAGAATTACAATCCTGAATTGAATAATTTTCAGGAAGTAGTTGTTGCTGGTCGTATTATGAGCCGCAGGATTATGGGAAAAGCTTCGTTCGCCGAATTACAGGATACTTCAGGAAGAATACAACTGTACATGAACCGTGATGAAATTTGTCCGGATGAAGATAAAAGCCTGTACAATGAAGTATTCAAGAAATTACTCGACATTGGCGATATTGTTGGTATAAAAGGATTTGTATTTATTACGCAGACCGGAGAACTTTCAATTCATGTGCGGGAATTTTGTGTACTGAGCAAATCACTTCGTCCGCTGCCTGTTGTAAAAGAAAAAGATGGTCAGTTGTTCGATGCGGTTACCGATCCTGAAATGAGGTATCGTCAGCGTTATGTCGATCTGATTGTGAATCCTCAGGTGAAAGATACCTTTATCAAGCGAACAAAAATTATCAATACGATGCGCCAGTTTTTCAACGAACAGGGTTACCTCGAAGTTGAAACACCAATTTTGCAATCTATACCGGGAGGAGCTACTGCCCGTCCGTTTATCACCCACCACAATGCGTTGAATATTCCGCTATACTTGCGTGTTGCCAACGAACTTTACCTGAAACGCCTGATTGTTGGCGGTTTTGATGGAGTTTACGAGTTCTCGAAGGACTTCCGTAACGAAGGAATGGACCGCACGCACAATCCGGAATTTACCGTAATGGAAATTTATGTGGCTTACAAAGACTACATCTGGATGATGAACTTCGCCGAAGAAATGATTGAACGCGTGGCCATTGCGCTGCACGGAACAACAAATGTTCAGCTCGGTGATGTGGAAATCAATTTCAAACGTCCGTTTAAACGGGTGACCATGTACGATGCCATCAGGGAACATACGGGTTTTGATATTTCAGGAAAATCGGAAGATGAACTCAGGGATATTTGCAAGCAGGTTGGCATCGAAACCGACCCGACCATGGGAAAAGGAAAACTGATCGACGAATTGTTCGGCGAAAAATGCGAACATCATTATATACAACCTACTTTTATCATCGACTATCCGGTTGAAATGTCGCCGCTAACAAAGAAACACCGTTCGGTTGAAGGACTGACAGAGCGTTTCGAGTTAATAGTGAACGGCAAAGAATTGGCAAATGCCTATTCAGAACTGAACGACCCGATTGATCAGCGCGAACGTTTTGAAGATCAGATGAAGTTGTCGGAAAAAGGTGATGACGAGGCGATGTTTATTGATCAGGACTTTTTACGTGCGCTGGAATACGGAATGCCGCCAACTTCAGGAATGGGAATCGGCATTGACCGCCTTACGATGTTCATGACCAACAACCTGTCGATTCAGGACGTACTTTTCTTCCCGCAAATGAAGCCTGAAAAAAATGCGGATGCCGCCGATCCCGATGAAAAATTCGAAGAACTTGGAATTCCTTCGGAATGGGTTGAAGTCATAAAAAAAATAGGGTTAAAAAAAGTTAAAGAGTTAAAAGAAGTTAAAGCCAGCAAATTTTTTAACGACATTTGCGGTTTCAACAAAAAAAATAAGCTGGGCCTGATCAATCCGTCAATGGATGATGTAACCAAGTGGCTGTTATAACAGGAAAAACAAATGTTTGAAAACTCCAAAATAGCTATTATCGGAAGTGGAAGTTGGGCCACGGCACTTGCAAAAATACTTTTGCACAATGTTGAAAGCATCAACTGGTATTTCCGAAATCCTGATAACATTGAACAATTCAATCGCTTCAAACACAATCCCAGCTACCTGCGGGGAGTTGAATTTGATGTCAGCCGGATTAATTTCTTCACCGACATCAATGAAGCTGTTGAAGGTGTTGATATTGTGATCCTGGCCATTCCTTCCGCATTTCTGAAAGAAGCCATGTCGAGTGTCACAGTTGACCTGAACCCGAAATTTATAGTTTCAGCCGTTAAAGGCATTGTTCCTGAAGACAACCTGATTGTCGGACAATATCTTCACCAGTATTTCAATATTCCGTACGAACGGATTGGCGTAATTGCCGGCCCGTGCCACGCTGAGGAAGTTGCGCTCGAAAGGTTATCATACCTCACCATTGCCTGTCCTGACGTGAAAAGGGCAAGGGGTTTTGCTTTTCGGCTCGAATGTCCGTACATCAGAACCCATGTTTCCGACGATATTTACGGAACTGAATATGCTTCGGTGCTGAAAAATGTGGTGGCCATCGCTTCCGGAATTGTACACGGGTTGCGTTATGGCGATAATTTCCAGGCAGTACTTATCTCAAATGCCATTCAGGAAATTAAACGTTTTGTAGATAAAGTTCACCCGATTACCCGCGACATTAAAAGTTCTGCCTATTTGGGCGATTTGCTGGTGACTGCCTATTCTCAGTTCTCCAGAAACCGTACTTTTGGAACCATGATCGGCAAAGGTTATTCGGTTCGTTCTGCTCAGCTCGAAATGCACATGGTTGCCGAAGGGTATTACGCGGCCAAGTCCATCAAGGAAATCAACGAAGAGTTCAGGGTAAATATGCCGATTGCTGAAGCCGTTTACAATATTTTGTACGAAAACATCTCCCCCGCCATCGAAATCAGATTGTTAACTGAAAATCTTAGATAATTTTTAGAATAAACACAATGGAAAAAATAGCCTTAAATTTTGAGAAGACTTTTGATTTTATTTCGAAAGACTCCATTTCCACCTACAAGAAAGCGATTGAAAGCCACAATGTGGCACTCTCAAACAAAACCGGAAAAGGAAACGATTTCCTCGGCTGGACAACTTTGCCAACATCAATCGGAGAAGCAGAACTTGCTGATTACGAAGCCACCGCAGCCAAACTGGTAGCCAAAAACATCGACATTTTTGTGGTAATCGGCATCGGTGGTTCTTACCTCGGAGCCAAAGCGGTTGTTGATGCGCTTTCTGACAGTTTCGCTCATTTGAAAGAACGAAAAAGTCCGTTCATCCTTTTCGCCGGACAAAACATCAGCGAAGATTACCTGTTCGAACTTCGCGAGTTGCTGAAAACCAAAGAATACGCCATGGCTGTGATTTCCAAATCGGGAACAACTACCGAGCCTGCATTGGCTTTCAGGTTACTGAAACAGGATATCGAAGAAAAATACGGAAAGGCTGAAGCCAACGAACGTATTGTAGCCATTACCGATGCAAGCAAAGGCGCTTTGCGCTCATTGGCCACCATCGAAGGGTACAAAACATTTGTTATTCCTGACGATGTGGGCGGACGTTATTCGGTGCTGACTC
>Ga0351949_1065_pt1 | contig 16121 bp, 15 predicted proteins | sample BONcelT113001G15_FD_206856 | JGI IMG/M metagenome (GOLD analysis project Ga0351949, IMG submission 206856) | Enriched cells from coal bed in the Powder River Basin, Montana, United States - BONCAT cells T11 rep3 HSBNCT.T11.300.1.G15 ... | reverse complement strand
CTCCCACAAACCATAAATAGTACAGTAAATTATTCTTTTTAAAAGATACAATTAGGATGCTAGTGGGTGTCACATCATGGTTTTCCCCATAAATCTCGTAGACTTCCATCCCATACTTTTCAAAATCCCTTTCATCTACTACTTCACTACCCTGAATCCGGAACACATCTTTAAGCATTTCTGCAAACTCCTGTGATGATATTTCAGCTACATCGGTGTTCCGGTTAAGGGATAAAGTTATGGAGTTATTGGCATACAAACCCCTGAGCACCTTCTTTGCATCAGAGGTGCTGACCATCTCCCAATGTTCAGAATAATCTAAAGACACCTCTCCATTATCATAATTCAAAATACGAACTTCTTTATGTGGTTTGAGGATTTTTTGGATGGATATGTCTGCTTTGTCTCTCACGTATTTATATTCATCTTTTTGAACGCTTTTTAGGGCTTCAAGTCCCTGTTCATCTCCAATTCTACCCAGGGCTTCGGCAGCTTTACCCCTAACATGGCGGTTTTTATCCCTGCCTCTACCTAAAAGAAGATTAATCAGTGCATGAAGGGCATCTTCACCACCTATTTTACCCAAAACTTCGGCTGATTTGGCTCTCATTCTCCAGTTTTTGTCTTTAAGGGTTTTTATCAGGGGAGGCACTGCACTTTCACCAAGTTTTCCCAGTGCCAGCATGGCCTTCCACCGCACATCTGCATCCTCATCATCCATTGCTTCCAGAAGAACGGGAATGGCCTTTTTATCCCTCATTTTTCCTAAAGACACTGCTGCATATTTACGCACGTGCCAGTCCTTATCTTCCAGGGTTTTGATAAGATAAGGCACAGCACGATGATCACCAATCATTCCCAGGGCATTGGCAGCGGTTCTTCGCACACTCCAATTATTATCTTCCAGGGCAGCGATTAATGCATCCACCGCTTCTTCATCACCCATCTCTCCCAGAGCCCATGCTGCTTTTAACCTAACCTCCTCATCAGGATCATCTTCCATAGAATGAATCAAGGCTGGAATAGCCTTAGTGTCCCCTATTTTTCCCAGGGCTTCAGCTGAATTCTCTCTAACCGCACTTAGGATAATATACTCAGAATGCCAGCTTTTGTAACGCAATGCTTCAATAAGGGCGTCCACTGCCCTTTCATCCCCCACTCTTTTCAAAGCACGGGCTGCTTCTTTCCGGGTGAGATAGTTCTGATCTTTAAGGGCTATTATCAAACCATCCACATTTCTTTCTTCTTCTAGATGGTCAACATTTACATCAGAATCCATAATAATCTCCTGGAACTGGGAATGATATCATCATAATTCTATTGGCTGTGGTGGAAGTTATAATTATGCTAAGTTACCTATAGTATCTCCTTTAAAAGTTTTAAAAATTGGGGGTAGTCACGCACAAAACCCAGCACGGACATTTTAGAGATTGATTCCAGGTCCTGTTCTTTAAGGAATTTAGCCAGGATATTCATCTCTTCATCACTCAACCGATCCATTATTTTACGATACTTAAGAGATTGTTTCAGATCTTGACCAACTTCTTTTTTCCAGAGTTTTTCGTATTTTTTCAAAAAATTTCTAGAAGTGTTTCCCTTTTCAATGGCCTCTGCTGCCACTTCACCTGCAATACGGGCGCAGTGTGCAGTAACATGGATCCCGCCGCCGGTGAATGGTTCCACCTGTCCAGCAGCATCACCCACCACCATCAAACCATCAGCATAGGTTTTGTCCACAGGTCCGTAAACTGGAACTCCACCCATGTTAAGTTCAACTGGTGTTGCATTCAGGTTAGCTGTGAATTTTTTAAGGAAACTGTAGGCAGTTCCAGTATCACTCCTTACCCCCACACCCACATTGGCGATGTTATCCCCCTTGGGGAAGATCCACACGTATCCACCAGGAGCTATCTTCTCGCCGAAGTAAAATTGAAGATAATTGGGATCACATTCCACACCCACCATCTCGTACTGTGCACAAGAACAAAGACTCTTGGGGGTCTGATGGGTATTAAGTCCAGCCATCTTGGCTACCTGAGATTCTATTCCATCGGCAGCAATAACCAGGTCTGCTTCAATTTCAATGGCATGGCCCATATGCTCTGCAACCACTCCGGAAATCTTCCCATTTTTGTGTATGGGATTTTTTACCGTGGTTTTTACCATAATATCAGTCCCTGCTTTGGCTGATTCTATGGCAAGCTGTTTATCAAATACTTTTCTCTCTAAAATAAACCCTTCTGCATATCCTCCTTCCAGGTGTCCATGGTTACCGTCGGGGGAGTATACATCGGCTCCTTTAATTTCCGTACAGACGTACTTGGGGGATGGTTTCATTTCCAGGGTTTTGAAGGTGCTGGAGCTGGTGGCCTCGGCACACTGCACTGGAGTTCCTATTTCCTGATTTTTTTCAACCATTAACACATCTAAACCATTTTTAGATGCAAATAAAGAGGCAGTAGATCCTCCAACACGCCCCCCTACTACAACCACATCATACTTCATTTTTTCCATTGTTAATGGCCCCCACTGGACAAACCACCCTGCATAACATGCAATTTTCACACCCGGAATGGGTGATGATCTTCATCCCCGATAGTTCCAGAACATTCTGGGGACAAACTGCTATGCATGCTCCGCAATATCCACATTGTTCCTCTGAAATTTTCATTTAAATCCTCGTTAAGCACGTGATGAAACGTTTTTTCATTATTTAATAGTATAATGAGGGTTATATTTATAAAATTTACCTTTTATCATTAAGATTCTTTAAGTATGAACACACTAAAAGTGTGTCAGTATTAGATTCGTAAGATTATAGTTTTCCTGATCTGTTGGGGTTTATCTTTATCGGGGCCTTTCATTGTTCACCTATTTTGTGATTAATTTTGTGATTATTTTTCTTACAAATGCTTGATTAGATGGTCCCGGACCGTTAACTTAATATATGAAGTTCGCCCACTTGGAGTTATGCAGGGGTGCCCGAGCGGCCAAAGGGGGAGGACTTAAGATCCTCTGGTGTAGGCCTTCGAGGGTTCGAATCCCTTCCCCTGCACTTTTAATCACAATTTCTATCATTAATGGTTCAAATTTAAACAAAGTTTAAATAACAAAAAAGAGTTTAAATACTAAAACAGTATAACTATAAATATCTGCCTTAGTGGCTCAGCCGGTAGAGCGATACCTTGGTAAGGTATAGGCCGGGGGTTCGAATCCCCCCTAAGGCTTTTACAATTTTATTTTTAAATTATTTTAATTCTCTAAATGGGGAGCAACGTTTCTAACAATGTTTATTGGTAATATTATCAGTGGAATATTCAGTAAACTATATATTCAGTGCAATGAAACCAAATTTATTGAAATTAATGTTGATAATATATTGCTCCATGATATGTAACTCATTTGAAGTGTATATTTGGTGATTAGATGCGAGAAAGAATAATTCAAATTTCAGATGTTCACTTTGGAGAGAAGAACTTCTCCCATGAACTTAAAAATAACCTTCTAGGGCAGCTTGTGAATGAAAATCCAGATCTGGTAATTGTTTCTGGTGATCTTACCACCAATGGATATCCGCATGAGTATGAGGAAGCTGCGGCTTTTATTGATGAGCTCCGATCCATAACCAAAACCTACGTTATTCCAGGTAATCATGATGCCCGTAACGTGGGCCTCCTCCACTATGAGAGCATGATCGGAAACCGGAAGTTCGTGCACATTGACAAAGACGGTGAATACGCTGTGATTGGCTTGGATTCATCTGAACCAGATATCAACGATGGTCAGATAGGAATTGACCAGATGGAATGGTTGAAAACCCAGCTGGAAAAAATCCCGGAACATATGGGAAAAATAGTCACTTTCCACCATCATCTGATGCCTATACCTCAGACTGGGAGAGAAAGGAATATATTACTTGACTCCGGTGATTTAATGAGGTTATTAACTGATAATGGTGTTGATCTAGTTTTAAATGGCCATAAACATGTTCCAAATGTTTGGATGGTTGAAAAGATGGTTACACTCAACTCCGGGACTGTCACCACCCGTAAACTGAGGGGACAAACCAGGCCCTGCTACAATCAACTCTCCTTTGAAGATGAGGATTTTTACGTAAACTTGGTGGACACTGAAACCGGTAAGAAGAAACAACTGGCCTACTACTCAGTCAAAGTTGAAAATGAAGAATACGTGGTCTGTTCCACCCGCCACAACTCCATGGGAACATTTTAAACATTTCTAGACGTGAATGAATTAAAAAAATTTAACTCAAGGTTTAAATTTAACTGCAAGATTAAATTTAAGTATGAAAGGTCCGGTTGTGTTAAATTTTTATTTAAAATATTCAATTTTAAATATCCATGGTGTTCTTAATGGGGAAAAAAGTAATTCAGATATCGGATGTGCATTTTGGTGACAGTACATTCTCTGATGGACTTAAATCCAACCTCCTGGCTCAGTTGGAGGATGGCAATCCAGATCTTTTAATATTTGCAGGGGATCTCACTGCCAGTGGTTATGCTCATGAATATGAACAGGCCCTGGAATTCGTTGATGAATTAAAATCCATTACCAAAACCCACATAATTCCTGGAAACCATGATGCCCGTAATGTGGGACTGGTTCATTTTGAAAACATGATCAGCGAACGAAAATTTGTCCATACAGATAAAAGCTCCAATTTCACCATCATTGGACTTGATTCCTCTGAAGCTGATGTTAGCCACGGTCAGATTGGATATGATCAGTTGGACTGGTTAAAATCTGAGCTGGCCAAAATACCCGAGGACCGGGCTAAAGTTGTCACTTTCCACCACCACATCATACCCATACCTCAAACTGGGAGGGAAAGGAATATATTACTTGACTCCGGTGATTTAATGCACGTTTTAACGGAGAACGGTGTTGATTTTGTGTTAAATGGTCATAAGCACGTCCCCAATGTGTGGATGCTTAATAATATGGTGGTGTTAAACTCTGGGACTCCTACCACCAAACGGTTGCGTGGAAACATATGTTCCAGCTATAATGAACTGCAAATTAATGATGGTGAAGTGTTTGTTAATTTGGTGAAGACTGAAACTGGAAGTAAAAGACAGATAGCCCATTATTTGGTGGAGTTGAGGGATGAATCCTTTGTGATTCATTCTTATACTCATAACTCCATACATAAAGTGTGATATAAAAAAATTGATTCGGCTAATTTGTGATGTAGGATATTAAGAGAATATTGAATTTTACTGAAATTTGATAAATTATTAATACAAATTATTTTTAGAGTAAAACGAGATATTATTGAATGGATTATAGTTTAGATGAAATGTATAGTTTAGGATGAAATGAGTTTGGGATAGAATGTCAAAAACTTTAGATATACTGATGGCTGGAGTTATCTCCGGGATTGTGGCTTACACCACATCTCAACTGGGAGTAACTGGAACAATAATTGGTGCGGTAATGGGATCAATGCTCTATCAATTGATAACCCACTTTTTCCATGAGCCCATAAAAAATGCAAATACTTTGAATACTCAAAGGGTGGAACGTAGCATTGTTTATGTATTTCCATTAATCATTATCCTGGCTATAGAAATAATATACCTACTATCTTCATTTTACCTTGGTCCTCGTGAGATATTTCAATCCATTCAAACAGCCACTGACTGGAACCTTTTCAGAACTATTGGTGTTGGTCTAATAATTATGGGGATTTATCCACTCCTTGAACCAGACCGTATACCTCCAATTTACGGTTTAGCAGTACTGGGTGTGGGAGTGGTGAAACTGATGGCTGGATTTGTGGATTATAACTCGCCAATTGTTGCCTTGTATTCACCCATATTCCATCAATTCAGTGAACTGATTTCCATAGTACTTGTCGCCGTGCTTTTATATGTGATAGTATCCATAATCCAGGATTCAGTGACAATTATACGTAAAGAAGATCAAAGTAAAAATGAGGAAAATGAACCGAATAAGGAATGATAACCTATCTTTATACAATCGGCGATATCAGGCAATGATAAAATGACTAACAGAGCAAAAAACAGCACTCTTAAGGCAGTTTTGGAAGTTATCCTATATGATAACCCTGCTACTCAGGATGAAATAGCAGATAAGCTGGGATTAACCAGAAGATACGTAACTAAACTACTACAACCTCTTATCAAGGAAGGGGTGGTTCGAAGGGCGTACATTCTTGATCTTAAGAAGTTCGATGAATTTTCAGAAATGTTTGATGAGGAAAAAACTTCCCGGGAGCACGCCGGAACTTTCCTGATAAAGGACATGCTCCGGGACATGGCCAAACATATCTGCCGTCAGTTCGACATGTCATTCGAAGCTTTGTCCCAGTATGATGCTGTAATGGCTGATGAAGCCCTGAAACTGGATTATATCTCCAACAACATGCATGAAAAAATACGTTCATCTGTGGAAACTGTTATATCCATTAATCCCTACTCAGAGTTCAGCAAAACCATGGTTCTGGGAGAAGTTGGATATGACTTGGAGCGTATTGCTGACCATACTTGTCATATTGCTAACTTTGCCCTGCAAGAGTCAGACCCTATTGATGAAGAGATGATGGAAACCTTAAAATCCATGTATAACACTGCACGGAAAATGGTGAACCAGTCCATGGAGGCCTTTTTAGATGAACGTCTGGAGCTTAAGGATAAGGTTATGGATTATGAGGAAAGGATCCATGAACTGCAGAAGAAAGCCTTAAACAACATTGCCACCCAGATGGCAGAAGATGATGTTATGGACAAAGACCGATCCAACTATTACCTCGCACTATCCCGGGTTGTTAAAGCCTTTGAACGTATTGGGGATATATCCATTGAGATAATCGACACTGCTGGTGAATTCTACCGGAACATACCCCGAACTACCACTCCGGAACGTTTCCGTAGAAGGTAACTAAACTTTTTTAAGAGAGAATGATTTTTTTAAAATCACATGTTTTTTATTCAACTCTAATTTTTTTTATTCAATCTAACTTATTTTTTTTATTTCAACTCTAACTTATTTTTAATTCAAAGTTTAACTTATCATAAACCTATCTAACTTATCATACGGCTTTTTTTATTGAAATTGGGGTATCTTCTGCGGTCATGGAATTTGAACGTAGATCATTTCTCAAAATGTGAATATACCTGAACTAAATGGGCCAGTTTAAATGGTTGTTATCTATTAAAAGGAAGGATAATATGAAAATGAAGAATAAAATCTGTCTATTTAAGAAACCTATGACTCTCCTTAAGTGGAATTATTGTATAATCTCCTACCACCATTCCGGGGGCCTAACACCGTTCAGGGGCTACCACCATTCAGGGGTGATTTGAAAAATATCCCTTAATGAAATGTCTTTTAAAAAGAATTTAACATATCATTTCCTGGATTAGCTTCGTCCACATCCAGAATTTTCCTGAAAGGTTGTTCTTGTGATTTTTCCTCTTGTACATGTGCCAAAAGCCCGGGCACTCTACCAACAATGAATAAACCACACCCCACTCTCCAGTTAAACCCCATATCTGAGAGTAACGCTGCATTGGCACCATCGATATTCATCTTTATCCCCTTTTTACCGTGTAATAATTCCTGTATTTCCATAGCAAGTTCTGCATGTTCTCCGAAACAATTGTATTCTTTGGAAAGTTCTAATAATCGCGGTGCACGAGGATCTTCATTGTGGTATCTATGTCCAAATCCGGGTATTTTCCTGCGGTTATTTGTGAAGTAGTTGAACAATTCCTGTGCAGTTTCCTCAAAGGATAATCCATTGTTTTTGGATAAGATGATACCTTTCTGCAGCATCTGCATGGCGACTTCAATAGCTCCAGCATGATTTTCTCCAAATGCCAGTATTCCTCCGGCTAAACATGCGTTTACAGGGGATCCTGCAGAAGCCATTAATCTTGCGGACTGGGTGCTGGGAGGTGTCACACCATGGTCACAGAATGAAACCAGTATTGCTTGCAACATTTTTTCCTGGTTTTTGGTGGGGAGTACTCCTTTAATTAGTAGATGTATCATTTCTGGAAAGGAAATATTACCAATGAGCTCTTCCTGAGGATAACCTTGGGTAATAAGTCTATTTGGTTCCACTTTAGTAATGGATGTTTTCCAGGGTGTGGTTCGGGGTTGGAACATTCCCTTAAGTACTTCCTCACTGATCATGTAAGACCCTAACTACGCTAAGATATAAATATTTATCGCTTTAGGTACAATGTAGTTCATAAAATGTGTTTTTAAGAGTGTTTTAATAAAATTTTCCGTGTTAGTAACTTAAATTAGTTCTCATTACGTGTATTTTAATGCACAAATAGTAAGCTTTATATAGTTCGGGAAGTTAGTAGCAAGTGAGGTGATATTATGGACATGAAGTACATAATAGGAATAATAGTAGCTATAATCGTAATAGCCGGTGCATATTTTGTCCTTGCCGGAAGTGGTGGGCAGGAAAAAATAACCATTGTCGGTTCTACTTCTGTACAGCCTGTTGCTGAAAAATTAGCCACGGAATACATGAAGAAGAATAGTAGTGTAAAGATAACTGTTCAAGGTGGCGGTTCAAGCGTAGGTATTAAGAGTGTTCAGGATGGAACTGCAAATATTGGAACCAGCTCTAAATCACTGAAAGCTAATGAATCCACCGGATTAACGCAGTATGAAATCGGTAAAGATGGAATTGCCATCATTGTCAATACGAACAATTCCATAACTGGATTAACCACGGACCAGGTTAAAGGAATTTTATCTGGAAACATCACCAACTGGAAGGAAGTTGGAGGTGCAGATGCTAAGATAAATGTAATTGTTCGTGAAGAAGGTTCCGGTACTCGTGACGCAGTCCAGGAGATAGTACTTGGTAAATTAGCCAACGGTACCAAAGTAGATTTCGTAAAATCAGCCATTGTGCAGAGTTCCACTGAAGCTGTGCAGCAAGCTGTGGTTCAGGATCCCAACGCTGTTGGTTTCATATCATTCGCATCAGTTAAAGATGCCAAAGCTCTGCAGATAAACAATGTTGCACCTACCGAAGCAACCATACTTGATGGTACATACAAGATCCAGAGACCATTCATCTTCCTGGTTAAAGGAGATCCTACCGGGGCAGTCAAAGCATTCATTGACTGGGTAAATGGACCAGAAGGTCAGGCTATAATAAAGTCTGATAAAGTAGTACCAACTGGTAAACAGGTCAACAGCACATCTTAAAAAAAAGAATTATGGTGGGTTTAAAACCACCATTTTCCCATTTTTTTAACAAAAACAGGTTTCTAAACATACTAGACTAGTATAATTCTCATCAATTAGCTTTAATCAAGTAAACCCCTGTTCACTATATAATTATAAATACTGTTAGTTAGAATTATTCTTCTAATGGTAACGATTATAGGGTGATTTAATGGACCTGAAATATGGTATAGGTTTACTGGTTATACTAATAATTATCATCGCCGTTTTAACATTCGGCACTGGAAGTAATTATGAGAGGATAGAGATTGCGGGTTCAACATCGGTGCAACCGGTGGCTGAAAAACTTGCAGAGAAATACATGGAAGAACATCCCAATGTACGAGTTGATGTAATGGGCGGAGGATCTGGCCTGGGAATAAGAAGTGTTTCTCAGGATATAATTGCCATTGGAACCAGTTCAAAGAACCTGAAAACAACTGAAAAACAGGGTTTAAATGAATATCCAATAGGTAAAGAAGGTATAGTGGTGGCAGTTAATCTTGAAAACCCAGTGGGTAACCTGACCAAAAGCCAGCTTAAGGATATCTTTTCAGGCAACATCACCAACTGGAAGGAAGTTGGAGGGCCTGATGCTAAAATTAACCTGGTGGTCAGAGAAGAAGGTTCCGGTACCAGGAGTGCCTTTGAAGATCTGGTTATGAATAAAACCAAAGTAAAATCAGATGCAATTGTCCAGACTTCCACAGAATCCATAAAGGTTGCTGTGAAACAGGATCCCTATGCCATTGGATACATATCCCTGGCACACATGACTCCGGATGTTAAAGCAGTTACAATTGATGGGGTAGCTCCGTCGGTTGAAACTGTAAAAGATGGTTCTTATAATTTACAAAGACCATTCCTTTTCCTTACAAATGGGGAACCTGAAGGGCAACTGAAAGAATTCATTGACTGGTGTTTAGGTCCTGAAGGACAGGAAATTGTAAAAGATGAAAAAATTGTTCCTGTAACTTAGCCTCTGTAACTTAGGCCTTATGTAACTTAATAGGCCTTATGTAACTTAATAGGCCTTATGTAACTTAATAGGCCTTATGTAACTTAATAGGCCTCCTGTAACTTAATAGGCCTAATTAATGTATCTAAATAATATGTAACTAGAATACACTTAATTAAAATTGTCAGATTTATCAAAGGATCATTTAAAAAAAAGGATCATCTAAAAGATCATTTAAAAAAATCATCCAATCATTCTATGGATTTGAAAGAAGGAGAAAAACCTATGTCTAAGTGGAATGAAGAGTTTTTCATAGAAAAAGGGCTTTTATTAACGGCCATATCATCCGTTATTATCATTGCCCTCATAATCGTATTCATATTCAGGGAGGGACTCCCTGCATTACAGAGTGTGGGATTTTTCAGCTTCATATTTGGAATGGATTGGGCACCTTCAAATGGTCAATATGGTATATTTCCCATGATCATAGGTTCCCTTGGAATAACCGCTCTTTCACTCCTGATGGCAGTGCCATTGGGAGTATTCTGTGCCATATTTTTAGCAGAAATAGCACCAAATGCTATGCGTAAAATACTCAACCCAACTATCCAGACTCTGGCCGGTATCCCATCGGTGGTTTACGGATTTTTTGGACTGGTGTTACTGGTGCCCTTCATGAGAGTGCACTTCGGAGGAACTGGCTTCAGCATGTTCACTGCATCGGTGATTCTCACGGTAATGATTTTACCCATAATCGTTAGTGTGTCCGAAGATGCCCTCAGATCAATTCCTCTGGAATACAAAGAGGCATCCCTGGCACTGGGGGCCACCCACTGGCAGACCATAAGAAACGTCATTTTCCCGGCAGCCATTCCAGGTATCATTACCTCAGTAATTCTGGGAATGGGTCGAGCCGTTGGAGAAACCCTGGCCATAATAATGGTAGCTGGTAACGTGGTCCAGATACCCGGTTCAATAATGGATCCAGTGCGTGCATTAACTTCTAACATAGCCATTGAAATGGGTTACGCAACTGGAGTTCACTACAACGCCTTATTTGCAACTGGAATCGTGCTGGTCTTTATGATCATCATTCTCCTGATAATAGCTAACTACTTCCATTACAAGAAAAAAGTTACCATCGGGGGCGGTTACCTATGATGTCCGGATTATTCACGAAATTCAATGTAAAAGAAGGAGGAATCAGCTTTGCATAGATTCATACCTCCCAAAATCGCCCAGAAAATAATGACCGGAGTATTTTGGGCTTCCGGAATTCTCACCATAGTCATTTTACTGGTGATCATAGGATATGTGCTTTTAAAGGGTTTACCTGTAGTAAACTTTGAATTCATATTTGCTGATCCAGTTAACTCAGGTAGATCTGGAGGTATATTCCCCTTCATCATGTCCAGTATCTATGTAACATTAATTGCGGTACTGGTTGCCACTCCCCTGGGAGTGGGAGCTGCAGTTTACCTTTCAGAATATGCTGGGGAAAACCGCTTCGTGAAACTCATCCGTTTCGGAGCAGAGACCTTGTCTTCAATCCCCTCCATTGTATTCGGATTATTTGGACTGGCATTCTTCGTGATTTACCTGGGACTGGGATGGAGCGTACTATCTGGGGGTTTAACCCTGGCTTTAATGGCGTTACCAACCATACTGGCTGCTTCAGAAGTCTCCATAGAATCAATTAACAAGTCTTATGCTGAAGGAAGCCTGGCTCTGGGAGCTACAAAATGGCAAACAATTTATAAAGTTGTTATACCAGCCGCACTCCCCGGAATAACCACCGGAGTAATTTTAGGGATGGGAAGAGCTATTGCAGAGGCAGCAGCAGTATTATACACTGTAGGGGCTGCATTAATGATACCAACATCAATTATGGATGCAGCAAGGCCTTTACCTCTCCACCTTTACATTTTAGCCACTGAAGGTTTATCAATGGATAATGCCTGGGGAACTGCAGCAGTCCTGGTTCTCATGATTCTAGTAATTACCGTGGTTACCAACACCCTGGTTGATCGTTATCGCAAAAAAATGATGGGGCGATAAAAAATGGAATACAGAATAGAAGTAGAAAATTTAAACGTTTACTTTGACGAATTACACATCCTGAAAGACGTAAGTCTAAAGATTCCCAAAAACGCAGTAACTTCACTCATAGGACCGTCTGGTTGTGGTAAATCAACGTTCATCCGTACTTTAAATCGGATGAACGACATGATAAGCACCTTCAAGATGGATGGAACAGTCTTGCTTGATGGGAAGGATATATACGACCCCAAGATAGATGTGGTGGAACTGCGGAAAAAAGTGGGTATGGTATTTCAAAAGCCCAACCCTTTCCCTAAATCCATATTTGACAACGTGGCATATGGGCTGAGGGTCCACGGAATAAATGATAAGGATATTCTGGCCCAGAAGGTTGAAGAAAGCCTTAGATCCGCAGCACTATGGGATGAGGTGAAAAATATACTGGATAAATCTGCAATGGGACTTTCCGGTGGTCAACAGCAGCGTCTTTGCATTGCCCGTACCATGGCAGTGGAACCTGAGGTTATACTGATGGATGAGCCCTGTTCAGCCCTGGACCCCATATCCACCACCAAGATCGAGGACCTGATACACAAGCTCAAGAATGACTTCACCATTATCATCGTAACTCACAACATGCAACAGGCTACTCGTGTGTCCAAACACACTGCCTTCTTCCTACATGGGGAGATAGTGGAAAGCGGACTCACTGAGAAGATTTTCATTGAACCCGAAGATAAACGGACTGAAGATTACATCACTGGCCGGTTTGGATAGATGGGATTATGAGTTTTAGATTTGCCAGAGCAGGGATTATGAAATAAGATATGCCAAAGCAGGAATTGTGAGTTAAGATATTGTCAGAGCAAGAATTATGAGTTAAGATTTGACTGGGCATAGGTGAAATGAAATGGGTGGTTTAAAATGCTTACAGTGGTCTTGGAAAAACGTTTGAAATCCCTGGAAGATGATGTCCTTGGATTCAGTTGGGAGACCATAGGAAGGGTGGATAAGTCAGTCAGGAGTTTCCTGGAGGAAGACACTTATCTTGCCAGAGAAATCATTGAAAAAACCGATGAAATCAATAAAGAAAGCTATAAAATTGAACATGGATGTCTTAAGGTTTTGGGATTACACCAGCCACTGGCCAAGGATTTACGTTTAGGTGCAGCACTTCTGCGAACCTCCATAGAACTGGAACGTATAAACAACCTTTCAGCATATATAGCCCGTTATGCTATAGATGCTGCCGAGAGCGATCGTAGCTGTTATAAACCCCCACACATTGATTTCATGTCCCAAACTGTCCAGGACATGTTGAAAGATGCTGTTGGGGCGCTCTTAAACGAGGATATACAGTTACTGAAACGTTCCACCAGGAGTTACGTGAACCTGCAGGATTTTTACAACCAGATGTTTTCAGAATACGAGGAAATCACACACGGAGGTTCCCAGACATCGCTGATCCTGGTTGGGAGGAACTTACTGAGCATGGGACACCATATCATGGGAATGGCAGATCGTGTTGCCTACTCCATAGTGGGTAAGCAGGTTGTGCACCACAAACTGTTCCATAACATGCTGATGAGGTAAATGGGGTAAAAAATGTGGCTTCCTTCAGAAGATCCGGAGCTCACAGTCCGGGGCAATTTGAAAAGGTCTCATATACCTGAACTGGGTTATGTAAAGATTTTAGAAGGTGGCAATGAATCATTACTCCTGGTAAAAGATGAAAAAATAATAGCAGCCTGGAATTTAAATGCAGAATCCTTAGAAGAAACCCATGAAAATAAAGCAATGAACATGATAAATATAAGTCCAGAATCCAGGATAGAAGTTTACCAACTTGATGATAACATGTTCTCAACCATTATAGATTTGAATGAGGAATGTAAATTACCATTACCTGCAGAAATAGAATTTTTACTTGAAAGTAAAGCCAAAGAAGTAAATCGGACTGATGTTTTGTCAAAATACAGGATAAGAGATCCGTCTGAAGATGATATTGATAATTTGTTAAATGATTATAAATCCAAAATAGGTGGAAGATAATATGGAGAGACGATATCCCCGGATACGGTTCCAGAAAAAACTGGATGAGTTAAAGGAAGAAGTGGATAAAATGGGCCAAGCCACTCTAAAGGCTTACAGGGAAGCTTTTAGTACATTTATTGAATATGATGCAGAACTGGTAAACAGTGTAATGGAAACTAACAGAAAGGTCCACGAAATGGGTTATCAAATAGAACACGATGCCATGAGTATAATCGCCGCCGAACAACCTGTTGCTGGAGACTTAAGGTTCATTGAAACCAGTATTAAAGTTTCAAGCCACCTAAAACGGATTGCAGGTTTGGCTTCCAACATTGCAGATATCGCCCGCCATATAAAGGATGAGGAGATCCCTGAAAAACCCATGTTTGACCTGCAGCGCATGGCAGACATTGTAGATGGAATGGTCAGCAAAGGTCTGGCTGCCTTTTTAGCTAAAAACATGAATGTTGCCAGGGAGCTTCACCGGGACGATGATAAGGTGGATGATCTTTTCGACCATACACTTAAAGACATTACCAAGAGCATGTTCCATGATAAAGAATCAATCTCGTATCTAATTTATTTATTGTTCCTGGCCCGTTTCCTGGAAAGAATTGCAGATCGTGCTGAAAACATTGGAGACAGAACCATCTTTATGATCACCTGTGAAAAGCAGCAATTCACCCTTGAAAAGAAACCAGAAGAATAATAAGTAGAGGTATACCCCTATACAAGGTAATCATTTATATGATCATTTTGCAAAAAATGATCCTTTTTTTATTTTTTAGTAGCTATTGGGATATTTTTGCTCTTTTTACGGATTCGGTTTAAGTTTTATATAATTAGTTATCCTGCCATTTATTCTTTATCTGCTTATTCTGAGTATGTATCAGGTGTTTAGTTTTATTTAAGTGCTCCTGACTCCATTATTTTCCATTAGTTAACAGTGGGGGGTGTTGATTTATTTCCAAATATTTAAATATAAGATTGATTATAACATCAGACAGACATACACTTCAAGTGTAATACATATCACATTTTGTGATAAAGGGTGTGGGATTGATAAGTTGAATGAGAACTGCACCCTGCACAAAAATTGCATACACTCGATTACAAATGATCTTATAACTATTCCAGGAATTCTATGCCTGGTGGGGCATTTTAGAAAAAGGTTTTAAAAAATAACGAGTCACCAGCATTATCATTATTAAAAAAAAATTTACCAGGGAGGGTTTCTCATCCCCTCCCCTCTTCATCAATAATCAATACGTGAGGACTGATAAATTGAAAATTAAGTGGAGAAACGAAAATTTAAGAATTGAGTTAAAGATGAACATCTTAGATTATCTTAATAACAATAAACACATTTCCATAACTAATTTAGCAGATTATACTAATCAGGAATACATATTGGTCGTTTCATTCCACAGATTGACATAGAACTGGTTGACACTGACCAACTGGAGATTACTATTTTCCCCAAGGGTTTTGGTTCTGAAAACAACAACGCCCTTAAAATGGCCCTTCCTGGTGAAGGTGAAGAAGGAATAAAACAGTTCGTCCTGGAAACAGTGCTCTCAGCTGGTGGTAAACCCTGTCCCCCAATTGTGGTTGGGGTGGGAATTGGTGGATCATCAGATATGGCTCTGAAACTGGCTAAAAAAGCTCTTCTCCGAAAGATTGGAGAACACCATCCTGAGGAAAGAATGGCCAATCTGGAAAGTGAAATGCTGGAGATGGTTAATGCAACTGGCATTGGTCCCATGGGTTTAGGTGGTAAAACCACGGCGCTGGATGTTAAAATAGAATATGCGGACACCCACACAGCAGGCCTCCCCATTGGTGT
>Ga0351949_1062_pt1 | contig 16567 bp, 13 predicted proteins | sample BONcelT113001G15_FD_206856 | JGI IMG/M metagenome (GOLD analysis project Ga0351949, IMG submission 206856) | Enriched cells from coal bed in the Powder River Basin, Montana, United States - BONCAT cells T11 rep3 HSBNCT.T11.300.1.G15 ... | reverse complement strand
AGGTAAAAAGATTGCAACAGAACTGGTGGGGTTTACCAAAAGATATTTGAAAAAGAAGGGTATAAATGCCACAGTCGAATTTTCCTGGGGGGCCACAGAGGTAAAGCCGCCGCTTCTGGCCGACGCCATTATAGAGGTTACTGAAACAGGGGCATCACTCAAAGCGAACAACCTGCGGATAGTGGAAACCATTCTCGAATCCGAAACAGTGCTGATCGCGAACAGGGACTCATGGAAGGATGAGTGGAAAAGAAGGAAGATGGAAAACATTGTCATGTTGCTTAAGGGAGCACTCCTTGCCGAGGAAAAAGTGGGACTTAAGATGAATTTGCCGAAGAGCAGATTGGATGAAGTGACAAAGACGCTCCCGTGCCTTCGTACGCCGACAGTTTCTACCCTTTCCGACAATAACTGGGTGGCAATTGAGGTTGTCATAGATGAAAAGGTGGTAAGGGATATTATACCGAACTTGAAAAGGGCAGGCGCAGTAGACATAGTGGAATATCCGCTGAACAAAGTAATTCCTTAACCGGCAAACACCAAAACGGTCAACCGAGTCGGTTTGCAGGCCGATTGACAGGGGGAGTCATGAAAAGAGAAGCAAGGGTAAGCAGAAAGACTAAAGAAACGGCTATCAAAGTTAACTGGGTTATTGACGGGGAAGGAAAATATGTCGTGTCAACGGGCATCCCATTCTTTGATCATATGCTCCATTTGTTTTCAAAACACGGCCTTTTTGACCTTGAAATCGAAGCAAAGGGAGATACGGATGTAGATTGCCACCACACAGTGGAGGATATAGGCATTGCCATGGGCAAAGCATTCAGGGAGGCGATAGCAGACCTCGAAGGGCTGAAGCGTTACGGATATGCCGTAACACCAATGGACGAAGCCCTGTGTATGATGGCCATTGATATCAGCGGCCGGCCGGCCCTTGTGTGGAAAGGCAAGGTGCAGGGGACAACGGGTACCTTCGATGCAGGCGTTGTTAAAGAATTTTTCCAGGCCTTTGTAAATGAAGCAAAAATAACCCTGCATATGAATCTGTTTTATGGCGAGAACCTCCATCACAAGACAGAAGCAATCTTCAAGTCCTTTGGCAGGGCATTGAAAGATGCAACAAAGAAGGACGAAAACATCAAGGGAGTGCTTTCAACAAAAGGCATGCTGTAAGGCAATAGACGGTTTAGAATTAATAATTAAAACAGGAACTGACAGGCTATGATAGCAATTGTTGATTACGGAATGGGCAACCTGAGAAGCGTAACAAACGCCTTCAGAATGCTCGGCGGGGATGTTGCTGTTACGAGGAAAAAAGAAGTAATCAAAGAATCGGACGCCATTGTGCTGCCCGGTGTGGGCGCCTTCGGAAAATGCATCGAGAACCTGAAGAAATTTGAACTCTTCGACCTGATAAAAGGGTTAATAATGAATGATAAGCAGTATCTCGGGATATGTCTGGGCATGCAGACATTGTTTGAGTCAAGCGAGGAGGCGCCGGGCATCGAGGGTATGGGAATAATTAAGGGCGATGTGCCTAGGTTTACAGGCGATGTCAAAGTGCCGCACATGGGGTGGAACAGCATAGACATTCAAAGGGAGAATAATATCTTTAAAGGCATCAGCAACGGCGAATTTTTTTATTTTGTCCATTCGTATTATTGCCGTCCAGCAGAAGACGTGACAGCAACAAAAACAGTATATGGTGTTGAATTTGCCTCATCGGTTCAAAGGGGCCGATTTTTTGCCTGCCAGTTTCACCCGGAGAAGAGCCAGCAAGCCGGACTCAAACTCCTGCAAAACTTTATAAATATTTGCAAATAAGGATGCGGTCGGGAGAGGGGATTTCAAGAAAGAACTAAGACATAAACCAAAACAATCATAGGGGCGTACGAGTTTTTCAAAAAAAATACAACCTATTTATAAACTTAAAAAACCTCCCGGAGGTTTTTAGAGGGTTTCTTTAAGCTGCCCCTGCAATCTATTTCTGACATTTCTCTCAAAAAATGGTACACTATAGTCACGGTCGATCCTACCCTATTTGCTCCGCAGCTTCTTACAGGGTCGGCTGATACGGATCACAATCGAATCTCGATTCCCGACAAATTATCATCTAACCATTTCAAAGGAAGTGACAAATGTCCAGCATAGCCGAGTTTATCAAAATCAGGGAGCATATCGAAGCTCTTGCCACAAAGATCACCTTGTTGGCAGAACGCAAGGCAGCAACAGAGTCAAAACAACGTCTTGACGAAGCCAATAAGCATTTGGATACACTCAAGACCATGGTGGCCAACGATGTACAGGTAATTGTGGTGGAGCGTCTTACCAGACAGCTTACGAGACTTGGAGCAAAGGTTGATACAATGCTCGCAAAAAAGCCTGTAAAGAAGGAACTGAAAGCGGCGGTCTAAGAAAGCGCAGTGTTATGCCCGGGTTGTTATCGTTTTAATGTTTTGACGACTGTATTTTTTTCAGGAAATGAACAACGTATAAAACTGAACCTGTGGTGGAAAATCCAAACATGTTCAAGCGCTCATATCTTGCAATATCACCGAAAGCAGCCTTTTTCTATTATAAATAAAGACTGATTAAATACGCAATATCTAATTCCTGTTTTTCTTTTGATGGATAAAGATGCAACGACTTTTGTTGCATACCCGCATACCCTGGATAATGATTCATTTATTGTGCCATCATACTTTGCATGGACATTCTCCATCTCTGCGCCAAGCTCCACTTGTAAGTGATGAGACTTTTTGATAGCAAGAAGCTGGTAGGGATATATACTCCTATGACCTGTCATTAGGAAACTTAATAAGGCAAGCAACCGTTGCATAAGGGGCTATTGCCGTACCGAAAAGCTCCATTGCCATGATGCCTGCAGCAATAGGGGTATTGGTTGCGCCTGCCATAAGACCCAATGCCCCGAGGGCCGAAAAAGTCGCCGGATCGACCTTGAAAATATGTGCGAATAGATTTCCGGCGGCTGCGCCAATGAAAAAGATAGGGGTTACAACACCACCGCTCCCGAAGGTAATGGCAGTGAAAACTATTTTTCATTATAAATGCATACCAGATTATATTCCCGCCGACGAGCAAAATTTCCGTTGTAGTAAGTCCCAACCTCAGATATTGATTGGAAAATATAAAAGTGAGAGCGATTAAAAATATACCGCCAATAATCCCCTTGAACCTTTCAACCCCCTTTATTTTCTCGAAAAGCGTTTTCCCGATTTCCATGGAATAGATGAGTGCAAAAGAGCAAATACCGAAAAATAGACCCGCGATAATTACTTTAATAAGGAATATTTCGCTGAATACCGGAATCACGTCTATTTTGTGTGAGAAATATTGTACGACAAGTGCCGACGAAACATGATATGCCGTTATGCCTGCAATCAATGAAGGCATAAGAACATCATACATGGTGCTCCCTACGGAAAGAACCTCAACGCCAAACACTGATCCTGAAATGGGAGCGCCGAATACCGCTGCCAATCCGGCGCTGATACCGCATATTACAAGTGTTTTCCTGTTATTGTCACTGAGTTTGAAAATATCCGATATAATCGATGAAAGGCCTGCGCCGATTTCTGCACAGGGACCTTCTTTACCAGCAGAACCGGCTGTTGCGATAGCATTACTGTTGCGATAAGCTTCAAAGGGACCGTTATGGGTTTGATCTTGCATTCGTGTTTATGGACGGCCTCGATCTCAGCCCCCAAACCCCTCGCCTGTTCGCCCGAAAAATGTCTTACGATTATACTCAACGACAGACCGGCAGGGAGCAGAACAAAGTAATACAGGTGAACGTTGCTCAATTGAATGCTCCAGTTCAGTACCTTAAGGAAAAAAGCCGAGGCCAGACCCACAAAGACGCCTGTCAGTGTTGATAAAACCAGCCATTTAATAATGCTTGCAAATATAACCGATTCTTCAGTAAATTCCTGTTTCATAAAATTAAGTTTACCGGGCCCCCATGAAGGGACCTTCGATATGAGACAACACTTCCTCGCCCCCTATCGCACCGTCTCTAATCTTTGCTCTCCGTCGCTGACTTAAAAGGCCTTGCAGACCATAATACCTGTAGATCATTGTTCCCCTGTTAATACAACTAATTATGTTAATGTACGTTTATTTTCCTATTTTTGCCAAAGAATTGTAAATATATTTTTATTTTGTCTGAACGCTTTTTATTCGATTGATGCAACCATGGCTTAGAAGCCCTGCACAAGCAATGTGTTGCCTTCCCGGACTTTCCCTGTTAGAATACCCTATGTCTTTACAGGCAGATAGATGTTTTAAAATCAGGCAGACTGGAAGATTTATTGTGAACAAATGCGAGCAACAACAATGAAAAAATTTAATCTCAAAGTTCTTATCATACTCTCTCTCGGGCATCTTACCGTTGATATTTATCAGGGGGCGCTCCCGGCCACACTTCCATTTCTGAAGGAGAGCCTCGGACTTTCATATACCATGACAGGTTTCATCATGATGATGTCAAACTTCACCTCCTCAGTCCTCCAGCCTCTCTTCGGTTTTTATTCGGACAAAAAAGGAAAGGCCGTGCTTCTCCCCATCGGTTTGCTGTGCGCAGGAATCGGATTTTCCCTGATCTCCATACCGGCAAGCTACATGATTGTTCTTGTGCTCATTGTAATAAGCGGGCTTGGCGTTGCTTCCTACCATCCGGAGGGATACAAGACGGCACATTTTTTTACGGGCGACAGGAACGTTACGGGTATGTCCATATTCTCCGTCGGGGGAAACCTCGGGTTTTCGTTGGGCCCCCTCCTTTCGATTTGTATTATCCAATATCTCGGGTTTTCTTCTCTCCCCCTAATCGTACTGCCGTCGATTTTATGTACGGTAATAATACTTTACTACAGGAACACCATTGCAATTCATGTGCTCGAACATGCAGAGAAACAAAAGGCCGTCCCCAGAGCACCCTTGAGCGCCTATGTCTCGCTTTTCATTATAATTGCAATCGTTGTGATGAGGACGTGGACACAGATGGGACTTATAACATATATCCCCTTTTATTACATAAACTATCTCAAAGGCGACCCAATGTTTGCAGGCAAGCTTGTCTTTACGTACCTTTTCTGCGGGGCTGTAGGTACGCTGATCGGTGCGCCTTTTGCCGACAGGTGGGGACATAAATTATTCCTGTGCGTATCCATGCTGCTTGGCACTATAACTCTGCCGCTTATCTTTGTGCCTTTCATCCAGAAGAGCTATCTCCTCTTCATAGTTCTTGGGCTGCAAGGTATGCTTATGATCTCTACATTTTCCGTAACTATCGTAATGGCGCAAAAACTCCTCCCGAACAGGCTTGGTGTTGCTTCCGGTCTTATGGTAGGTTTTGCCATAGGGACGGGCGGCATAGGAGTAACACTGCTCGGTGTTGTGGCAGACAGTTTTGGTGTACCCGTTGCTCTCGAATCCATAATGATTTTACCTTTTATTGGATTTATTTTAAGTCTGATTGTAAAATACAAAGGTTAATAACAGCATAAACTTCAATTTAATGTAGTTCATGGATAGTAAGTGCTAATAAATTTGAAAAAAAGGAGCATATGAAACCTATTATCAGTATTGTTGGCAGGCCGAATGTAGGCAAATCCACCATCTTTAACAGAATTATCGGCTACAGGAAGGCAATCATAGAAGATTCGCCCGGCGTTACGAGGGACAGAAACTACGGGGAGTTCGAATATGACAGACACAGCTTTGTTCTTGTTGATACGGGAGGTTTCGAGCCTTCTTCGGAAGACAGCATCTCCCGGCTGGTGGAGGAACAGATACACATATCCATGGAAGAGTCCAGCGCTATCATTTTTGTCCTCGATGGCAGGGACGGCATCCTGCCCCAGGACAGGGATATTGCAAAAGACCTGAGAAAATATGATAAACCGGTCATATACTTGATAAACAAGGTTGATTCTAACAAAACGGAGATCACCTCGGCTGAATTTTACGAGCTTGGAATTGAAAAGTTTTATACAATAAGCGCCCTCCACGGCATAGGGATAGGCGAATTGCTGGATGAGATGTGCGCTGTAGTCAGTGGTCAGGGATTCCAACCTTTGCCGGAGGCTGAGCCGCCTTCGGCGATCCGCATTGCCATTGTGGGGAAGCCGAATACGGGAAAATCATCCATTACAAACAGACTGCTGAGGTCGCAGCGCATGATAGTAAGCGACATACCGGGTACCACAAGGGACTCCATTGATTCCCGGATACTTTTTAAAGATAAGGAGATTATCCTTATCGATACTGCAGGGTTGCGGAGAAAAAGCAGGGTCTCCGTCAAGGTTGAAGAATATTCCGTTTCGAGTGCAATTCACAGCATAGACAGGGCGAATGTAATAAATCTGGTAATAGACGCCGAAGAGGGGGTAACACATCAGGATGCAGGCATTGCACATACGATTGTATCGAGGGGCAAGGGTTTATGCATTGTTGTCAATAAATGGGACCTTGTAAAAGGGAAAATAGATATGAAAACCTACAGGAAGATGGCCTTAGAAAAGCTGCCCCACGCCTCGTTTTCGCCTGTTATCTCTGTATCTGCGGTAACCGGACTGAATATTGAGAACATGCTCGATACGGATTTAAGGATACACAAACAGATGGAGAAGCAGATAAGCACACCGATGCTGAATAAGGCTGTTGAGGAGTTTATTGACAAGGTAACCCCCCCTCATGTCCTGGGTAAACAGATAAAGATATTTTATGCAAGCCAGACAAAAACATCTCCGCCGACCTTCATGCTTTTCTCAAACTACCCCAAGTCCATACCCGAGCACTACAAGAGATATCTTGAAAACTCACTGAGAGGGAAGTTCAGTTTCATGGGCGCACCTATACGGCTGGTATTCAGGAAGAAATAATTCCAATGCTAAATCAAAGCGCAATCATCGTTGGCTTCGTCATCCGTTTCCTCGACGAACTTTTATAGTACGCCTTCGTCGCCCCTTCCTTGCCGCCTTGATATCATCTTTGATTTAGCATTGGAATAAATACTGAGCTTCATTCAATAATCGTTTTTCTTATTCCTTGTTTGAAAGTGCCCCGGGCATTCAGGAAATCCCTTCGTACAATACAGCGGGAATCAAGACGGGTAAATCTTTTGCCCACCCAATTGCTTATTGCCTCTTCAACCGTACCTTTCCAGATTCTTTCCCTGAAAGGCCTGAAGTCGCTCGATATGGTAACGTTCTTGTTTTCGATCCGGATTGTTGTTGCCATATAAAATTTATCGGCAGATAAGGGAAAATTATAAAATAATTAATGCCGGTATCTGAGCCTTCTTTTCTTGTCCAGACCTGTCTTTAATCAATCTATGCATTCAATCTTCACGAACTTGATAATGAAGATAATCACCATAAATTACAGCATTTACTTTTTTTGCTTGTTGCTGCAATGCAACCGAAAGCCTCATTAAAGCTTTGCTGACTGTTGATGTTCTGATTCTGGGCCGGGAGTTCAGCCCTCTTTCCCATCAAGTGCGGCAGAGATACTTTTTTCTTGCATGAAGATCTCTGCCGCAGTAAAATTTGTGTGATATTTGTGGAAGCTCATAACGCCTCCTCCTTAAGTGGTTATTTTGGTTCCCCTCAAACCGACTTTGCCATGCTTCGGAGAAGGCCTTGAATAGTATGGATCAGCTACACAGCGAATCGGCCATAAGCAGGCTCTTGCAGGAGCCGAGCATTCGGCATACAGGAAATGGCGAATAATGCTAATAAAAGGGAGATGAACGTATGGTTACAGGGTTGGCAGGGCGTATGTATTTGGCGGTTTTTGTTGTAGTTGTGATGTTCGGGAGTATTTCAGGCAATTTGTTTGCAGCAGACAAGGCAAAAGCGTTGGAGCTTTCCAAGGCACTGGCTCAGGCCAAGCTGTTTGCAGGGCTGACCGACAAGGAGAGAGGTATGTTGAAATCGGCGGCAGCCTTGCGGCGCTGCAAAGAAGGTGAGCGCATTATCGAGCAGGGGAAACCCCTGGACAGGATGTTCATTATACTTGAAGGTCAGGCAGAAGTTCGGGTAAACGGGAAGCTCATAACCACTCTCCCCGAGCAATCCCTTGTCGGCGAGGTTGAGTTTCTTGATATGCTTCCGGCCAGCGCCGACGTGGTTGTTTTCAAAGAAACATACCTGATCGAGATAAGCAATGCTGCGCTTAACGGTCTTATGAAGAAGCAACCCAGACTGGGCTATGTGCTCATGAGCGAGATTGCCAGAATTGAAAGCCAGCGTTTGCGCGCCATGGATCTGAAATAAAATTATGTGCAACCATTGGCTGCAGCGGATCACTAATGAAGCCGGCTTCCACTGTGTCGTGTGTTAAATTAAAAAATAAACAGGAAACAGGGTGTCGTTATGGCAAAACACTCCCATCTTTTTGTAGAAACGTTTGACGGTTTTTCCGGGTATGGTCTGGACAGACAATCCAATGAGGATACTTTACAGCTGTATTTACAGAAATTTTCGGATGACTGTTTGATGAAAACAATTCTGAAACGGATGACCGATGACGATTTAGATGAGATATTTGAAATTACAGGTAAAATGTTGAAAAAATATCTGACCGACCCCGAATACCATCAATTGTTTCTCAAAGAATAAGAAAAGATGAATCACAAAGATGGGTCCGGAGGCGCTCTTGAGGTTCTCCGTCAGGAAAGCACCGGCTTTGGTCGGTGGGGGTTTAGTTCCAGTCTGCCAGCATGATGCCAATGCTTATGCGGTTTGAATTTGCGTTATAATCGAGGAGGCTTTCCCCGTAACCGTTAAAATACTGGATATAACCGCTGAAGCGATCATTTTTAATAAAGGGGAAGGGGAAACTCCAATCAAGTTGTGCGGCGCCTTTATTTTCGCCGGCACGCAAATTGTTGCGCAGCATTGCGCCAAGCCTGTGTTTGTTCCAGTAATATGTCCCCCATATCTCACCGTACCCCATATATTTTTCGATATTCGGGTTATCGTCATCCCGGGCGCTCTCCGGCAATCTGTACCATGCCTTTACAGAGAGATTAAAATTGTTTTTCTCGAACCCGAGATTTGTGACAATACGATTCCAGCTCCGCGAAAGCGGCATGGAACGCCCGTTTGATTGATGGTCAATGCCTATATTGACTATACGCCCTCTCAGGCCGAAAAGATCAAGGCCGAAGGGTTTGTAATCTGTGCGGAAATTCAGAAAAAGTTCGGGCTCATAGTCGGTTTCACGAAAAGGAGATGAAAATGTTGAGTTATATATCTGCCAGAAAGAGAGCTGGGTATAGGCAAACCAAAGATCTACATCCTTGTCCATTATGTCCGGCCAGAGCTTTACCTTAAAGCTTATCTGAAATTTCGCCTCTGTATTCTGGGCAATTGCTTTCCGGTCCATATCGAGAATAGAGTCGTGATTCGGTGATGAGTTATATGCAAGGGGCAGGATATAGTTCGGGCGGTGAGCCCTGATGAGAGGGGCAATTTTCCGGCTTAAAGAATCCAGCTCCCAATGTCTGGACATCACCGAAGGAGGGGTGATTATCTGAGGTGGTTTATCCTCTGCCTGCGCTACAGGGGCTTTAGGTTTTGCCGGGATATTTCTCCCGGTAAGATCGTCGAAACATTTCAACCGCTCGTTATTATTGTCTAATTTAGCGCATTCGGCCATGCGGTCGGTAATGTCTGCCCTTGCGATGCCGCATAAATAGAAAAAAGCCATGGGTACAAGTATCGGGGTAAATTTGAGGCTCCACGTGAAACATTTTATATATTTGATTTTACTTTGCAATATTTTCATACATACCCCCGTTTTTTGAAAAATAATCCGGCTAATGCGAAAAATCAATAAGAAAATCAACTAAACCAGTCGCTGTCGGTGCCCGGGGAACAGACTTCGGATATTGCTCTGTATTTTAAGAAATAAACAGGTCTTTTGTGGAAAAATTCGGATCACTGGTCAGATTTACCCCGAGCCGTCTTAATCCCGCTTCGTCCCCCGGTGTCGGGATGTGTGTCATGTGCACCTCGCATCCCCGGAGTTCCTTTAATGTTTCCATAGCCAGCTGAACTGCATGATTTGTTATAGAACTGATACTGAGAGCGATAAGCGCCTCCTCCAGATCCAGACTGACCGTTTTTTCATTCAGGATATCCATTTTGAGCTTATGAACGGATTCCGTAACATAATCAGGCAGCAGCTTCAACTTATCCGGCATCCCAGCCAAATGCTTGATGGCGTGAATGATCAGGCCGGTAGCAGCATGCATGAGCGGGGAGTTGTTTCCTGTGATGATGGTGCCGTCTTTCAGCTCAATGGCGGCCCCGCAGTAAATTCCCTCGTTCCCTTTGTTTTTTCCCTGTGCAACCCTGGCGGCTTCGCGGGCCGGAGCTACAACACTGCGGCATTCCGGCACAATATTGCAATCATTAGTGAAAAGCTCTACCCTTTGCACAGTTTCTTTATCTGCAAAACCCATGGCATACTCGCAGCGGTAACGGAAATACCTGCGGATAATCTCCTGTGTAGCAGCTTCCCTTGTTGCCTCATCATCGGTTATGGCAAAACCGGCCATGTTAACGCCCATATCGGTTGGTGACTTGTAAAATGATTCCCCTCCTGTTATTTTTTCCAATATCCTTTTTAAAACTGGGAATACCTCTACATCGCGATTATAATTAACTACAACCTGTCCGTAGGCATCAAGATGAAAAGGGTCAATCAGATTAAAGTCTTTTATATCTGCAGTGGCTGCTTCGTAAGCCATATTAACGGGATGCCTTAACGGGAGATTCCAGATGGGGAAAGTCTCAAATTTGGCGTAACCGGATTTTTTACCCTTGCGATAGTCATGATAAAGCTGCGACAGGCATGTGGCGAGTTTACCGCTGCCCGGGCCGGGGCCCGTTACTATTACCAGGGGTTTTTCCGTTTCGATGTAGCTGTTTGCCCCATAACCTTCGTCGCTGACTATTAATTCGACATCTGTAGGATATCCTCTGGTATATTTGTGTGTATAAACTTTTATTCCCCGTCTCTCCAATTTGTTTTTAAACAATGTGGCCGCAGGTTGGTTTTCAAAACGTGTGATGTTTACGCCCAGCACATTTACACCCCAACCCCTCAAGTCATCAATGAGTTTAAGGGCGTCGGAATCATAAGTAATACCGAAATCGGCTCTTATCTTTTTTCTTTCAATATCCCCCGCGTAAATACACAGCAGGATATCGGCCTTATCCTTCAGTTCCCCCAGCAGCCTCATTTTTATGTTCGGATCGTAGCCCGGCAGAACCCGTGCAGCATGATAATCGTATAAAAGCTTGCCCCCGAACTCGAGGTAAAGCTTATTATCAAACATTTTTACTCTTTCAAGGATTTTAGCTGTCTGTTCCTCCAGGTACTTTTCGTTATCAAACCCTTTTCTTCGGATCATGCTCGTCCCCCGAACCTGTTTATATAGATTTTTTATTGAAACAACATCCTACTATCATAATGTATTCCGAAAAGATCAGCCAGAAAAAAAGAAACTGTTTATATTGTTTCGCAGACAAAAGGCGCTGCCTGTATTGATAAAATATTGGTTTCACAGGTTTTTCTTTTGTTGATTACAGCAAACCATGAGGCTATAATTAAGGCAGGTTAATTTTATGATTAACATAAGAACGATAATAATATACAATCTTTTCTGAACAGGGGCGACTATGAAAATTATACTTATGATTGACTATGAAAATGTCCAGGGCCTGACATTGAACAGCTTAGATCCCGGCATTGTAGAGGTTTGGTTCTTTGTGGGCAAATCGCAAAACAAGATACCTTTTGAACTTGTTGAATCAACACAGTCCTTCGGCAGCTCATTAAGGTGGATCAAGATCGAAGGTAACGGAAAAAATAATCTTGATTTCCATATGATTTTTGAACTTGGCAGGCTCAGTATGGAAAAAGAAAAAACAGGCGAGATATACCTTCTTTCTAAAGATAAAGGTTTTGATTCTGTAGTCCAGTATGCAAACCGTTTGGGCCTGAAGGTAAAGCGTATAGTTAATCTCTCACAGATGCCCTCTTCTGATCAGGGAACTCCGAAATCCACGCATACGGATGCAGTTGTAATAAATCTTTCAAAAATACCTGCGCCGAGAAGACCCAGAACCAAATCGTCACTGGCAACACACCTTAAAAATACTTTCTCCGGACGCATGGACGAAAAAGATATTGAGACAATAATGGAGCAGCTTTTTGTTGAAGGCAAAATATCGGAAAACAACAACCGCTTAAAATATGATCTTTGAATTGCTGCGCGCACATTCCGCACAGTTTGTTACGGCAAGCCGCGGAATGTGACATGCTGTATCCCGTTGCGAGAACCCGGATGGCTTATTTTTTTTCCAATGTAAAAGGTTCTCCTGTGAAAAACGGCTTCATGGAACTGCAGCCGTTTAAAAACAGCAGGCTGGCTAAAAAAATACTTAGAAATATCCATTTCATTTTTAAAGAAAACATAAGATACCCCGGTTTTATTTTTGTCCTTCTTCCAAGTGATTGTTCCCGTCCTTAGAGGCGGCCGCTTCCCCTTCTTTATCCTTTTTTTTCTCAAGGGCTTCTGATATTTCCGTAAGCCTCTTCACAACAAGATGATTAACAGTCCCTTCCGGATATTCCCCGGCCCCGTTCATCTCTCCCGCCGGTATGCCGGTCAGTATCTCAAGCCCCTCTTCCATCTTATCAATAATGTATACGGCGAACTTTCCGTCTCTAACTGCGTTCACCACCTCTTCCTTGAGAAAGAGGTTTAAAGCATTTTTCTTCGGAATTATAACACCGTTGCTCCCAACAAACCCCCTCATCCTGCAAAGCTCGAAAAAGCCTTCAATCTTTTGATTTATGCCTCCTATCGGCTGAACATCGCCATTCTGGTCCATAGAGCCGGTTACGGCAAAACTTTGCTTCAAGGGTACCCCGGATATGCTGCTCAGGAGAGCATACAATTCGGCGCAGGTGGCGCTGTCGCCTTCTATCATTTCATAGAGCTGCTCAAAGGTAATCGATGCTGACAGACTGATCGGTTTTTTAACTGCATATTTGCTCCCCAGATAGCTCGAAATAATCATAATTGCCTTTTCGTGTATCTTGCCGCTCATCTTTGTTTCGCGCTCGATATTCACGACGCCGGCCCTTCCGGCAAATGTCTTGGCAGTTATCCTCGACGGTTTCCCGAAACTGTAATCTCCCAGATCAAGCACGGCAAGACCGTTCACCTGTCCTATCCTGGAACCTTCCGTATCCACAATAAGTGTTCCTTCAAGCATCATCTCGCGGAGCCGCTCCTCAACCCTGTTGACCCTGTAAATACCTTCAGTTACCGCACGGGATACATGCTCTGCCTTTACGACCTTGCTGCCGGCCTTAAGAGCCCAGTAATGTGATTCCCTGAGCAGATCAAGAATATCGCTGAACTTTACAGAGAGCTTGTTCTGGTGGTCGGCAAAACGGGAGCCGAATTCAATGATCTTTGCAACCCCGCTTCTATCCAGGGGGAGAAGATTTTCTTCCTTCTGGCAGCGTGCAATAAATGCGGCATATTTGTCTATATTTTCCGCTGTTCTGTCAATCCTGCTGTCGAAGTCGGCCTTAACCTTGAAAAGTTCCCTGGATTCCTCATCGTATGCATAAAGGAGGTAGTACAACTGCGGATTGCCCATCAGAACAACCTTTACGTTTAGCGGTACCGGCTCGGGCTTCAATGTAGAGGTACTTATCATCCTGTACTGCTCCAGAATATCCTCTATCCTTATTTCCCTGTTCTTAAGGGCTCTTTTCAGAGCATCATAAGAGAAGGGGTTCTTTAAAAGATCCGCGGCATTGATTATAAGATAACCGCCGTTTGCTTTGTGGACGGAGCCGGCCTTAATGAGGGAAAAATCCGTTGCTGCCATGCCATATGTCACTTTGTATTCTATCCTGCCGAAGAGATTCAGGTATGTGGGGTTGCTCTCAAAAACAACAGGTGCACCTTTATTTTCACCGTTATTTACGAAGATATTTACCGCATATTTTGTAACGGGCACTTCTTGTTGAGGCATCTTCAAAAAAGACATAGCTGTCGGCTGCTGCTCTTCGCCGGGAGATTTAAAATCATCGAGGTGTGATAATATTTCATCTTTCAAATCCTCGAAGTATGTAAGCATTTTCTCGTATTTACTGTACTTATTTTTTATTGCCTCAACAAGAGGCCCCACAATGTCGAGGGCTACCATCTTTTCAAGTTTGGCCAGCATATCCCTTACAATTTTGTCCGTTTCTCTGAGAACCCTTATGGCATCATTAAGCCGTACCTGAAACATCCTGCCCGTTTCTTCCATCTGCCTTCGAACTGTTTCATCAAGGACCTCAAACTCTTCTTTTGATAACACCTCACCATTTTCATTCAAAGGCACAATCATAACGCCGGTGGGCCCCCTTTTTACCGCAAAGCCCTTTGTTTTTGCCTCTTCGTCAAGTTTTGAAAAATATTCCAATTGTTTTTGCTGGAACTGTTCAAGGATTTTACCTTTCTGCTCTTCGTATTCCTTTGATTCGAAGGCCTTCGGTATCTCAGTCCTGAGTATTCGGATAAACTCATCCATTTCTTTTTGAAAGGAAAGTCCCATGCCTGCTCCGAGAGGGATTACTACAGGCGCATCCGGGTTTTTGAAGTTATATACATAGCACCAGTCTTCCGGCACCCTTTCCTGAGATGCCTTCTCTTTCAGGAGAGCCATAATGGTTGACATCTTTCCGGTCCCGCTCTCACCGAGGGCAAAGATATTGAATCCCTTGCTGTCCATGGTGAGTCCGAAATCTAAGGCCCTCATAGCCTTTTCCTGGCCTATAGTCTCTTTGGAATCGCTTATTTCATCTGTTGTATTAAATGTAAACAGGTCTGGATCGCAACGCTTATAAAGCTCCTCCGGACTTAATCTGGCCATCATCTAAGCCTCCTTGCTCCCAGTTTCTGGTTTTTCTCCTTGAAGCTTTGTTATTATTAACTTCTTTCGTTAATATATCATGCAACTTTTAAAAATATCCCCTGCTTCCTGATTGTCCCGCAACAGCAGGGTTATCTCATCCAGCTTCCGCCGGTGACGCATATTGTCTGACCTGTAATATATTCTCCTTCATCGGAGACAAGGAACAGGGCGGTATTTGCAATGTCCTGGGGCGCCCCTTTTCTCGGATAGGGTATTTCCTCGTACATCCGTTCTATTTCATCTTCCGGATAGATATGGGGAATAAATTCGTTAAATATAAAGCTCGGAGCGATTGTGTTTGCAGTTATATGGTGTTGTGCCGCCTCAGCGGCAAGGCAACGTGTAAAAGCCATAACACCGGCTTTTGCGGCTGCATAGTGGGCGTGGCCCGCCTTAAGCCCCCGGAATGCCGCAACGGATGTGACACTCACGATGCGGCCGTAGTTCTGCTTCATCATAGCAGGCAGGACTGCTCTGCAGCAGTAAAAGGTCCCGCGCAACGATACGTTTATCACCAGCGCCCATTCCTCGTCGGTTATATCTACTACCTGTGCTGGCCGGTTTGTCCCTGCATTGTTGAAGAGTATATCTATGCGCCCGAATTTCTCAAGTACAATATTTACAGCGCTTTCTACATCGTTGCGGCTTGTCACATCACAGCCTATGCCGAGAGCCTCAACGCCATATTCATGCTTCAGCGCTTCAGCAACTGAAACCGACCGGTCTTTGTGTGCATCGGTTACTACAACGCTGGCGCCCTCCCGGGCTAATGTCCTGGCAACTGCCTGACCGATGCCGGCACCTGCTGCTGCCGTAAGTAAAGCAACCCTTCCTTCAAGTTTCATGTGGTTCCTCCAGTAAATATCATAGCAAAAATTGTTATGATGACTCAAGTACAAACAAAGTATCTCCCACGACCTCTTGAGAATAAATCGCTGTTGAATGTATCGGGAAATATTTTCTTCCGTTCATTAGCGGAACATTTTTGATCCCTTCTATGACTCAATTCGCTTGATATGCAACGAAGGCGACCCGAAGACTGAGTAGCGTGCACATCACCCCTTGCAGAAACACTCATTTTCATCAGAACTGGTATATACCCTAAAAATGTTCCGATATTCGTTCCAAGGATATATCCCTCTTTCTCAAAGCACATTAAGGCTCTTTCTCATTTCAAGCGGGCAATCCTGTTTTACTAAAATTCAGTTTGCCGGTTACAAGATGGGCGATGGCCCCGACAAATGATAGCTTGCCGAACTGCGCACTTTGCAGTTATTGCCTAAATAATGTATAGCTTCCCCTTGTTACCCTGGGATTGTTTTACAAAGTGAAGCATTATATGGGGAAATCCATGTCCATGCTGAAAACAATGCGCCAAAAATGTCTTGACAAAAAATTAGGGAATTTTTAGAACTGAGAATAACATTATGACTCAAACTTTCGTTGAAATCCTGTTTATTGACCCTACAGCCTTCCGCACCGGGTTTGTTATATGTGATAAAGGGGGTTATGAATGATTTGGACGAATCTACATTCAAGCGTTT
>Ga0351949_1061_pt1 | contig 16677 bp, 14 predicted proteins | sample BONcelT113001G15_FD_206856 | JGI IMG/M metagenome (GOLD analysis project Ga0351949, IMG submission 206856) | Enriched cells from coal bed in the Powder River Basin, Montana, United States - BONCAT cells T11 rep3 HSBNCT.T11.300.1.G15 ... | reverse complement strand
GTAAAACGGTCTGCCCATCCACTTCGCAGGCCGAAATTTCTTTCTCCTGCTCAATGTTGATCCAATGCGGACCGCGATCGTTCCGGTGTTGTTCGATGCGAAGGCGAAAATCCTCGTCCCACACCCTGGCTGTTGCCAGGTAAACCGGATTCGGGCTTGCCGATTCGGCCATTTGCTGGGCAAAACTGCTTTTCCCCGAACGGGCGCCTCCTGTGATGAATGTAATTCGAGCCATATTTCATTGTTTGTTTAGTGAGCGGGTGGCTTAGAAGTCACCCGCTCACTAAGGGATTTACTTAAAATGTGTATGCAAATTTTGCAACAATGCTTCTTCCCGGCATGTTATACCCGTCTTTTTCCGAATAGTTTTCATCCAGAAGATTCGAAACAGTAATGCCAAAGTTTACCTTTTCGGTGAACGCATATCCGATGGAATAATCGAAAATCAGATATTCAGGATGTTGCAGGATTTTATCGGCAGCTTTGTACCCGCCTTCGGAGTAATAATTGGCGGCTACAATTCCCGGACGTAAAGCGCTAAACGAATCTCTTTCGAGGCGCGAACCAATGAAACGACTATTCAGGCGCATATTGATTTTATTTTGCTGATACCGCAACCCAAAATTTCCGTTGGCATTTCTCACATATTGCATGTCGCGGGTCAGCATTTCGGTACCTGCCAACTGAGTGAATTCGTTTCTTAAAATCCATGTAAAATTTGCATAAGCTTCCAAATCAAACGATTGAGTAAATAATTTCCCGAAATTGTACGACGACATCAGCTCAATTCCTTCCATCTTCGATTCGTTGGCGTTGGTGTAAGTATATTCGCCTGAAGTCAGTTTCTCTTCCACAATCTTGTGGTCGTGCAAAGTCCGGAAGTACGACACATCGAACCTCAGGCTGTTTTTTGCAGAAGAATAACCCAGACCAAAGTCGGTTGTACGTGATTTTTCAGGATCGAGATCCGGATTTCCAATGTATGATTTCCCGAAAACGGTATATTTTCCGGCCACTTTAAACGCATCGGGGACAGAGAAAGCTGTTCCGAAGGATGCGTGGGCTTTGAAATTTTTCAGGAATTGGTATTGAGCACCCACCGAAGGATTCAGTGTGTTGTAATTGGCATCGGCTTCAGGAGCTTTTAACCCGTCGTTGGCGTCAATGTGATAGGTAAACCGGTCGAAGCGCACGCCGGCATTCACATCCAGGTTCTTAACTGAATAAGCAACCTGCGAAAATGCAGCCACATTGGTGAATTTGTTGTTGGGTTTGTATGGGTCGGCTGGCGTTCCGATGGCAGAAAAACGATTCGACTGGTAGTCGTAAACTTTCAGGTCGGTTCCCAAAAGCACATTCAGTTTGCCCAGTTTGTAATTGTCCTGAAGCTGATAGCCATACTCTTTGACCGTACTTTTAAAGCTGATAAAACCCTTGTCGGTATTGTCAGAGTAGTTCGGATTTTGGTCGTTGGTATAGTACGGACTGAATCTGAAATGATTCCGTTCGTTGTTTTGCTCCAGTGTTACATACAGGTTAAGGCGGTTCACATCTTTTTTGCTTTGTCCGTAGGTTCCCCAGTAATTCCCGGCGGTTTCCACATCGTAGGCAAAAGTATAAGCGCCATCAACATTCATTTTCCATTGTTTGCTAATGGCGTAATTCACGAATGCATTGGCCGAGTTCAGCTCGTACTGCGAATTGTCCATCGCATCTCCGTATGATGCTTTGTCGAGCATCAACTTGTCAACATCCGAAATTTTCAGCAGATTTTTCTGGCCAATGCGGTAATCTTTGGTTAGTTCCTGACGGCTGTATCCCAAACCATAAGTCAGTTTCTCTCCATAATTTCCGGTGAAATTTCCTGAAAGTTTCCGGTAGCCAAAACTTCCGGACTCTACCGAAAGATGGCCTTCAGGCACAGCGCTGCCGCGTTTGGTGATGATGTTTACCACGCCGCCCATGGCATCCGATCCGTAGAGCACCGAATACGAACCTTTTACGATTTCGATCTGCTCCACATTGTCGAGGTTAATGGTGGCCAGATTGTTGGTTCCGGCAGGCTTTCCGTTGATCAGGAGCAAAGTATAACTGCGTGAATGGGCGCTTGGTGAAAAACCACGCATCCCAATGGTGGCCGACAATCCGGGATATTGAATAATATCGAGGTTCGTGGTACGTTTGAGGACTTCGGCCAGGTTTTCGGCCGGTAATGATTTGATCAGACTTGAGGAAATAATTTCGACTTTCTGCGGAAGGTTTTTCAGTTTTTGTTCCATCCGCGAAACCTGAACGGTGACTTCTTCAATCGGATACACTCTAGTTGAGTCAAGCAGGTCGGCTGCGGCGCCAAGCGCACACAGCAATCCCAGGCTCAGACTGGCAATCTGTTTAAAATTCATAACACTTTTTTTATGGTTAAACATTAAAAAATGTCGACCATAAACTTTCAACATGTTCCCCGATAAACATCCCGGGCTGACAAAAAAAGGAACAAATGGATAAATTAGATGAAAACGATCACCCCATTGCTTTTATCCCGAAAGCTATGATTAACGATATGGAATTGGCAGGTCTTCTGGCTCGCCTTCTTTTTGAGGCCTTCCCATCCCGAGTACTCGGGACAGTGGCAGGAGTTTCAAAAAGTTTATATTTAAGGCTTACAGCTGCGGGTACAGCTCCGGTATTTCACCGGATTCCCTATTAGTCCGTGTTGGCGCAAACCAACGTTGGAACCATTTCCGGAGGCAAAAGTATAGATTATTTACCACAGATTACGCAGATAACCACAGATTAAAAACAATTTTTGACTGAAATAATATGCAATTGCTGCATAAATCATTGCATATTAAGAAGGTGGAAAGGAATTAAATCTGTGAAAATCTGCGATTTCTGTGGTGTTAATTGTGAATGAGTTTGCCTTGCTATTTTTAGCTTAACAAGAAGCAGATCAATCCAACCATAACCACACAAGTAAAAAAGTTTAAAATGCAGGTTTTATAAAAATCGGTGTGGGTAATTAACCGGGGTGTTTTTCCGATACAGGGTTTTTCAACTAAAATGCCGTGGTAAACATTTGGTCCACCAAATTGGCAATTCAGGATTCCGGCCAGCGCTGCTTCAGGATAACCGGCGTTGGGACTGCTGTGTTGGTGTCCGTAGCGGAAAATATATACCAGCCCGCGCCAGCTAAAACTGAGGAGAACCATTAGTATAGCGGTAATTCGAGCCGGAATGAAATTCAACACGTCGTCGAAGCGGGCAGCGAACCAGCCGAATTGCCTGAACTGTTCGCTTTTATATCCGACCATCGAATCGAGGGTGTTGGCCATTTTGTAGGCCATCATGGCCGGGACACCGCCCACCGCATAGAAAAACAGTGGAGCAATCACCCCGTCGCTGAGGTTTTCGGCCAGGGTTTCGAGTACCGCGGTGCGTATTTGCTGTTCGTTCAGGTTATGGGTTTCGCGGCCTACAATGGAGCTCAATTGTTTGCGCCCTGCTTCCAAACCTTGTTTTTCAAGTACTGAAATCACTTTGTGCGCTTCCGAAATCAGGCTTCGGTTGGCCAGGCCGTAAAATACCCCAATACTTGCCAGAAAGACAAAAAAAATTTCGATGTTCCTGGCCCATTCAAGCAAAAACCAAATAACCAGATAAGTTGATAAAATCAAAAAAACGGCCATCAGCATTCCTTTTGCTTTTCGGTACTTTTCTGAATTAAGTTTTCCGGTGAAAAAGGATATGGAATTGCCAAAAAATCGGATGGGATGGGGCAACCAAAGCGGATCGCCTAAAATAGTGTCGAGCAAAAAGCCGATCAGTAGCGGGATTATAATTAGTAATTCGGGAGTCATCTCAAGCTATTTAAATTCCACTCAAGCAAACCAGTTATCAGCAATTGATTGTCTTTTTCATCTCGCGTACAAACCCGAAAATAGCGCTCGTTTAATCCCCTGAAATTGGATGCATCGCGTATCAGAATGCCGTATTCACGAACCAGGAATTCTTTGAGTTCTTTGGCTGTTCCTGATTGCATCTCAATCAGGAAAAACGGAGCTTTCGATGAAATTACCCTGAATATCAAAAACTTACTTACCGCCTTTTGAAAATCACACGAAAGCTTACAGATTTGCGACGTATCAGGCAAAAACTGATGAGGATGATCGAATATGAATTTTCCGGCTTCCTGCGCAAATGCGTTTACCGACCAGGGCTGCTGAAATTGCCGGAGCCGTTGGACCAGTTTTTCCGAAGCTACCACATAACCCAACCGCAATCCGGGAATTGCGCAACATTTGGTTAGCGAACGGATTACGATCAGGTTTGGGTATGTTTTGGTCAGCGGGATCGCCGACTGAAATTCCGGGATAAATGCAGCATAAGCTTCGTCAATTGCAAATACGGTTTTTGGATCTTTTTTAAGCCATTGTTCTATTTTCTGAAAGCTGAAGACATGCCCGTCAGGATTGTTCGGATTACCGATCCAAAACAGGTCTGTTCCCGATTTTAATACGTTTCCCCATTCGTCTTTTCTGAAAAACTGAAGTTGGTGATTGTGCATCCGGCAGGCATCTTCGTATTCGGAAAAAGCGGGATAAAGAATGGACGAAACCGATTCGCGAAAAGCCAAAGCAATGGTATAAAATGCTTCGACCGATCCGTTAAAAGCTAAAACCTGATTCGGATTTACATCGTGTGAACCTGCCATTTTCCGACATAAATCAGCAGCATCCGGCTCGGGATAATTTCCGGCAAGGTGCAGGTTTTTTTGCAAATGATTGATCAGTTCAGGCGATGTTCCGCCAAACCAGACATTCGAGCTAAAGTCTGCCAGAATCGTTTGCGAATATTGATGGCTGTCGTCACCGTGACCTGAAATCATAATAGTTCCTGGTTTACTTGTAGGTTAAGCGGAGCATCTCCTCCAAGGCATCCACAAATAAAACAGGGGTTGGGCTGCAGGTTTTGTCCGAGTCGAGGATGTAAATATGCTTACTTTTGCTTGCCGATAGTGAAGGATATTTCAGCCAGGTATCGCGCTCTTCTTCGCCCACAATACCCATGGTCACAATAAAAATAACATCCGGATTTTGTTTCAGCACATATTCGCGGGTAATGCTGCCGTTTTTAAGTTCCGAGGCAATGTTGGTTCCTCCTGAAAAGCTGACAAAATCGTCCATGAAAGTATTCGGAACAGCGCAAAACAGTGGTTTGGCACCGATTTGAATGAATATTTTCGGGTGTTTCCCAAGCGGAATTCCGGCTTTCAGTTTAGCCAGTCGCTCTTTTTGCTGAGCAACTATGGTTTTTGCTTTAACTACTTGTCCAACCAATTCGCCAATCCGGATAAAATCGGTGCAAATTTCATCAAACGATTTCGGATATGGCAGATATTCAACTTTAATTCCCAGTTTTTTCAGGTTGTCAATGGTTTCAGGTTTAATAAGCGACGAAGCAAAAACCAGGTCAGGTTTAAGCATCAGTGTTTTTTCCAGGTTCACTGTAACGGCTGTGGCCACTACCGGAATCTCATCAGTAGCCACCACCGGACAATAGCTGGTACAACCAACCAAGCGGTTCTGCTCGCCCATCAGATAAAGGCTTTTGGTGATCCACGGAACCAGCGAAACAATGCGTTTGGCTTCCTGCGCTGAAGCGGTAAACTGACAGACAAGCAAGACAATCAGGATAATATGTGATTTTTTCATTTGGAATAATTTGGAATATTTAAAACGGTCAACCATGTGTAGTGGTCAACCCTACGTGGTTGACCACACCATGCATTAATTGATTTCCTGAAACCAATGATTATCGCGGAAATTTACCGAACCTTTTTCGAATTGAACCGGATACTGGAAATTGGGTCCATCGTAAACAAAGGTGTGAAACTCGCCCAGCTCGGCACAAACGTCAATACCTTCAATTTGAGAAAGCTCTTCAACGAAAGCTGAATCGTAAACCCGACCCAGAAAATATTTGGTTAGTTGTTTGGCATTTACTGAAACGGTTAAGGTTTTAAAGCCCCCGCCAATAATTTCGGCAGCAATTTCGCTCACCGGATTGTCCCACAACGGGAAAATAGCTTCAACGCCACATTCCGAGCAAACCCGTTCAATCCAATGACGATGTTCCCACAGGTAAATGTCGCCAAATACGCCACCTGAAATGCCTTCCTCTTTCAATTTCAGGATAGCAGCTTTAAAATTTTGTTCATAATTAGCCCTGTCAGTTTTTGGCTGGCGCAGTTCGATACCCAGCGCTTCGGCCTGACGGGCCACCAAATCCTGATGAATTCCATGAGACCGCGAATAATCCGAATCGGCATCGCACATGTTCAGGAGAACTTTTACCTGATGAGTTCCCGATTTTTGGATGCGGTAAAGCGCCAGCATACAGTCTTTACCGCTACTCCACGACGAAAATAGTTGCATAATACTAAATGTTATTCCGGAAGAAATGAAATGGAAACAGCAGTTGCCCTTCACCGATCTTTTTTCCCGAAGATTCGACTTAAACTAATTTTGAATTGGCAGGTCTTCTGGCTTACCTCTCTTTTTGCGGCCTTCCCAAAGCCCCTCTTAATCTCCCCAAAGGGGAGAAATTAACCCCCAAAAGAAAGGAGGAGAAAGCTTCAGTGGCAGAATGTTGTTCAAAGCGTTGTCCCGAGCCTCCCCCTCGGGGAGGTTGGTGGGGCTATGAGGCTTACAGCTGCGGGTACAGCTCCGGTATCACACCGGATTCCCTTTTAAGACTTACTTCCGAAAAAGGAAGCTCGTCAACCAAGTCGCTGCAAAAGTAGAAAATATTCCGGAGAAACTTCAGTGTTATCCTTTAATCATGTCGAGCACAATGGGTTTTAAGCCGCTGAAGAAGAACTCAACGGCAATCACCATTACAATAAGTCCCATCAACCGCATCATTACATTGATGCCTGTTTGTCCCAGCATTTTAATTATGCGCGACGAACTGTAAAAAATGATATAGAATGAAGTAAAACACAAAAGTCCAAATGCAAGGGCGTCATTCATTGTTCGATTTATTTTAGTTTAAAGCCATTTTATTAGTGGATTAACCACATAAACACCCCTCTCTACTCTGCTGAATGCCATTTTGCAGTTCGGATACTCCTCCCGGTTAATCTCATTCGATGATAGTACACTATTGATGTATTGCCGCTTCTTACGGTAAGGTGGAAGTATTTCGTCAGGGATCATTTCGGCATAGTGAACCATGTGATCCATCATAAAACAGGAGATTCTTTTTTCATCCGGAGTCCCTTTTTTGAAAAGTACTTTTCTGTAATGTATCCCATCTACACAACGCATCAGGATAAGGAGAAAATAAACCATGCTGTGCGAACCGGCCTGAAATTGCCGGTTGTAAGTTTCGTAGGTGAAACTATTGGGCTGAATTCCATTCCAAAAGCGCACTACTGAAGGAAGTGGCGTGCCTTGTGGTTTCTTTTGGGCAGCATTTTTTATAATGATGGAAAGCAGATGATCGACAGCCATTTTTCCTGAATTGTCTTTTTGGGTTAGCGAAGCATGCTGCTGGATATATTCGGACACCAACTCACTTTGTCCATGTTGTAAGGCAAGCATCAGGCCGGTAACCTCTTCGTCCTCAATCCTGAAGTCGATGCCATATTTCTTCACAAACGTAAAAGCTTCCTTTTTGCGGCCTAACCTGATATTTTTAGCATACTCTTTTTTGTCGTGCCTGAGTTCTTTCATCAGTATGATGGCACGTTGAAATTGTAATTGGGCCAACTGCTCCACCCAATCGTACCGCTGATGGGTAACGGCATACTGAAAGAGCTGTTTGCGTTCTTTTTTTACTTCGTGTTCCTTTTTTGATGGATCGAGCGCCAATTGTTTGATCTGTTCCAATTGTTCGGGGCTCAGATATTCGTAGCCTAAATATTTGGCCCTAATTTGTTCGGCCTGCTCCAGTTTGCCCTGGTCTTCCAGTCTTTGAGCTTCGGCAAGCCACTCGTCAAGAGTTGATTTGGCTTCAGTAACTTTTACCTGTTCTTTGTTCTCCTGCATTTGGAGCAATTGCAAGGCCGGGTGCCGGGGCTGTTTTTCGAAAATATAGATATTTTTCACCGCGCGCGTAATGGCAACATACAAGGAGTTGATATAAAATTTATAGATTTCGGCATCTTTGTCATGCTTGTCTGACGCCCTGTTGTAAACCAGGTCCTCTTTTTGCAAATCACCGGCAGTAACGCCTTTTATTATTTCGCGGAATTCGGCTTCGTTGTTCGAAACAAAGTTCATCAAAATAACATTCTCGTACTCCAACCCTTTTGCTTCCTGAACACTAAAAACCAATGGTGTTTTGAAAAATCGCCGGGCTTCACTTTTCTGCCCGTTGTTGGGAACAATTACAGCGTAGTGCGTACTATTTTGAGTTCTACGGTTGAGCTCGTTTTTCTTTTTATCATCATCGGGGAAAAGCAAAACTTCGCCTTTGTTTTTGCTGACAGTGCCAATCAGGTAGTTACTTTCGCGATCGATTGATCCAAAACGTGTGATTTTGATTTTGAGCAGGTTGTTCCCAAGCTCAACCACATTTAAACTGTTCCGGTAATTGGTTTGAAGTATTTTAATCTGCTTTTCATGATCACCTGCTTCGTAAAAGTAGCTTTTTACTTTGCCCCACGAAAAAAAGTTGGGATGTACAATCTGGTTGCTGTCGCCCGTCAGGATAAAATGATTTTTGTGTTTAAGCGACTGTAATATAGATTTTAGCTGAATATTGGTAATGTCCTGCACCTCGTCCACCACAATATAATCGTAACGTGGTTTAATTTTCTCCAGATATTGATAACACAGAATGTTGCTGTCGTAATAGTTGATTTCCTTCAGCCAATCCAGATATTTTAGAAAAACCGGGTAAAGCCGTTCGCGTTCGGCAGTCGAAAAAATGGACTGTTTTACGCCGAGTTCCAGATATTCCGTTTGCGATAGCCATGCAGTATGCACGGGCGAACCGGTAATTACACCTTTAAATTCCTCGAATACGCGATATGGTTCGTTGATACGGACCGTTTGAGCATAACGAAAATACCAACTGTCGAATTGTCGGAAGGTAACTTCTGAACCTTGTGGTTTTTCCCAGCTCGACAAATAATTATGGAGCGACAAAAACTCAACTTCCTGTTTTTCATTATCGAAACCGCTTGAATAATAGATTTTAGAAGCGTTTTCGACCAGGAATCTGGATAGCGAAATGTAGGCGATTTCACCGGGCAACTCTTTGAGTTTTTCAAGTACCAGCGCAGTTTTTCCACTTCCGGCCGAACCGACAATAATCAGCGGAGGAAAGAGTGAGTATATGGAATCCTGTAAATGATCGAATGAAATGAACTTATTGAGCAGGTGTATTTTACGCGACTTTGGATTGAGGAAAATCAGTTCATTCTCCTGAATTGAAATTTCATCGGGTGATTGAACCCGAACAAAATTGTCCTCATCGGGAATAATAGCTCCCCGTAGAAAACGGCTATGGCTGTAATTGTGATCTTTAATTACTTCAAGCAGAAGCAAATATTTTTGGTTTTCGTAATTGGCAAAGGTAAAGAGCAACCGATCGCGAATATCGAGCCGGGCGCGATAGAAGCCGGAAGTGGGCATTTTTCGTACGTCGGCACTCTTGAAATCGCCGTCCTGCAATTGTTTTAAGGTTTTTGAAAAGGTTTTTTCGACCGATTGAATATTTAATTCATTGAGGTATAAAATAGGTAACTTCATAGTTGATACTGAACTTTGAATTTCTTAGGACTTCATTCCAAAGCAAAGAAAAGGAGATTTATTTAATTTGAACAAATTATTCCCAAACTCCCGCAATCTTTTCGCCGCATTTTTTACAAGCCCCTTTTTCAAGTTTTTTCTGAAGGATGGAATACCCTTTCCGTTCAATTAAGATTTCATGGCAATTCGGACAAGTGGTATTTTGCGCATCGAGCCCGGGAACATTGCCAATATAGACGTATTTAATTCCGGCGGAAAGAGCAATGTCACGCGCCTGAGAAAGAATTCCAATTGGCGTGGATGAAAGTTGGGTGAGTTTGTAGTCGGGATGAAAACGGCTAAAGTGCAGTGGAGCGTTGGAAAATCCGTTGTCAGCCAGCCAGTCGCACATACGTTTGATCATGTCGGGATTGTCGGTCCAACCGGGAATAATCAGATTGGTTATTTCGAGCCAAACGCCCAGTTCAGCAAATATTTTCAGTGAATTTAAAACAGGTTCAAGTGCTCCGGAACTCAGTCTCCTGTATATATTGTTATCGAATGATTTTAGATCAACATTGGCCGCGTCAATGTATTTGCAAAGATTGCGTAACGGTTCTACATTGACGTACCCCGCGGTTACAAGTACATTTTTTATGCCTGCCTGATGTGCCAGTTTAGCCGAGTCGAAAGTATATTCATAATATGAAATGGGTTCGGAATACGTGTAAGCTATTGATGGACAATTGCTCGCAATGGTGTCAGCAATCAGCTTATCGGGCATTAAATCGTAGTTGCGTGTTTCCCTTGGACTAGCCTGCGACATTGATGAGTTCTGGCAGTTCATACAGGCAAGGTTGCAACCCGCTGTGCCAATGGAGAAAATTTTCGAACCGGGCAAAAAATGGTTCAGCGGTTTTTTTTCAATCGGGTCAATATTCACTGCACAAGGATTCCCGTAGGCAATGGAATAGAGTGTGCCATCATGGTTCACCCGGTTGCGGCATAATCCTGATTTGCCTTCTTTAATTACACATTCGTGTGGGCAGATCAGGCATTTGGCGCCTCGTGGTGTAGGCAACCAATATAGGCCTTTCTTACTCCATTCATAAAATCCCATCATGGTTAAAAATTTTAGGTTGAAAAAAAAGCAACTATTCCTCATCTCCAAAAACCAGCGCTTCATAAGTATAAAGCTCAGCGGTTTTCCAGCCTTTCCATCCAATGCCGGCTTTGTCGCGTGCGCAATGACCAAGAAATTCTTCTTTGGTCCAGCCTGTTTTGTCTGCAACCTGGGGCAAAAATGTTCCTGTATAATTTTCTTTCTTCATGTAAATACCGTGTTTCCCCATAATAAATTCATCAGCCGATTGTATGCGTTTCAAAGGAGTCAGTACCGAGATTTCAATCTCCAATTGGCTTAATTCATTGGGTTGAATCTTACTGAAACGATAGTTCTGAGTGGTTGCGGATACGGCCATCAATTGTACCACCTTCCAGAGTGGCACGTTTGCATCGAAACGACCAACGCAACCACGTAAAATGTGATTTGTGTACAGGGTAACAAATGCGCCATGCGGTGTTTTCAGGGTGTCGCTCAGTCCGGCCGGATCAATTTCAGGAGAAGTTCCTTTCAGGAGATATTCCGTAACTGTATCATGGGCAAGGCTTAGCAGATATTTTTTATCCTCATCGCTGATCGTTAATTCATCCGACTGATTTTTCGTCTCCTCATGAGAAAATGAAATTGCATAATACCCAACCACCCGCTCCTTGTCGCCATACAATGAGTCGCCCGAGTTTTTATACTGAATCAGATCAATGGTCAAGTCGGGCATTTTTTCGGACATATAAAGTAAAGTCAGCACTGAACTCCATCCGCATAAACTGGTTACTAATCCCGGTATGTTTTTTTTCTGATTGCTTTCAAGTGCAGTGATCAATTTTGCAGGATTATTGGTTTTAATAGCTTCTGCCGTAACCTGGTCGGCAACATTGGCATCGTTATAATCCGGATAATGCGAAAAGTCACTGCTAATCACAAAGAGATTCTTTTCATTCAGATAGGGTTTGAAAATCGCGGCAAGTTTTTTAGCTGTTTCTGCGGTAGAAGAGCCAATAATTACAGGCACGATCTTAAAATCGGTGTGCAAATGATACTGTAAAAACGGAAGTTGTACTTCGAGGCTGTGTTCATGCAAATGTGCTTCGGGATAATTCTTTAGCTCATTGTTTTCAGCCACCAGTTGTTTGGCAAACTCAATGTCAACTTCAACGGAGCCCAACGGCGTTTCGTAATTTCCTGAACAATAAACCGATGCTCCGGAGAAAGTGGTGATATGGCTTGAACCAATGATAAAGATATGCTCAAACGTACTGTTGGGATCAATTTGGTTAAAGGCTGAAGCAGCAACTGCACCACTATATACATATCCGGCATGAGGAACAACAATTGCCAGCGGTGTGTTTTTGTTTTTTTTTCGCACCGATTTTGAAAGCAATTGCTGTAAGTGGACTTTTAATTCATCAGGATTATTGGTATAAAACCTCCCTGCTGCATAAGGCTTTCGGTTTTGCAAAGTTTCCTTCGAGGAACCTTTTTCAGCATAAAAACCTGCAAATGCAGTAATGATCAAATGTTTCGCCTTCATGATCGAATGCTTTAATCAGATAAAGTTACTTTGTATTACTTTTACGAAGTACAAAAAGATACAATGTGAGCCAAAAAATTTTACTGATCACTCCACCGTTTACTCAGTTAAATACGCCGTATCCCGCAACGGCTTATCTGAAAGGGTTTCTGAATACAAAATCCATCATTTCCAATCAGTGCGATTTGGGGATCGAAGTCATTCTGGAACTGTTTTCATCTGCCGGATTGAAAAACTTGTTTCAGGAAATTGACCTGAAAAATGAAGAATGGTCGGCCAACAGCCAGCGGATGATTCATCTTCGGGACGAATATATCCAAACCATTGATCAGGTAATTGCTTTCCTGCACGGTAAAAATGATGCACTGGCTCATGTGATCTGCGATGGAAATTTTCATCCTGAAGCTTCGCGTTTCAACCAGGTGGAAGATCTGGAATGGGCATTCGGAACGATGGGAATAATGGACAAGGCGAAACATCTGGCAACTTTGTACCTCGAAGATTTATCGGACCTGATTGTTGAAACCACCGATCATCATTTCGGGTTTAGCCGTTATGCCGAACGCCTGGGTCGGTCGGCTGCCACCTTCGACGAAATTGACAGGGAATTAAAATCTCCGGATGGCCTGATCGACGGGATTTTACTCCGGCTGCTCCAGCAAAAAATAGAAACATATCAACCTACCATTGTGGCGCTTTCAGTTCCTTTTCCCGGAAATTTATACTGTGCTTTTAAGTGTGGTAAATGGTTAAAAAAATACCATCCTGAAATTAAAATCGCGATGGGCGGAGGTTTTCCCAATACAGAACTTCGCTCATTGTCTGATCCGCGTGTATTTGATTACCTCGATTTTATTACGCTCGACGATGGCGAAGCGCCATTGATGAATTTAGTTGAGCACCTCGACGGAAACCGCGCACTTACTGATCTGAAAAGAACTTTCGTGAGGCTAAATAGTGAAGTGGCTTACCTGAACGGCTCCACCGATGTGGATTTTTCGCAGTCGGAAGTGGGTGTGCCCGACTATTCCGATTTTTTGCTCGGTAAATACCTTTCAGTCATCGAAATTGTGAACCCGATGCACCGGCTTTGGAGCGACGGCCGCTGGAACAAAATGACTTTAGCGCATGGATGTTACTGGGGACGCTGCACTTTTTGCGATACTTCGCTCGACTATATTAAACGCTACGAACCTGTTACTGTGCAGCTTTTGTGCGACCGCATCGAACAAATGATCCTTCAAACCGGACAGATCGGCTTCCATTTTGTGGATGAAGCTGCGCCTCCGGCTTTGATGCGCGCTTTGGCGCTTGAAATTATCCGTAGAAAAATCACCGTAGTTTGGTGGACCAACATCCGTTTCGAAAAAAGTTTCACCTACGATTTATGCCTGCTACTGAAAGAATCGGGTTGCATCGCGGTTTCTGGAGGATTGGAAGTGGCTTCTGATCGGTTACTTGGATTAATCAACAAAGGGGTCAGCCTGGCGAAAGTGGCAAAAGTAACCGACCATTTCACCCGCGCCGGAATCATGGTTCATGCCTATCTGATGTACGGATTCCCCACTCAAACAGCTCAGGAAACCATCGACTCGCTCGAAGTGGTGCGCCAGTTGTTTGAGGCAGGTGTGGTTCAATCCGGTTTCTGGCACCAGTTTGCCATGACAGCTCACAGTCCGGTTGGATTAAATCCTGCCCAGTTCAAAGCCAAAATTGAAAATACCGAATTAGGTACTTTCGCTAACAATGATCTGGTTCACAGTGATCCGACCGGGGCGGAACATGAACTATTCAGCGAAGGGTTGCGCAAATCGTTGTTCAACTACATGCACGGTATTTGTTTCGATTTTCCGCTTCAGGATTGGTTCGATTTTAAAGTGCCCCGAACAACGGTTGCTCCTGATTTTATTCAGAAAGCAATTGACACGGAAGATTTTGAAACTCCCAGCCCAAGCGCTAAAATTTACTGGTTGGGAGGAGCGGTTTCTGCCAGGTATTTCAGCAAAAAGAAAAAGGACCAAACCTTCGAAATGGCAGAATTGACATTCTTCAACAAAAAGGAAAATCTGATCATTCAACTCAAGCGGGACGAAGGAAAATGGCTGGTCAATCAGATCCCGGAACTTTCGGTGTGCAGCAATCAATCAACCACTTTTAGCGGTCTCGCGAAAAGCTTTGATGAACAAACAGAAGGTGACTTTGTGCTTTTCTGGAACAGTACTGCAATTAAAAATTTGAGGGAAAATGGGTTGCTGATGTTGTAATAAAATTACAGTGCCAATACGATACGCAACTACGTGAAGTCGTTTAACCTTTTCCTCCGTATTAACTACTATCAAAACCCCGATACTTTAACTGAAATGCAGATTGTTAAGCACCTTGCGGGGATGACTGAGAAAGGACTTTCGCCTTCGAGTTTGAATATGCTGGTAAATGCATTACTGTATTATTTCAGGACGGTACTGAAACGGGATGCGTTTGAAATTAAATTGCCGCGTCCTCGAAAAGAACATCATTTGCCTACCGTGCTGACGATGGAAGAATGTTTCAGTATTTTTAGTTTTGTTGAAAATACGAAGCACAAATTATTGTTGCTGATAGGTTATGGGGCTGGATTGCGGCGAAGCGAAATTGTGACATTAAAATGGGCCGATATACTTTTTGAAGAACACAAAATACATGTTAAACAAACCAAGGGGAACAAGGATCGGATTGTCATGTTGCCTTATTCGATAGTTGAAGTGCTGAAAGACTATCGTAAACTTTACCAGAGCGATGTATGGGTTTTAGCAACTGCTGGGGCATAGTAGTATAAAAACCACTATGATTTACACGCATATTACACCCAGAGCGGAGAAAAAGATCATCAGCCCATTGGATAATTTAATGCAAAGTAATTTACCGCCAAAGAAAATAGAAAAAAGATAGAAAATAGTTTTGATTTATAAACATAACCACCTACTTTTAAAACTTTAAAAATGAATTTTCAAATGATTGGCAATAGCGGCTTGGAAACAATCGGAACACAAAAAAGTACTGTAAACTTTCCGCTATTCACTAGTTGCGTCATGCTATGTCGACAGAGCTGACATAAACTGACTGCAAGTAATTAACAGACAAAACAACAATGAATAAGAAGATTTGTATCGGATTTTTCGAGGACTTTAGTGGAGAAGACAGCATTTTAATATCTGTAGACATTTATGGACTATTAGAAATGGAAGCTATTTTCTTAAAGCTTGCCGACGGACTCGCGGACTTCAATTTTTCAGAACTCAATTTGTTGGACAAAGTATTTAGAATTAACTTAATTGCATATAATGACACACAGAATACCGGCTTGAGACGAACTGCCAACGGACAATATGAGTGGAGAGCTACAAAAGCGAAATGGAATGAATTCAGAGAGAAATTAACAGGAATGTATCGCAACGGTAAAGGTGGACACCATTATTTGGACACCGACTCGGCCGACAATGGAGATTTACAAGTTGTATTTTCTTGGAACGAATATTCTATGAGTCTTTGGGAGACACAATCAAATTAAGCGACAAAAACATGATACAAACTAAAAAAAATGGTGGCAGACAAAAAGTATGACCGCATAAAAGCGAAATTTAATAATTTGACATTTGTGATAGTTGAGGACAAACCCGAAGTTGGTTTTTATCTTTACGTTTATGACAACCAAAATAAATGTATCAAAGACTACCTTCAGGACACTGAGCAAATGACAAAAGAGTTTGCTTTCGAAGAGTTTAGTGTTCCATTAAATTCTTGGACAACGGACGATTCTGATATTTAAGCCACCCAGACTTGTTGGACTATGAGTAATAAAGCACGAACGCAACTTCAGCTACCCACAAGTGCGGCCCCGAGTACTCGGGGTGGTTTTCGGTGTGCATCTTTCCGCTCAGGCCGTCTTTCGGCTTGATCCCGATACATCGGGACAATCCGCCCCTGCGTGTAGCTTCCTACGTTATTGCGACACGAAGTCGTATTAAATAATTGTTTTACAGTCAGTTACGACTGACAGATAAAACCTGCTGTTCCTTCAGCAGTATCCTACCGGGGCATCGGGTGTATGGTGCAGCCATTATCGGGTGAAGCCCCCGGGAAACAAATCATCGACGAAAACCGTGGGATACCTGCACATGCCTTGATACGGATACTAAACCCTGTTATCAGGGGATGGTCGAACTATCACAAGGGCATTTGTTCAAAGCGTATTTTCAACAGGTTGGCAACATTCATCTGGTGGCAACTCAGGCGGTGGGCGATACTTC
>Ga0351949_1058_pt1 | contig 17025 bp, 15 predicted proteins | sample BONcelT113001G15_FD_206856 | JGI IMG/M metagenome (GOLD analysis project Ga0351949, IMG submission 206856) | Enriched cells from coal bed in the Powder River Basin, Montana, United States - BONCAT cells T11 rep3 HSBNCT.T11.300.1.G15 ... | reverse complement strand
CAATTGACGACAGTTCAGATTGATGACTGACTGGAGGGTGGGTCAATTTTCAATTGCCGACCATACGGTAAAGTGGGTCAATTTTCGATTGCCGTTGACAGGAAGCCGGAGCGCAAAGCTATGAGCCGACGGACAGAAACAGCATATAAGGCCACAATCTGGGCAAGTCAGCACCACATGACGAAGTCCCATGGGTTCGAGAGAAGTGGTAAATGCTGCGGTTGTGTAGCGACAGTTCACGCTTGCGCGCCGAAGCGCTACAGCGCGCAGGCACGTTCTTATCCGGGGAGATCTGCTCCACATGCGTTTCGCAAGAAAAGCGCGGTTTCCGGTAACGGTTGCCGTGATGGGGCAGAAGTCAGCAGAAGCCATAGTAGACAAGGCCGTCACCACTCTTGGCGGTGTGGTGGCTGGAAACAAGCCGGGGAAGAACCCCGGAAGTCTTACCCTGTCGAAGGGCTGAACTTGAAGAGGGGGATGTCATTCCTCATGTGCTCCGCATCGCGTTGAACCCGACCGGGTGAGCGAAACAAAGCGGGCGCGTCATGGAGAATTCAGCTCCCCAGGATAATCATAGTTACTGCCGTCTTTTCAAAGAACTGAGATTGTCACTGACCGGCTACGGCCCGTCACTCTTTGGGAACCGCCTGGTGCGGACCCGCATGCCAGGTGGTGTGGAGGCCGGGGGAGAAAAAACCCCGGCTATCCGATTGGGACTTCGCCTTTTTTGCCGTTGGTTTATCTGGTTTTGTCAAATGCGTAGGTCTGACTCGACAAAGTTCCTTATGCTGCAAAAACAGACTTCGCAAAACCTCGTATTTTTGTAATTATTGGTTCTCCCTCTTTATGAAAGAGTTCAGTTCCATGGGCGTCCCCAGGATAGATTAGCAATTCTTTTTGACCTTCAAATAACTCGAACATCTTACGAGTATCATTTGCCCCATCATCATTTTCCGAGTTTATCAATAGCTTTGGAATTTTGATGCCGCTCAGTTCGTGATTGTAATAAAAGATGGTTCCTTCATATTCAATAGGTGCCGAAAGAGCGACAACTCCAACTATGGAGTCGTTATTAGTATTACGAGCTGCCACCTTTATAGATGCGACACCACCTCTGCTCGCACCAACGAGGATTATTTGTCTTGCACCGGCTTCAGCAATATAAGAAACAGCATCTTCAAGGATTCTCGATTGGTCATCGATATGCTCAGGATAACCATATGTCAGGATCTGATATCCATCAGAAAGTAAGGCATTAATCGCCGGCTCCCACTCGCTTTGATCGTTGGTGTCCATATTGGAAAAAACTATTGTCGCATGTCCAGCACCGTAAAGCTTACCATTGGTGGCCCTGTGCGGAGACGACAGCGTAATCGGTATTCTGACAGATTTCATTTCATGCCCCTTTTTTTATATGCGACCAACGTGGCCGGGAGAACAGCGGCGGATTTAGGCCGCTGCTTCTTCCTGGTTATACGTGGTCAATTTCTACTATTTCAGAATACCCTTCAGACATATCACCTGAAATCCACTGCCACTTTTCTTTCAATTTGATACGCCCATCCTCCATGATTTCAGGTGTAGACAAACATTTTCCGATCATAAGGTCACCGTTACAATTAATGTGGTGATACCTCATATTGAGCTTGCCATCACTTAGCATCTTTGCAATCAAATGTCCTTTGACAATTGAGCCCCCTTCATACTCAGCTGTAACAATATCGCCATCTTGGTGGTAGTGAAACAGGGTATCCTCACCTACTTCGCCGTTCTCAGTATTTGCAATGGAGACGAATAACTTGCCATCAAAGTTGTACTTCATGACTTCCTCTTTTTGTATAACGGGTCGCCCGGTTCACCCGCTTCGCCCGGTCGGTTTTCCGGGCGGGGCGGCGTGCAACCGGCTGGTTGGGTGTTCAGTTTGAACTTCCTTCAGAGCAGCATTCAGCAATTATTTCCTCAAGCATTTCCTTCAAAGAGTAGTTGTTCAGGTTTCTTAACTGAAGAATATTCGCTGGGATTACTCTTCCTTTGCGGATCACAGAGAACTCATTTTGGAACATCGCCATGTTTCCGGATAGCTTGTAAGCAGCCGCCAAATATAGCCGCGCTATGACCATCTCCGGGGCAACCGCAAGAATAGCGATGAAATGAGAAATTGCATCTTCGTACTTGCGTTTTAAGAGAGCTATTTCTCCGAGACTGAGGTGTGATGTGGTAATTGAAGACTCTATCTGAATTGCCTTTTTATAGGCCTCTATCGCTTTTTCTTCGTTTCCGAGTCGGTTGTAACAATCTCCGATAAGGTCGTATGCCAGCGGTTGAAAGACAGTTTCTTTCAGTTTTTCTGCACATTGGAGGGCGCCGGAATAATCTCCCTCGTTATAAAGCTTGTGTCCGCGTTCAATTTCTCGTTTCTTGAGGGACACTCTTAATCGGCTTAATCCATAGAGTACGGCAAGACTCACGATAGTCAGTCCAGCAATAATTGTCATTCGTATCAAGGCATCAGTCATTGTTTCCTTCAACTACTCATACCGGGTAGGAGGGGAGCCTCTCGGCTCCCGCCCCCCCTAAGAACCGGACTTGAAAGTTTCCCTTCATCCGGCTCGGGCATTCTCAAAGGACGCCCTTATTGGACGCCCCGGCTCTGTTACCCCTGTTTACGGCGGTCAAGGCCAGATGCTCGCGGGCCGAATGGCCCTTGAGATATCTTGACTCTTTATCGCGTCGGCGCCGTGCATAGTATCTGCCATGTTCGGCCAGATACGGATTGGCGTCGGCCTTGACCTTGATGTGTCGCTTGATGCCAAGAAATTTAAGGCGTACTACTATGTAGTAGCGTAATTTGCCCTTGACGGTTTTCGCGGTGGTCGTAAACTCCCGTGCGTGTCCGGAAACTTGCCAGTAGTGGCGATACAACCATTTCCGGGGCTTTTTCGGGTGTCGGCGACGCACCATCCGCCACAGTTGTTCTTTGACATATTTATCAACACATACAAAAGTTTCCCATGCCACCACGTGGCGGTGGTAATTTCCCCAGCCGCGAAGCGTTTCGTTGAGCTTCTTGACCAGGATTGGCATTGGCGCGCTGACGTGTCTGCGGATCAGTGTTCCCACCTTTCGCTTGAGGGCGAGGACTCCCTCCTTGGCCGGAGTGATGTGCAGTACATTGCCGGTCTTGCGATAAGTTTGCCCGAGGAACGTGAATCCGTCTTTGATGTGCGTGATCGCGGTCTTTTCTGGTGAAAGCGAAAGACCGCGTTCGGCCAGGAACCTTTCAATCGCTGGTCTGATTGATTGTTCAAGGATACGGCGTGATTTGCCGGTCACGATGAAGTCATCAGCATAGCGAATGAAGTTGACACGACACCTTCGGGGGACTGCGTTGCGAATGACTCGCTCCAACCCGTCCAGGGTCATGTTCGCCAGGGTGGGGCTTATTATTCCACCCTGCGGTGTTCCCTTGTGCGAGGGGTACAGGATGCCATCTTCCAGGTACCCCGCCTCAAGCCACTTGCGAAGAACTTCACGGTCCATGAGGATGTTTCCCAACAGCCATTTATGGCAGATGTTGTCATAACAGCCCTTGATATCCGCTTCCAAGACCCATGGTGCCGAATTCGGTTTACTCAGCGCGTTAAAAGCCGCCGCGGTGGCGTCGGCGCACCTTCGGCCTTCCCGGAACCCGTAAGAGTTGCCGTCTGCCGTGGTTTCCGCTACCGGAGCCAGCGCCAGCTTGTACAGCGCCTGCATGGCCCGATCGTGCATCGTGGGTATTGATAACGGTCTTTTCCGTCCGTTCTTCTTCGGGATGTAAATCCTTTTCAGTGGTTGCGGCCTGTAGCCACGTCGGCGCAAGCTGCATGCAGCCCGCCATCTGACTTTGGCGGTGTTCCAGAGAACGCCGTCTACGCCAGGGGTTTTCTTGCCTTTATTCGAGGTCACTCGTTTTACAGCCAGAAGCTTGGCGTGGAACGAGCGGGTCAGCAGGTGTTGCAAGGTTTTCACCTTGTTCCACCGGTTTTCCAGCACAGCCTTTGCGATACGGATTTGCAGCCTCCTGACTTCGCGGCGGGCGTTGATCCAGTCGATCTTGCCCCATGTTCCGGTCTTGTCTCTGGGCGCACCGGCCGAAGCCGTCTTTTGCTTTCCCATCTACAGAGGTTCTCCAAATGATCTCGCAACGGAACACCAGTCGGACGTGGGCGCGCTTTTCACCGGGGGGTTGGAAGGACGTACCCCGGATTTTACGCTGGGCCATGTCTCATGCCCTATCCGCCCTATTACCGGGCGGCCTTTGCTTTTTCCGACCTCTTACTTTCGCCCCTCCCTCTGCCTGCCTTGCGGTCGGCTTGCCATGCATCGCGTTCATGGCGGAGTGACGACATTTCCACGTTCCACGTGATTAACTTAACGGACAACTTAGGTGCGGTCTGAACGCCGGTGGCTCAACGATCCCGTGCAGCGACGTTAATACACTGCATCCTGGCCACGCATGTAAGCACTTGGAAACATGCATGTAACCTGTTAACTCCCGTAGGTTGGAAGCCCATCTGACGGCGCGTCAACGACCATTCACATAATTTCACCATATTATCCAGCCCTAGCCCTTAACCGGATGGAGTTTCCGGAGGGGTTCTCCTGTCGCCATTCAAACCCGATTCGGTACATTGTCAGCGGGCTTCGCACCAAGTACACAGCGCGTACCCAGCACGCCGCCTAGGGCGCTGAAGGGGATACTTCAGGTGCTTGAATCAGGTTTGTGTAGTATTTTCAAGCACATATAATCACGCGACATCGTGTCGCGACTAACGCCACAAGGCTGACCGGCCTGCTTTTAGGGACGGTCGTGCCGCTGGTTAGACTGAGTTACTTAGACTTTGTAGTGTAAATTACATCAGCTTTATCATCCAAAACATAAAAGTCAGTTTTGTTCGGTGATATCAAAGTACTTTTGTACCTGCTCATTGGGAAGATTATTTTTTTCACCTTGCCATTTCTTTCATACGTGACCTCAACACCATACATTTTGTTATAAACATAATTTACTGCTTCTTTGTGGTTTGGTATCATGGCAACGTCTAAAACTTTAGAACCAGATAATGACCTCTCCACTAGAGTTTTTCCAGCATCAGAAATCACATAATCGTCTTGTGCATTCTTAATTTCCCAATATTGCCGTCCGTACAGCACCAGCAACGTCATTAAGACTCCCAGAAAGAATCCAATTGCAGCTCGTTTCATAAAATTCCTTTCTTTTCGTCTAACGGGGCTGCGTTTGACCTGCCGGGCGGGTTTGTGCCCGGTCACGGTCTGAGCGCTGGTTCGACTGCGTTCTCTCTTGCTGGTAGAACCATATTCTGATACGTCTTCTCACTTCGTTTGCCAAAGTAGTTCCAAAAGCATAGGCCTATCTCTTCCTCTGTTTTCCACTGACCGTCTTGGTACAGCTCGAATGCCCATTTGTACGGTTTGCCTCCGGCAAGTCGCTCACGAATGCGCATACCGGGGCCTAGCAGGTCACGTATTAATCCAAGTGCATGTGCAGCGAGTTCATTGGGATCGTTTTCAAGAAGTAGAGTGGTATGTGCACCACCGGCTATTATAGTTATTTCTTCTGGATAGACTTTGGCTGTAATAGGGAAGCCATCCTCATTTGTCTCCGGTATATCAAGAATGCAATGGTCCTCGTCATCGTCAATTGACCATGTGTGCTGAATCTGTGGGTGTTCGGACAAAGCTTTCTTTGCCTGCAACACGAAACTCCGGCACAATTCTGGATTTCTGCTCATTTTCTTCCTTGTCGAACGGGACTGAGGGTCTGCCGTCTTGACGGCAGCACCCGTTGGTTGAACGTCTGATTTTAGTGCATTATCACTACAGTAGCCCCGTCAGGAACCACTCTCAAGATTTCCTCAATTTCAGGATTAGTTACGGCAATGCAGCCAAGCGTCCAATCTCTTTTCGTATGAAGTTTGCCGACGAAGCCAATTCCGTTCGGCAATCCATGAATCATGATGTCGCCGCCAGGGGAAACCCCTCTTGCCTTTGCTTGTGCGGAATCTTCGGAATTCGGGTAGGAGATATGTAATGCCCGATGATATTTGCTGTTAAGCTTCCTTCGGTCGATTGAATAAATTCCTTCTGGGGTGCGTCCGTCGCCTTCTGCAGTTTTCTTTCCTACAGGTTCTTTTCCCAGCGATATAACATATGTTTTCAAAGGAGTATTATTGTTCAGCAATGTTAGTCTGCGTTTGCTCTTTTCGATGAGGATTTTGTCTGCTGTCACGTTTTCAGGCAAAGGATTTTCAAGCCGTCTTGCTTTAAGGGAAAGGGCGATAATAACTCCGAAAACAATAATAATGGCGATGACAATCTGCTTCTTCATTTTTCTCTCGTTCAACGGCGCAGGCGGATGACCTGGGAGCGAAGCGAAACAGGTTTATCCGTCGTGTTAGCAAAATACACTCTATTAAAGCATCCTGAAAACAGCAATTGGATGAACCGTAACATTAGGATATCTGGAGTATCTCGTAAATGCCTCAATATTGTCCATTGCACCAAAAAGTCGTCGAAACGCTTCTTCAAATACAATTTCTTCAGTCTTATCCTGAGAATCTACGAATTCATTTAGCGGATCAAAAATGACATCCTCTTTAGGCGGGATCGAAGTAATCAGACCGAAAACAGCAAGTTTAATGTTGGGCCTATTTCCATACCCATACAGAAGATGTTCTAAATCCTGATCTACAAAACATTCTCGTTTTAAGTTACAAATAACTTGAAAAGAAGGAACTGCTTCAAATGGGTATATTCGAAAGTTTATTCTATTTGGCATAAAAGTGTTTATCCATAACTTTATACCGTCAATCAAATACTGATCCACTGGTGTTACTTGTGGCTTTAGCATATCTTCAAGAGTTTTTTCGAGTGCCTTTATTTGCTGTTTGGCGACTGCTTTCTGACCTCGGTTTTGCATAGAATTTGCAGATATGCGTAATTCATCGATCTGTTCCTGAAATACAGCATATTCAGGTGACTGTTTTATGGCACCAGTTCCACATTCTGATATAAAACTGATAAGTTTGTTAAAATTTTCACTGATGAACGATATCCTGCGGTAATCTTCAATAACGCCCCAACCAGAAGCTTTGATATATGGGCTACCTCCTATTACCTCTCTTATTTTCTCAGGTGAATCAAGGTTGTCGTGTTCATCTGCAGTCAGGTCAGATACTAGCCCTCTGTCTTTCAACTGCGATTCAACTCTAAAAAATAAATCATGATGTAACAGCTTCGATTCAATTACGGATCGCTTTTCAACGTATTCAGCCCCAAGTTTTGCTTCTGCAATTTTGGGAATGCCAAACGATGCCCCCGCAGAGGTGTCCTTACTTTTATCCTCTGTGACAGAAAGTCGTTCTCGTAATCCTCCCTCAAGCTGACTGAAAATAGATGCCGCTTTTTCAAAGTCAAAATACAGGAAGTCATTAATACCGGTTGTTGTCACGCTATCCTCCAATTGAATTTGACCGGGTAGGAGGGGAGCCTCTCGGCTCCCGCCCCCCCTAAGAACCGGACTTGAAAGTTTCCCTTCATCCGGCTCGGGCATTCTCAAAGGACGCCCTTATTGGACGCCCCGGCTCTGTTACCCCTGTTTACGGCGGTCAAGGCCAGATGCTCGCGGGCCGAATGGCCCTTGAGATATCTTGACTCTTTATCGCGTCGGCGCCGTGCATAGTATCTGCCATGTTCGGCCAGATACGGATTGGCGTCGGCCTTGACCTTGATGTGTCGCTTGATGCCAAGAAATTTAAGGCGTACTACTATGTAGTAGCGTAATTTGCCCTTGACGGTTTTCGCGGTGGTCGTAAACTCCCGTGCGTGTCCGGAAACTTGCCAGTAGTGGCGATACAACCATTTCCGGGGCTTTTTCGGGTGTCGGCGACGCACCATCCGCCACAGTTGTTCTTTGACATATTTATCAACACATACAAAAGTTTCCCATGCCACCACGTGGCGGTGGTAATTTCCCCAGCCGCGAAGCGTTTCGTTGAGCTTCTTGACCAGGATTGGCATTGGCGCGCTGACGTGTCTGCGGATCAGTGTTCCCACCTTTCGCTTGAGGGCGAGGACTCCCTCCTTGGCCGGAGTGATGTGCAGTACATTGCCGGTCTTGCGATAAGTTTGCCCGAGGAACGTGAATCCGTCTTTGATGTGCGTGATCGCGGTCTTTTCTGGTGAAAGCGAAAGACCGCGTTCGGCCAGGAACCTTTCAATCGCTGGTCTGATTGATTGTTCAAGGATACGGCGTGATTTGCCGGTCACGATGAAGTCATCAGCATAGCGAATGAAGTTGACACGACACCTTCGGGGGACTGCGTTGCGAATGACTCGCTCCAACCCGTCCAGGGTCATGTTCGCCAGGGTGGGGCTTATTATTCCACCCTGCGGTGTTCCCTTGTGCGAGGGGTACAGGATGCCATCTTCCAGGTACCCCGCCTCAAGCCACTTGCGAAGAACTTCACGGTCCATGAGGATGTTTCCCAACAGCCATTTATGGCAGATGTTGTCATAACAGCCCTTGATATCCGCTTCCAAGACCCATGGTGCCGAATTCGGTTTACTCAGCGCGTTAAAAGCCGCCGCGGTGGCGTCGGCGCACCTTCGGCCTTCCCGGAACCCGTAAGAGTTGCCGTCTGCCGTGGTTTCCGCTACCGGAGCCAGCGCCAGCTTGTACAGCGCCTGCATGGCCCGATCGTGCATCGTGGGTATTGATAACGGTCTTTTCCGTCCGTTCTTCTTCGGGATGTAAATCCTTTTCAGTGGTTGCGGCCTGTAGCCACGTCGGCGCAAGCTGCATGCAGCCCGCCATCTGACTTTGGCGGTGTTCCAGAGAACGCCGTCTACGCCAGGGGTTTTCTTGCCTTTATTCGAGGTCACTCGTTTTACAGCCAGAAGCTTGGCGTGGAACGAGCGGGTCAGCAGGTGTTGCAAGGTTTTCACCTTGTTCCACCGGTTTTCCAGCACAGCCTTTGCGATACGGATTTGCAGCCTCCTGACTTCGCGGCGGGCGTTGATCCAGTCGATCTTGCCCCATGTTCCGGTCTTGTCTCTGGGCGCACCGGCCGAAGCCGTCTTTTGCTTTCCCATCTACAGAGGTTCTCCAAATGATCTCGCAACGGAACACCAGTCGGACGTGGGCGCGCTTTTCACCGGGGGGTTGGAAGGACGTACCCCGGATTTTACGCTGGGCCATGTCTCATGCCCTATCCGCCCTATTACCGGGCGGCCTTTGCTTTTTCCGACCTCTTACTTTCGCCCCTCCCTCTGCCTGCCTTGCGGTCGGCTTGCCATGCATCGCGTTCATGGCGGAGTGACGACATTTCCACGTTCCACGTGATTAACTTAACGGACAACTTAGGTGCGGTCTGAACGCCGGTGGCTCAACGATCCCGTGCAGCGACGTTAATACACTGCATCCTGGCCACGCATGTAAGCACTTGGAAACATGCATGTAACCTGTTAACTCCCGTAGGTTGGAAGCCCATCTGACGGCGCGTCAACGACCATTCACATAATTTCACCATATTATCCAGCCCTAGCCCTTAACCGGATGGAGTTTCCGGAGGGGTTCTCCTGTCGCCATTCAAACCCGATTCGGTACATTGTCAGCGGGCTTCGCACCAAGTACACAGCGCGTACCCAGCACGCCGCCTAGGGCGCTGAAGGGGATACTTCAGGTGCTTGAATCAGGTTTGTGTAGTATTTTCAAGCACATATAATCACGCGACATCGTGTCGCGACTAACGCCACAAGGCTGACCGGCCTGCTTTTAGGGACGGTCGTGCCGCTGGTTAGACTGAGTTACTTAGACTTTGTAGTGTAAATTACATCAGCTTTATCATCCAAAACATAAAAGTCAGTTTTGTTCGGTGATATCAAAGTACTTTTGTACCTGCTCATTGGGAAGATTATTTTTTTCACCTTGCCATTTCTTTCATACGTGACCTCAACACCATACATTTTGTTATAAACATAATTTACTGCTTCTTTGTGGTTTGGTATCATGGCAACGTCTAAAACTTTAGAACCAGATAATGACCTCTCCACTAGAGTTTTTCCAGCATCAGAAATCACATAATCGTCTTGTGCATTCTTAATTTCCCAATATTGCCGTCCGTACAGCACCAGCAACGTCATTAAGACTCCCAGAAAGAATCCAATTGCAGCTCGTTTCATAAAATTCCTTTCTTTTCGTCTAACTCGTTATTCACCGGTTTCCCTATATAAGTAATTTATTCACTATATAGGTAACAAATTTCTTATATAGGATATTCCGGAGATATCCTATATAGGTAACTTACAAATTCTTGCTCCCGTTGATGAACTCTTCCGGAATCCGCGCCTCAAGTTCCGTTCCACGGACCAACCCAAAGGGCACCATCCAGAGTTTTTGATGGGAGTCCCATCGTGCCCGCATCCTGCGCAGTTTTTCTCGCAGCTCAGTTTCCTCGAACCTTACCTCTACCGGCACCATGTCACTATCCTGAAAAAGGAACATTGGACAACCCGGCTTTTCCTCCACAACGAGTTCAACGGTTTTCAGTCGCACACCGCGAATCACATCATAGCGATAGCGGACGCAAAGCAATGACTTACCGTACTGAGCCAGTAGCCTTTTGGTCCCGTTCTGTCCCGGCTTCAGGTGCGCATATGACTTCATGTGCTTGAGCATGAAAGCACCTCATTTTTCGTGAAATGATCATCTGTGCTGCCTTGTCACCCAGGTTAGAATTGAATCGCCCGGATAATCCTGCGGCTAGCTTCCGCAAAACAAAAGCCGCTCCCATCAGCACTCTGCTGACGAAAACGGCCTTAGAATAATCCCCTTACTCCAGCGGCGCATTGCATCCCCCCGGAACACCTTTTCATTAACCAGTATTTGTTTGATTTTATTACCGTATGGTAACGAGATGTGTCAATAATTCTAATCTTGGGTATCTTTTGGATTGTCGTCTGGTAATCGGAGAATACACCCCGTGAAAGTTTTTGCAGGTGGCGTGGCTGTCCCGGGTCCGATCCGTTGTGATTCTTTCTGTTTCTTCTATACTTACGGAAGGCAACAAAGTCAGATGCTTGCCTATCATGGGACTTTGGAATCGCAGCGGCATCCGACAAAGGGAGGGATCTCCGTGAAGTGGCTTCTGGTAACGGCTCTCGTACTGGCAACCTGTTTCTTCTCCGTGGATTCGTGGGCAGACGATTCTTACCGCCGGCAACAGCAGATAACCGGCGAGGCCCGGCGTGGTTTCGAGGAGATCCTTGACCTCTGGCGGCAGGAAAGCTTCGATGAGCTCTACGACCGTCTAGTTCCCGACACCGGTTCCGACCGATGGGATTTCGTGGATCAGCTCAACCATTCCGCCCGGCGTCCGGCCTGCTGCTGGGAGAAGATCGCGGAGGTAACGGTTGTCTATCTTGATGATACTACGGTCCTTCTTACCGCCAGACTCGGTATTGAGGTGGTTGGCTTCGGCACGCGCTTTGTGACGCGCACTTTTCGCCTGGTGAAGGAAGCCGGGGTCTGGAGGCTTCCCGAAAGCGATATTCTTTCCCTGGCCGAGCCGAACATGCAGCGGATACCGCGGGAAATTCTGGACAGGCCCTACTAGGAGCCTGTCGGACTTAGGGTAAATCTGCTGCAAATCCATCTGGACGGTCCATATTTCGCCGCTTTTTTGGGTAATAGAACAACTATTACCCTGCAAAATCGACAAAATCTGTCCTCGCCCAGCCGAATTTCGCTTCGATTTCCTAAGTCCGACAGGCTCCTAGCGGCCGATGATGCTGTGCACCTCGGTCGCGTGTTTTTTTATGACGGAAGTGGCGGTTTTCACGAAGACCTTGCGGCAGAAACGCCGTACAGGTATACTGGCGCCATGATAAATTATTCCGCCAGCATTGCCGATCACGGCCGGAGGATGGACAGTTTTCTCCGTGCCATTCTTCCGGCTGCTTCCGTGTCCTATATCCGCCAGATTCTCAAGGGTGAGAGTGTCACCCTCAACGCCGCACCCGCCACTCCGGAGGCGCTTCTGAGGCTTTCCGATACGGTCAGCCTCAAAGAGACCTCGCGGATCCGCTCGCTTCTCGTTCCCCGTTCAAAAGGCCCTGATATCCTCTATGAGGATGATGAGGTTGCGGTGTTCAACAAGCCCGCCGGTCTTTCGGTGCACCAATCCGCCGAACATGGGATTCACAACCTGGTTGATGTGGGAATTTCTTATTTCGGCCGCCGGGGGATCGTGGTGAAACTCTACCCGGTAAACCGCCTCGACCGGGATACCTCGGGGCTGGTGGTTATGGCGAAAAGTTCGGCAAAGGCCGGTGCCTTTGGCAAGCTTTTCCAGGAAGGTCTGGTGGAGAAACGCTACCTGACCGTTGTCTCGGGAAAGACCGAGGATTCCGGTGTCATCGATCTTCCCCTTGACGAAAAGGAATCGCGGAGCGAGTTCCGCACCCTGTGCACCCGGAAGGGGGTCTCGATCCTGTCGGTAACTCCGGTTACCGGGCGATCCCACCAGATTCGCAGACACCTGTCATCCATTGGTCACCCGGTTATGGGGGACCTGCGCTACGGCGGCAAGAGGATCCGGGACCTGGACGGCCACGCCCTCCATTCCTATCGACTCGCCTTTCCGCATCCCGTTAGCGGGGCTGGGGTGAGCATTTTTTCGCCAGTGCCGGTGGAATTCGCCGGCTATCTTTCCCGGATCCTGGACGGAGGTATCGTCCCGCTCCTTGATTCCCTCATGGCAGGGTAGCGGTACGCAAGGGACTTCCACATGATGACCACAGCGAAGGAAACTAAAAAACGGTCCAGGCGGCTGCTGTTGATTTCCCTTGGCGCACTGCTGCTGCTGATCCTCGGGGTAGGAGGCTTTTTTCTGCAGAAGGCTCTTTACCTGGAAACCTACAAGACCGAGATTCTTGACGCGCTGCAAAGCACCCTGCACCGACAGGTTATCTACGAAAGCGGCAGCTTTTCCTTCCGCCTCACCCCTTCCTTTACCTTCAGCAAGATAGTGATTATGGAAAAGGACGGTTCAGCGCCTTTTCTCACCGCGGACAAACTGACCTTCCGGATTGCCCTGCTGCCCCTGCTGGATAAACATCTGGTGCTGCGGGGAATTACGTTGGAGAAACCGTCTGCCGTCCTGACGCGGGACAGCTCCGGTGTATTTAATATCAGCGATCTCCTCGTGGGCACCGGTAAGGCGGTCCCTCTCCAGATCCGCGGCATCAGAGTCAAGGACGGGAGACTCCGTTTTTCCGATCGAGGCGCTGGTCCGGAGGAGAAGGTGACGGCTCTCAATGAGCTCGATCTTTCCATTAAGCGCTTTATCCGCGGCAAAACCACCGATTTCAACCTCACGGCTTCTGTTGTACAGGGAAAGGAAGCCGGCGAGATACGAATGGACGGCAAGCTGGCACTGCCGTCAGTAGGGACACCGCTGTGGGAAACATCCTTCGATGGTTCCCTGAAGGCTAAAAATCTGGTTGCCGACCATTTCTGGGAGTACTATGCCCGCTATGTCCCCTTCCGGAAGATACTCGGAAGACTGGAGATGGACACGACCTTCAAGGGCAAACTCACGGAATTCAGCTCTGCGGGCTCGATGAAGATCCGCAGCCTTCGTTTCGATTATCCGCAGATATTCCACGCAGTCCTGACGCCGAAAAACCTCGCCTTCAACTATGCTATGGAGCTGACGCCACGGGATATCAAGGTTACGTCTCTGGACCTGAATCTGGATGCGCTGAACGTGCAGGGGAGCTGCTTGCTGAAGGACATCCCGAGCGGCGACCTTATCATTGAAGCAAGGGCAAAAACTTCCTTTTTCCGGCTGGAGGACTTTGCCGGCTACATTCCCTATGGTGTCATTGCCGATGATGCTTCCAAATACATAGAAGAGCACATCAAGGGCGGGACCTATCAGCTCGAGCAGGGGAGCCTCATCGGGCGTGTCAGCCAGATAGCCCATATGGAAAAGGGCACCAATTACAATGTCCTTTCTATCCGGGGAACAGTGGACAAGGGGCTGGTCAGCTACGGGCCGGATGTGCCGACCTTTAACAGCATCAAGGGGAACCTGGCGATGCGCGGCAAGGACTTCATCCTCAGCGGCATGCAGGGTAATTTCGGTGGTTCACCCTTTACCCTTGACGGCAAGATCGCCGATTACCCTCTCACTGGCCCCTGCAGCTATATCTTTACCATGGCCATGAAACCGCGCCCCGCCGAGGTATTCTGGCTGGTCGGGCAGGATAAGCGGAAATATTCCGGCTTCAGCGGTGACTCAACCCTTTCCCTGCAGGGCAACGGTCCCACCTCCGGCTATTCTCTTTCCGGCAACTGGGATCTTTCCAACGTCCACTATTTCTATCGTGATCTGATAGTGAAACAGGCCGGACATGCCAACCAGCTCTTTTTTCAGTCGGTACTCAGTGAACAAGGGGCAAAGATTCCGGCCTTCCGTTTTGACCTGATGCCTCTGGTGGTAAGCGGTTCCGCCGACTACCTGTCGGAGAAAAAACGTCCCCTGTCTTTTGCCATCAGATCCAATGTCTTTCCGATTCAGGGAGTGGCGGCCGGATTTCCCCGTCTTGCAAAGTATCAGCCTGCCGGAAAGGTCCACCTGTCACTTCACGGAACAGCCGGTGGAGAGGATGCGGAAGGGCCGCTTCTCGGCGGAGAGATAACCCTCACCGGCGCCTCCTGCAAGCCGGCGGAATCCATCAAGGCACTGACAAATATCAACGGCACCGTGGGTTTTAGCGGAGAATCCCTGAAGACATCGAATCTTACCGCCCGCCTGGGCAGCTCAACGATTTCCGGCAGAGGAGCCCTGACCGGATTTGCCTCGCCGATTGTCAGCCTTGATTTTTCTTCACCAGCGGTTGATCTGGCAGACCTGGGCCTGCGTTCTCCGACGCAGAAGGTCAAGATCGAACAGGTCAAGGGTTCCCTTTCCCTCCAGGATGACACCCTGTCGATCAAATCCATTTCGGGCCGAATCAACAAGTCAATCCTGCGGGCGAGCGGGACGGTACGGGAGCTGCGAAATCCGAAAGTCGATCTGGATCTTGACGCGGATTATCTCGATATGGAGGATGTGAGTCTGCTGGCAGGACTTGATCGGGACACTGAACAAAAAGGCGCTGCCGGCAGAGGATCCTTCCGCGCTACCGTGAATGCTGAAGCAGGCAGGTTTCATCAGGTAGAATTCAAGAAACTGCAATCTGATATCCATATGGAGCAGAAAATTCTCTATGTCGAGGGAGCCAAATGCAGTGTGCTGGGAGGCCGGTTTACCGGCAGCGGCAGGGTTGATTTCGGGACAACCGGAGGTCCCCGTTACCAGACGACTTTGCAGCTGAAAGATATCTCGGCCGCCCAGTTCCTCCAGATTTTCGGGACAAGCCGTGAGTTGACCGGCACCATGTCTCTTGACGGCGACCTCATAGCCAAGGGGGATACCCTCGAGCAGGTGAAGGCCACTTCGCTGGGCAATATCCGGATCCATTGCGAAAGGGGAACGCTGCGGAAATTTTCCCTGCTGTCCAAGCTTTTTTCCATCCTCAACGTATCCCAGCTCTTTACCTTCAAGCTTCCGGACATGGTATCCGACGGCATGCCCTACAACGAGATCAATGCAACCTTTTCTCTGCGGGATGGGCTTGTGGCCACCGACAATCTGTTTATCGACAGCAATGCCATGAACATTTCGATGGTCGGCGAGTTCGATCTGGTGAAAGAGCAGATGAATGTAACCGTAGGGGTCAAGCCGCTGCAGACCATTGACAAGGTGGTCAGTCACCTGCCGGTTCTGGGCTGGGTTCTGACCGGGAAAAACAAGAGTCTGATCAGCACCTATTTCCAGGCAACAGGAAGCCTTGATAACCCCGAGGTAAAGAGTATTGCCGCCCAATCAATGGCCAAGGGCGTTTTCAATATCTTTTCGCGCCTGTTCAGTCTGCCGGCGAAATTGGTGACAAATACCGGCGAGGTATTCATTAACAAGTAGCCATCTGGCATTATTCCAGTTTCAAATCAAAGATGATATCAAGGCGGCGAGGAAGAAGGCGACGGAAACGTACAGATAGTATGTTGAGGAGCCTTCGACGCGCGAACGAAGAGAGCGCTTTGAGTTGGAATTGGCATTACACCCTTTGCAGGATGGGCCTGCCCACCGGTATCCCGGTCGCGGGTCTTGGCCTGCTCCGGCGGCCGGGGATGACCCCCTGTTTTTTGGTCGAAGCGCGCTTTGCAGCGGCTTCCATCCTGCAGGTTCTCCAGGCTTTGGTGCTGTCCAGCATCGCAAGATATCCGCAGTAGATAACCAGACCTGCTCCGAAGATCACTAATGGTTCCATGGGAATCCTCCTTGTGTGTCGATGAGAAATGACGGTCATTCAGGTTTTCAGCAGCCACCTTCGGCCTTCAGGCTTCAGCCTTTAGCGGGAGTTCTCTGATCGGTACGAAAAGGATAGCGCAGGCATGTGACAGAATAAGTCACAAATGGAGTGTCCCATGTCCCTACCCGCTTTTGCGGTGAGCGAAGGTAAAAACAACTGGCTGCGGGAGCGGATGTCGGCACTCGGCGTTCGCGAAGAGGATCTTGCCGAGAGCTTCATCCGTTCTTCGGGCAAGGGGGGGCAGCATGTCAACAAGACCTCCAGCTGTGTCTATCTGCGCCACCTTCCCACCGGGCTCGAGGTGAAATGCGGCACGGACCGGAGCCAGTCGGTGAACCGCTTTCTTGCCCGTCGGGAGCTTCTGGAAAAGATTGCCCATCTGCGGGGCGAGACGACTCCCCGCGACAAGGAGATGGCTGCTGCTGCCAAGAGAAAGGCAAAAAAAAGAAAGAGGGCAAAGCTGAAATACGGAACAGGAGATGAAAAAGAGTGATGATTCGGAAAGAGATGGTTCGCACCCTGGAGTTCGACAGGATTTTG
>Ga0351949_1056_pt1 | contig 17408 bp, 11 predicted proteins | sample BONcelT113001G15_FD_206856 | JGI IMG/M metagenome (GOLD analysis project Ga0351949, IMG submission 206856) | Enriched cells from coal bed in the Powder River Basin, Montana, United States - BONCAT cells T11 rep3 HSBNCT.T11.300.1.G15 ... | reverse complement strand
TTCTCCTGACTATCCGGCAACCCTAAATCCAATAGAATTGCGTCGGGCAATTCTGATTTTAAGAGGTTTAAGGCATCTTTAAGATGATCTACGTGCTCAAGGTAGAAATTTACAGAAATGCTTTCTTTGAGAATTTCATTAATTAATCGAGCGTCTCCTGGATTGTCTTCCAACAACAATAATTTAATCAGTGCTTTCATATAATGGTCATCACCTTGTTATACAAAGGAAACTGTTTACGCTCACGCTTGGAACAATATTACATGGCGAAATCCGTCGTCTTAATCAAGGTTTGAAAATCTTCAACATCAAATTGACATTTTCTGGAAGTGACCGTAATGGGAAACCTAATTCAGTTAAAGGATTACGTAAACGTTTAACTAATCATATCAAGAATATATAAACATGTCAATTTTAATAAATCGAGTGGCGAATCGACCATTGATCGAGGGTCACCCGGATTGTCTTCTAGCAAAAATACCTTTACAAGTGCTTTCATAAAATTTTCATGGCTTTATTGTATAAAGAGAATTGGTTGCGCTCTCGCTTGGCGTGGTACATGGCAATATCCGCTGCCTTCATTAAGGTTTGAAAATCTTCCCCGTCAAAAGGATAAATGCTAATCCCCACACTGGCAGTTATCTGTAAATTGTGCCCGCTGATTTGGAATGGTTCTGAAAACAAATCCAAGATTTTCTGCCCAAGTCCTTCCACATCTTCTCTTTCGCCGATATCTTCAAAAAGTATCATGAATTCATCGCCGCCCATTCGGGCGACAGTATCTGATTTTCGGATGGCGTTACGCAGCCGGTCTGCGATTGCAATGAGTAATTTGTCCCCTTGAGGGTGTCCAAATGTATCATTGACCAATTTAAAATTATCCAGGTCTAAAAGCATCACAGCAATTTCCCATTTATCGCTTGATCCATTCCTGTTACGTATTGACTTGTCAATAGCGTGGGTAAGACGGTCTTGTAATAAACCGCGGTTTGGCAGGTCTGTCAACAGGTCGTGTGTGGCCAGGTACTGCAATCGTTCAGCCATTTTTTTTCGTTCGATGGCATGGTTGATCGCCCGAATTAAGAATGGACCAGTAACCTGCCCTTTAACCAGATAATCTTGTGCGCCGATCTGGACCGATTCTATGGCGATCGAATCGTCTTCCAGACCAGTCAATACAATGATGGGAATATGGGGAGCTGCGTGACAAATTCTCTGTACAGTTTCTATTCCACTGGAATCCGGTAATGTAAGGTCTAACAATAATAAGTCATAAGGACTCTCGGAAATCGATTGTAATGCTTTCTGAATCCTATCCACATGGGTAAATGAGAAAGCATGCTTCCAGTTGTCTTTCAAAAGCTCATATAAGAATCGCGCATCGCCAATGTTATCTTCAACCAGTAGGATGTTTCTTATCTCAGTTTCCATAGGCTTGATTAATAAGTATTCTCTTTCTTTTATTTATCAGCATGTTAATAATAAATTGACACCCGATATTTATGCAACTGCTAAATGGAGAGAAAGTATTGATCAAGATTGACGAGTTTTAATGATGTTTCTATTAGCATGGAGACCGCATGATTAATATAAAACTTCACGCATGCTGGATGTAGTTAAGATTATAACTAGGTTGGTATGGAAATTGGAATAAGTTTTCAATTCTGTTAATACCCCTTTACCATTCCTTCCCAGAAAAATATGTCAAGGAGAAGCAAGACTGGATGTGGATTGCCTTTGGCTGGAATAGGAGACCAGACTCAGGCGAAACACGGTTGGATTATCTTTGAAAAGAATTTTCCCCTTACCCCTCTGGAGTGGCGGGTAATTTTGCAATTGTGAACCAAAAATCCTCTATAGATTTCACAACAGAAATAAACTGGTCCAAATCAACAGGTTTGGATATATAACAATTGGCGTGTAAATTGTATGCTTGGAAGATGTCTTCTTCTGATTTAGATGTTGTCAGGACCACAACAGGTATTTGGCGTAAGCTTGGATCAGATTTTATTTCCGCCAGCACTTCGCGCCCATTTTTCTTTGGTAGGTTTAAGTCGAGAAAAATGATGTCGGGTCGAATTATGGTGGAATATTCATCTTGCCTTCGTAACAAAGAAAGCGCGTCCAAACCGTTTCCAGCTACAAATATATTATTTAAAACTTTGCCCTCTTTCAAAGCTTCGCGGGTCAACCGGACGTCACCAGGATTATCCTCAACCAAGAGAATATTAATGGGCTTTATTTGCTGCTTATCCATTAATTTGTTCTCCTGTAATTTTTATTGAAAAATAAAAAGTTGATCCACTACCTGGCTCAGATTCTACCCAAATCTCGCCTCCATGTCGTTCGACAATTCGCTTGCTGATAGCCAGCCCAATCCCTGTTCCTTGAAATTCTTCTCGATTGTGAAGGCGTTGAAAAATAACAAATATTCGCTCAAAGTATTGCGGGTCTATTCCTATGCCATTATCCCGCACGGAAAAGACCCAATGAGTCTCATTTTTTTGACTCCGAGGTGAATTCGGGGAGGGGTTTCTGAATGGAATTTTATCGCGTTGACCAATAGGTTTTGGAAAAGCTGCGTTAATTGGATTTCATCTCCTATAATGGTTGGCAACTGTTCTGAAGTGATTTCAGCGTGGTTTTCTTCAATTGAGAGTTTTAGGTTTAATAAAACTCGATTAAATACTTCATTACAATTAATTTTGGTAAATGCCTTTCCGCGTGTCGTCACCCGGGAATATGTCAGAAGATCATTAATTAAGGTTTTCATCCGGTTTGAACCGTCTACAGCATATTCAATAAATTCAAGTGCGTCTCCATCCAGCTTGTCTTTGTACCGTCTTACCAGCAATTGCAGATAATTGGAAACCATACGCAAAGGCTCTTGTAGATCATGGGAAGCAACATAGGCAAATTGCTCCAATTCTTTGTTGGATCTCTGCAATTCAGTGGAATACATTTTCAAGTTTTCTTCCGCGAGTTTGCGCTCAGTTATGTCATTAATACTGGAGAGAATACATTGACCTTCATCCAGCTGGATGATTTGGGCTGAGAATAACCCCGGGTATATCTTTCCCTGTTTGTTTCGAAATTGAAATTCCTTTCCCATAACAGCCTTACCGGACTTCAGTTGACTGATCACTTCATCACGATCCTCTTCGTTTACCCAAAGTTTTAGCGCAATCGATGAGCTCGAGAGAGCTTCTTCACGGGAATAACCCGTTATGGTTGTAAACGCTTCGTTGACGTCAATGAATTTTCCATCATCAGGACGTGTGATGGTTAAAGCATAAGATGAGGTTTGAAATGCTTTGGAGAATTTATCTTCACTTTGGCGTAAAGCAGCTTCAGCCTCCATTAACTCTGTTATGTCCTGGATCACACCAATTACTTTTTCCGGAGTTCCATTCTCGTCATAAGAAAGACTGGCCAGACTGCGAATTACACGAGGGGTGGATTGATTTGGAGGATTAATTCGAAATTGGATATTGTACGGCTTATTCTCTGTCAATAACGCATTCATGGCGGCGTCAAGGTGCTGTCTGTCCTCCAAGAGGGGGATTTTTTTAACTTCCGCTAAATCCAGATAGGGTGATTCTCGATCCAGTCCATATATTCGAAAAGCCTCTTCTGACGCCCATATCTTCTGTGTTGCCAAATCAAGCTCCCAGTTGCCAACATGAGCAACTTCTTGAGCTCTCAGTAATCGCTGTTCGCTTTCCTTTAATTGCTGGTCAAGTCTGGCTTTTTCTATCGCGTTATCCCTGAAAACTTCCACCGCGCGCACCATAGCGCCAATTTCATCGTTCCGATCCAGACCACGCAGTTCAATTGAGAGGTCGTTTTCGGCAAGCATACTCATCAAGCGGGTCGTTTTTTGAATAGGTTGAGCAATTAATTGGTCACTGATATAGATACTGGTCGTTATTCCCAGCAACGCTGTGAATATCATGAATGCGATGATGGAAGATTTGAGCAAATTTGCAGTTTGAATTGCCGCTTTCTGCGTTTGGGCGATTTTTTCATGCTGGTAGTTCAACAAAGAGTTTAGCGGTTCTCTAAATTCATTAAAAGACTTCATCGAGGCGCGCACCATAAGCACCCCAAATGATGGATTGTCCATCACACTATTCGCCGCTTGCTTTGCTTGAATGGAGAATTCATCCATATTGGGTTTAATCCCATTTACAAGTTTTAGTTCCGTACTGTCTAATGGCCATTTTGTGGAAATCTCACCATAGATAATTTTCAGCTCATTTACGCCAATCTCAAGGTCTGTTTGAATCGCTTGAATTTCCTCTTCTGGCAAACCCATAAACCGCAGTACAGAAATTTGATAAACATCAGATTGGACTTGCTCGCTCAACAATGCAAACCGATCAATTAAAGTAATCCGTTGAAGAGTAATATCATTTACTGTCCTTAAGGCATTGCTCTGCATCGAAAAACCATAAATTGAAACCCCAGAAATGATGGCTAATGCTAAAATTAAAACAAGCGGCGCAATCAATATTTTGCTGCGAATTGGATAATTATTCAAAAAAGTTAACGGGTGTTTCTGCTTTCCCATTACTCATCACCTCCCGCGTTGTTTTGCCAGACAATTGCGCAGATGACATCATTCTCACTGAGATTGCCACACCAACCAGACATGGGTGACACTTTATTGGTGTTTGGGTTGGGCCAAATACCCTCAGATTGAAAATCTGTCCCATCTGCTGGTGTTGCGGAATTGAGGAATATTGTCAGGATTGGGTTACCAAAATCATCCTGAATGCCCGTTATATCCATGCCAGGCGAAATTTGCCCGGAGTTATCTAAAAACACTTTTCCCTGACGGGTTACACCCAAAACATGCAAGCCAGATTCACCTGTGTCTAAAAAGCCTTCCAGGGGGTCTTGAAAAACTTCCAGTGCATCATATAATCCTTTTTCCTGGATAAGAGCGATGGCGTTTATACCTGTTTTTTTGACGAGAGATTCGTCCCCTGTAAGGGTTGGTATATTGGCATAGTTTCTTTCAGGAGGATTAATCCAATACAGCTCATCCAAAGGCGAGTGCATTCCCCAAATCGATATTGGCGGGTTTCCAAGCCCCTGATTATAGATTGTATAATATGGAACACTGTTGATCCAAAGAATCGGGAGTTCATCTGCGACAATGAATTGAAAATCACTATAAAGCGCTTTGCGTTTTACAGGATCCATTTCCTGCGCGGCCTGGGTCAGAATTTCATCCACTTCCGGGTTACAATAATTTTGGGTATTGGTCCAAATCGCCCCTTGTTTGTTGTTGTCACAAACATAGGTTCGGTTTACACCAATTACCGGATCTCCCCAGTTATATACTAAATCCATTGTCATGTCGAAATCCCAATTGCTTACCCTGCTAATCCATTCGGACAGGTCAGCAGATGTGTGAATAATTACATTAATTCCGACCTTTTTTAATTGATGTTGAATATAGTAAGCGACATCATGTTGTTGGCTGGGAACAAGTGGAATGTAATCCAGGGTAAGAGAAAATCGAGTACCGTCTGATCCACGGGGGTATCCTGCTTCGTCGAGAAGTTGATTTGCTTTTTCCAGGTCCACCTCATATTTGGGAATGTTTGGTTCATAGAAGGGGCTGTCTGGAGTGATTGGGCCTTGCGCGTGCTTCGATTTTCCCTGGTGTATGAATTTGATGATAAAGTCAGTATCAATGGAATAGGCTATTGCCTGGCGGACAGATTTGTCATCCAATGGTGGATGAAGCAGATTAAAGGCGAGCCAATTAATGGGTCCAAGTCCTTCATATCCTTGACTGGTAACTATAAGGTTTTCATTCGCGCTAAGTATGTTTAGACCTGAAAAGTCAGTGAAATTTGGTGCAATATGTGCTTCCTGTCTTAGCAAGTCAATGATTTGTGCGTTTGGTTCAGACAAAAACCTGAAAATGATTTTATCCAGGTATGGCCGATCTTCTATAAAGAAATTTTCGTATCGGTCCAAGACAAGTGTTTTCCCGGGATCATACGACATGAACTTAAAGGGGCCAGACCCTACGGGTGTCAGATTTGCGGGGTGGGTGAGAAGATCTTGACCATCCCCGTAAATATGCTTAGGGAGAATTGGCAGCAGCGCGGGCGACATGGCCAACAAAATGGCGGGATGGGGCTTTGATAAGCGGATAATTGCCGTCAATGGGTCTGGTGTTTCAACGCCTGTCACTGGTGCAAACATGGTTTTAAAGGGATGATTTTGCTTCACGGTAAACAATGAAAAGGCTACATCTTCTGAAGTGATTGGCGCGCCATCGTGAAATGTTGCCCCTTTGACCAGATGCAGTGTGACAGATAATCCATCATCGGCAATCTCCCATCTCTCGGCAAGATAGGGTTGCGGATTCCAATTTTCATCGTAGCGCAAAGGGCTTGCAAATATTTGAGTACCTATAAGTATAGTTGGGCTGCCAGATATTAATGCCGGGTTGAAATGCCTGGGGATACCGGCACCATTTGCAATCACTAAAGTGCCACCGTGTTGTGGGAGTAAATCAGCAACGGGGGGTGTTTGCGTTGGTTGGGGTGTACTAACTGAAAGTTGCGGGGTTTGGGAGGCAGGCGCGGTGCAAGCCGAAGTGAGCATCGTCAGGAGCAGGCCAAACAGAATCGCTTTACCAGTCAGTTTTTTCAACTTAAACCTCCATCTGGAATCGAAAAGAAAAAGGTAGATCCTTTATCAGGCTCAGATTCTATCCAAATTCGTCCGCCATGTCTTTCAATGATGCGTTTACTGATCGCCAATCCAATTCCTGTTCCCTGATATTTTTCGCGGTTATGCAGGCGCTGGAAAATAATAAAGATCCGCTCAAAAAATTGTGGGTCAATTCCAATCCCATTGTCACTTACAGAAAACACCCATTTTGTTTCTTCTTTTCTAACACCAACATGAATTTCAGGCGGTGCGTCGCCATGGAATTTAATTGCGTTGCCAATCAGGTTTTGGAATAACTGATTGATCTGGGTTTCATCCCCCAATATTTTGGGTAGAGGGTCATATGAAATAACCGCGCTGGTTTCTTCGATTACCGGCTTGAGTGTAGATAGAACTAGTTTTATTACCTCATTGCAATCGATTGGTTTGAACTCTCTACCTCGGGTGGCTACGCGTGAATAAGCCAGCAGATCGTTGATGAGTGTTTTCATGCGGTTTGAACCATCAACCGCGTAACTGATAAATTCTAAGGCATCCCCATCCAAACGATCCTTGTACCGTCTTTCAAGCAATTGCAAGTAACTGGCAACCATCCGCAGTGGTTCCTGAAGATCATGCGAGGCAACATAAGCGAAACGTTCCAATTCGGCATTGGACCTGGCCAATTCCTGGTTAGCTTTATTGAGGTTTTCCTGAGCGATTATGCGCTCTGTAATGTCATAGTTAATGCCTGTCATGCGGATTGGTTGCCCGCTAGAATCTTTGATTACCAGCGCGTTGGCCTTGATATGTTTTATGGAACCATCCGAAAACATTGCCCGAAATTGTGTGTCTAATTGTTTCTCTCCACGCAACGCCTCTTGAACTTCGCTTTCCATATGAATGCCATCTTCAGGATGTAATCCATCCATCCATGCCTCATAGGAAACGGTGAAATTGTCTTTATCTTTCTCGTACAAGGCGTACATCTGGTCATCCCAAACCAGGCAATTATTTGGGATATCCCAGTCCCATACACCGAGTTGAGCTGAATGGGTTGCCAGGGAGAACCGCTCGTTGATTGAACGCAACTCTTCTTCAGATTTAATTCTTTCAGTAATATTTCTGGAGACGCCCATGACAGCGGTAACATTTTGCTGTTTGTCAAGAATGGGAACCAGTTTAGTGTCTAACCAAATAACCCCATTTGGAAAAGAAATGGGTGCTTCACTCGATAAACTTTGGCCGGTTTCGAAAACGTGCTGTAAACCCAGCTTTTGATCTTCAGCAACCTGAGGTGGAAACAACTCAGTTCGTTGTTTCCCAATCACCTCTTCCGGCAACTTGCCAAATTGTTCTGCGGCAAAAGAATTCACATACGAAATGCAATCGTTGCGATCAATCACGAAGATCATGTCAGGAGAAGTCTCGGATAACAACCGGTATCTTTCTTTACTATCCTGCAGGTTAATCTCCATCTGTTTTCTGGAAGAAATGTCCATTCCCGTACCAGCGAGATAATGATTATTCCCTATTGACAACCTTACTCCGGTTAATAGATATGGTGTCTTTTTTCCATTCTTGGAAATAAAATTGGCTTCAATGTTTGCTTCACCCATTTCAAACACCTTTTGAATTTCTATACCGACGGATTCCCTTTCTTCGCCTTCAAAAAAGTCAAGTGGATGCCGATATACCATTTCTTCCTTGTTATAACCGCTAACTTTTTCAAAGTTTTCGTTCCAGCGCAGGAACTTACCGTTCATGTCAAACAGATAAAAGATTTCTGGCAGGCTTTTTATAAGCGAGTCTGAGAAATTCTTTTCTTCTTGAATTGCTAATTCGGCTTTCTTTCGATCGGTTACATCCATTGCCATACTGATGGCAATGCGCCGGCCATCCGGTAATGTGCCAAGAGCAGCGGAATTGAAATCCCAAATCACATAATCGCCGTTAGACGTGCGAATAGTGTATTCCCCCTCAGATACGGGAGAGTCTAAATCATAAAGACTTTCAATTTCCTCTTTTACAGTAATCATCCCCTGCCCATATGCTTTCATCGTCCATTTGTCAATGGTGGAGATTTCCTCTTGCGTGTAACCAGTGAGATTGGTCCAGGCGTGGTTAATCAACACTACTTCGCCGTCTTCGGCGTGGATCATGATGGGGAAGGGTGCTCCAAAAATGGCCCGGCGGAAACGGTCTTCACTGGCTTGCAACGCCTGGTCGGCAAGCTTGTTCTCAGTGATGTTTTCAATGTCAGCAACAAGGTACTCAGGTTCATTGTCCACATTACATGTTAAGAAAACACTTATTTTGGCCCAAACGAGCTCAGTTGGTCCGCTCTTATGATTGAATCTCATTTCCAATTGATAGGAGGGGATGCTGCCGGCAACCAATTTTTCAATAAAATAATAATTAGCCTGTAAAAAGTCGGGGTGAGTAATCTCTTGCCAGGTCATTGACATGAGTTCGTCATGGTTGTAACCTAACATTTTGCTGAAGGAAGAGTTTATCTGAACAAACCCCCCATCAATTTTCGCGATTGCGCGACCAATACTGGCATGTTCAAATGCGCTGCGGAATTTTTCTTCACTTAATTTTAATTCCGCTGTCCGCGCTTCAACCCTTTTTTCCAATTCTTGAGCCCAGGAGAGTGTTTCTTGATACAAACGATCATTTTCATCTTTAGACTGAAGCAAATTATCAGACATTGTATTAAATGCGCTTGCCAATTGCCCGAGCTCATCTTTTCTTCGTAAATTAATTCTGTGCGTTAGCAATCCCTTGCCAACAGAGTTTGTACCTTCAACGAGTTGATTGATTGGAGCGGTTATGGATTTCGCAATAAAGAAACCAAGCAGGGATGTAAATACTGCAGCAATAATTCCAAACAGAACAATTTGATTTCGCAAGTTAACGAGAGGCTGCAAAGCTGTGGCCTGGTCAACCTCCGTTAAAATACAAACATTGTTCTCAGGGATCCAATTATATGCCCCGATCACCATCACATCGCGATAATCGAGATAAGAGCGTATTCCATTTTGTCCGTTAAGGCAATTGATTGTTCCTTCACTTTTGACAGTATTCTTAAGCACATCGACTTTACCCAACCAGGGTTCTGAGACAAAGAAAAAGGCGGGATTTACAAGATAGGTCTCCTGGTCAGGCAAGAAATCCATGCCTTGCCGCATAATTTCAGTCAATACGTTCAAGTTCACATGGCCGGAAAGCACGGCAATCGTGTTCTCATTTTCATCCAAGATTGGGGTGCTTATGTGTAGGGCAACTTGCTCCTCTGAAATAAAATAGCGAATGTTGTCAATGTAGGAACCAGTTAAACCATTAAGAAAATAAGGCTCGCTTTCTCTGTAAGCCCCGACCATTTTTTCTTCGGTGGAGATAATGATTTTGGCGTCAGAAGCCCGGATAATGGAATAGGTTAGAAAATTTCCATCGGCCAGGTTAGGAAGCAAGTGATTTTTCATCAAATCATGATAAGCAGGCAGATCCTGAAGATTTTCACCTCTGAATTCAGCAACTTCAGCTGTAAGCTTGCGGAGTAATGGGCGTTGCGCCAAAATTGCCAGTTTATCCTGGTTCTGGCTCAGCCAGCGTAACATTGCTTCTTTTTTTAAAATTGTGGTGGTTGTGAGGTGAGCCGAAATGTCCTCATAAATCGTTTGCCTGCCATTGGCAAAGGCAAGGTAACCCAACCCGGCTACTGGTAAAAATGAAAGAATGAAAAACAATAAGACAATGCGAGTAGTCAGTTTCAAGGAGCACCCCGATAAATTTCTTCAAGGAATTTGGTGGTATAAACTTCATTCAAATCAAAGGAGCGATTAATCAATCCCTGTTGATCTAATATGTTATACATTCCTTGCCAAACATCTTTTTTCATCCAGCCAATTTCATCCTCGCCTGTGTAAATCAAAGGGATACTTGCGTCTAACATCTGTCGTTGAATTGTTGGATCAGGATTTTGAGCAAACTTCAAAGCAATCTCTACCGCTTCCTCAGGATGATCTATGGCATATTGGTGGCCTTTTAGCGTTGCCCGTAAGAATCGAAGTACAAGGTCGGAGTTATCTTCAATAAGGTTATCTGTTGAAAAGATGGTGTCTGAATAAAGATGAATACCATAATCAATTGGCCAGATGACGTTCACATCCGGGTGTTGTTCGCGAATTTCAATAAGCGATCCGGCTGAAAAAGCGGGGGTAATATCAATTGATCCATTGTAGAAATCATCCAGGTTGTAACTGTAAGGCAATATCTCGATTTGGTTGATGTCAATGTCCAATTTATAGAGTAAAGCTTCAAACTGAATAAGACCATCGATGGCGCCTATATTCGCGCTATGGCCTGGAAAATCGTAAGGATCTGTTATGCCTGAATCTGGCATGGTGACGAGAACAAAGGGATTGTTCCGAAATGTTGTCGCGATGGCTTTAACAGGTTTCCCCGCGCCGCGATTAAGGATTAAATACTCTGCTCCGACAATGCCAAAATCAGCCCGGCCAGACACAACTTCGTCCACGATATCGACCCCCACACCTCCAGGTAAAAGTGTGACCTGTAAATTCTCGTCCGCGTAAAAACCTTTTTCAAGAGCCATGTAAAAACCCGCGAATTGCGCTTGATGAATCCACTTTAGTTGAACCGTGACCAGGTCTGGCGCCGGTTGGGTTTTAACTCTAGGTGAGCAAGCTGATAAAATTAACACAACAACCAGACTGAGAATAGTGGATCGAGATTTCATAAATGGCTGGGCTCCAATAATTAGTAACCTTATGTTAAATGATCTTAACCAATTCCAATGTCTTCATCAGCACCTGTTAATCGGAATTCGTTGATCTCCAACCCGCGATCTGAATATTATTAATTGTTGTTCAATGCCTGGTGCCGAAAAGTTACGCTGATAAAGCAGGTGTTGGTAAAAACATATCAATATTTACGTGATCGTAATTATTAATAATAACCGAATAGGATAAATCTTTAACCAATTGTTATTTTGTTAAATTACACCAAAAATACGATGAAATGGATTTGATTGGATTGCGAGTGAACAAAGAAAAATTCCAAATAAATCCTTCATACAATTATCTCTTATATTTAGGAAAAAACAAACTGAGGATTATTCTTAAGAATACTTCATAAATATTAATTTATGATGATTTCAAAAAAGCACCTTAACCTTGTGGGGATTGGAGAATTGGACAGTTAAGTATCGGCGCGAAAGATATATGAATTGTCTTTTGGGATTTTGAGCTTTAATTATGTTGTGAAATGTCAATTCGCATATTCATGATTAAAAGAATTTGAGAATAAAATCTGAAAAAATTTAATTTTGGGCGTTTCACCGAATCAATCAGGTGGTCAAAAAAACCTTGAACAGGGACACGCTTGGCAGGCAACAGGTTTTGCTTGAGACATATTAATCCCGCCTAATTTCATAACCGGATTGTAAGCGGAAATAAACTTCTCCTTTTGCCATTAATTCTTCATGGTTTCCGATTTCTGCGATCCGGCCATTCTCCAGAACGACAATGCGGTCAGCATTGCGGATCGTAGATAGGCGGTGTGCCACGATGAAGGTGGTTCGCCCCTTCATTAACCTTGCCAGTGATTCCTGAATCAATTTCTCCGATTCAGTATCAAGTGCTGAAGTGGCTTCGTCCAGGATCAACACCCTTGGGTTACGAATAAGGGCGCGCGCAATGGAAAGACGTTGTTTTTGTCCGCCTGAGAGTCTTGCACCGTGTTCGCCGATTTGGGTGTTAATTCCATCTGGAAGCTGCTGAACAAATTCCCAGGCATTAGCATCGCGTAATGCAACCAATACATCTTCATCACTTACCTGGGTGATGCCATATGAGATATTATCGCGAATGGTACCTCTAAACAGTATGGATTCTTGGGGTACCACTGACAGAAATTGGCGATAGGTGCGCAAGTCCAGGTCATTCATATCGTGTCCATCCATAAGTATTTCGCCGCTTTGTGGTCGGATGAATCCAATCACCAGGTTGATTATGGTGGATTTTCCAGCGCCGGAGGAGCCGACAAGGGCGATGCTTTGACCCGCTGGTACTTCCAGTGAAAAATTGCGGATGGCGGGATAACCGGCCTCTGGATAGGTAAAACTGACATTTTCAAAACGAAAATCTCCTGAGACCTGGTTGATTGGCAGTTTTCCTTCATTCTGCTCAAGATCAGAGGATTTTAAAATTTCTTCGACCGAGTGAATCGATTCAAAACCCTTGCTGATGATCGGCAAGAGGTTCGCCAAAGCCATGACCGCGTTTGTGAGGCTGCTGAAATAACCGGTCAGCATTACCACATCCCCGGCGGTGATCGGCAGGATCTTGTAATATGAAAGCGAAATTGCTGAAATCAAACAGATGGCATTGAAAATGTTATAAGTTACCCATGAAAGGGAGCCAAAAATGGCATTGGTTGTATCCAGTTCCAGTCCAGCTTCTCGAACCTGGGTCAAAGTTGACTGCATGTGCTCCAGTTCGTTTCCTTCCAGCCCATGTGCGCGAGTAATGGGAAGAAGATGAGTCATTTCATTGATTCGGGCTGACATACGTTCGATCTCATTCCGGAATAATGAGTTTCGGGTGATTAATCTACCGCGCATCGAGGAAACAAGTAAAGCTGAAATGGGAACCATAATCAGGAAGAATGGAAGAAATTTCGGCACACGAATGGCTGTGATCACGATTGCCCCCAAAAGGTTGCTAATCGCGCTCAAACCGCCATCAAACATCTGCCGAATCATCTCTACAATGGATTCCACGTCCCGAACCACTTTACTTTGCAATACACCTGCGCTGGCACGGGTGTAGTAACCCATTGTAAGGCGTTGAAGTTGATTGGAAAGAGCATAGCGAAGACGGGTTTCCATACGCCGCAGCGCAATGCTTAATTGCTTCATGTATGCGACATGTAATGGGATGTTTTGCAAAAGAAGTGCCAAAAGGATCAGCGCATTCCACCACAATTCAGAAATTCGCTGGTGTTGCACAACCATATCTATCATGTTCGCAGTGAGCAGGGGCAGCAGCCATACAGGGCTGTGTTTTACGATAAAAAGCCCGGCCGCGGCATAAATGCGCAGCCGGTCCAATTCAAACCATGACCACAAAGTATGAAAGGGGGTCTTCTTAATTGTTTTCGACTCTCTAAGTCCGGGCATAACGAAGAAATCACTCCTGCAAATGATGAGACTATTTTATCAGGGAATTGCCCATTGATCGCTGAAAAACCAGAAAGACGAAATTTTCATAAGCAATATTAAGAAACGATCTCGATTCAATAAAAAATATTGCGCGTAGCCTTTATCGTGACGCGATGATATCAGAAAAAGTCAATAAATAGAAATTTTAGAGAACCGGTTGGTTGAGATTGAATGTTGCGGAAATGGGATATTCAAGAAAGTAACCTGGGAAAAGCTGAGACTATGCATTTCCCAGGTTACTGAAAAATAAAATACTTCATAACCCCTTGAGAAATTCAAGCGTCAGGCGGGTTACATCGTCTAACTCCTGGTCCAGTATAATCGCGTGGGATGAGTTTTCCATCAAATACAGCATTTTTAAAGACGATTTGATCTTTTTGAGAATAATTTCTCCAGCATCTGCCGCGACAGTGGTCCCTTTTTAGTCTTCAATATCCAAAAAACACTTTATGATCACTTTTTGGTATTCCGCAGGGTTTTCCCAATGAATCTCATGCGCGGCATCAAACCAGAATAGTTCCTTTTGAGGCGCCTCGATGGCTTCCATCAATGCAACCGCGCCAGAAGGAACTGTCAGTAAATCCCATTTTCCCAATAGAAAATAGACCGGGATTTTAAAGACCAACCCTTCCGAAAATAAATCCAAATCCTGATTACATTCTTCGTATGTCAAATTGATGGAGCGCGCTTTTTGTTTGATCCAGGCAAATGCATCAGTCAGTTTGTATTCACTTGAAAATATTAACTCCTTCACGATTAAGTTTCTGATGTTAATGTACTTTGCATCTCCACCCAATGCTTCGCTCCATTTATATCGGATTAACATCCCAGAAAGAGCTATGTTTCCTGGATTTGCTTGATGAAGAGTGCCTTTTATATTTGGCAGTCGTAGATAAGGTGGCGCTCCAAGCTCGATTAATTCGTTTATCGCAATTTGGTGGTTATTTTTCTCTGCGGTTTTTAATGTTTCGGCGTAAGCTAATTTTTCACCATCACGAGACATCTGTCCCAACCCTGCAAAGGCATGGAAATATTCTGGATGCCTGACCGCCATAATATATCCTAAACCACTCCCCCATGAATGACCTACCAGAAATATTTTCTCCTTATTGAACCGGTTGCGAAGATAATTTGTTACTTCAAGTCCGTCTGCAATAAATTGCTCTTTGTTAAAAGTGGCTTCTTCAACAGGCACCAATCCCGATAGTCCGGCTCCTCTTTGATCCCATTGGACAACAATAAAATACCTTTCCAGATCTTTTTGAAAATTTCGCATGATGGCGATTTGTGCGGAACCCGGGCCGCCATGAAGAAATAGTAATATGGGTTTTGTTGTATCTGCACCCCGGATCAACAACCATTGATTGACTCCGTTGATCGGAATTGGAAATAATTCTGCAATCGCGTTATCCCCATTAATTTTGGGAGTATGTCTTGGGGCTAATAACCGATAAATGAGAAAAATGGTTATACCGAGCAGAAATATAAATACAAAGAATACCAATCGCCCGAAAATTGTACTCATTCTCAATTTACCTCCCTTGCCTCTCCATGTGTTACCGGCAGAAGAGTTAATAATGCGATAAGCTGCGCGCTTGCCATTACCAACCAGATGGTATTAAAGTTGCTGCCCGACGCTTGAATGAACCATCCACCCAGAATGGGGCTGATTACAAAACCCAGAGTCCGCGCGACTTGTAAAATGGCACTAAAAGTTCCCAATAGGGCATCAGAGGGGGCTGAATCGAGCATCATAGGTTCTTGAGTGATGATTATCATTGCCCAGGTTATCCCTAAAATTACCATCATAACCCAGATATTGGTCGTATTTGCAAAAAAATAAATTATCAAAGAAATGGGGATAAACATCAATATGCCCAGCAATTGGGTTGATTTTCGTGATAACCACTTTGTGGCAATTGCGCTGGCAGGGAAACTAAATAATATAAACGCAGCACCACCAAAAGCATAAATCAATGAAGAGTTAGCTGGTTTTAATCCCAGAACAGAAACTCCATATGAACTGGTGAATATTTGCATTTGGCCAAAGGTGATATATGTAAACAATGTATTCAATACCAGCAGGATGGTGCTGGCTAGATGGTCTCGCGGTATGGAAATTAACATCGACAGCATCTTGCCTGGCGAGAGTCGGGAGGTGGTATCTTCACCAGTTTGTGGGACAGGTTCGCGGATAAAAACAGCAGCGGAAAGAATCGCGGACCCAATCAGAGCACTTACTATCCAGAAGGGCAATTCAGGGCGAATCCCGAACAATGCTGCAGCCAAAATTGCTCCAACTATCCCTGCCGTACCACCGGCAATTCCACTCAAGGCAGCCGCTATTCCACGATACTTGGAAGGCGTAATGTCATAAAGAAGGACTGTCGAAGGGCCGCGAATGATCGCCAGGGCAACAAGGAATATCCCTATATTGATCATAAACAACTTCAGGGTTGCGTGTTGTGAAAGGTACGGAATCAGGCATAAGGTGAGGATTATGAATGGCGCTGGAAAAGTGTACCATGGCATTCTCCTACCAAACCGGCTGTGAGTGGAATCGCTTAATATCCCCACAATCGGGCTGACGACTAACGCGATCAAATTTCCGATTGTCAGGATGGTTCCTGTCGTCACAGCACTTAAACCAAAACCTTGGAGAGATGTTTCTCCTGAGAAAACGGAATTTCCCGCCTGCAGCCATAAAGGGACGTAAGTGTTATAAAGTATCCAGACCAATTCAGCGCTTGCCGGTACTAAGGCTGCAATAAGCATTTGTTTCCAATTAAGCGCTTTCACTACAGAACCAGATCGCTAGTTGTACAGGATAGTCGTTTGTTCGCGGGAATCCAGCCCAGCGATTCGAGCGTTTCAGGAAGGGGGATATATTCCAACCCTATATAGCCGTTGTAATTAAGTGTTTCAAGCAGCGAAAACAAGTATCTCCAGTTGATTTCTCCTGTTCCTGGTTGGTTGCGAGCAGGTACATCGGCAATTTGAATGTGGCCTATGTTGGAAAAATTAGATTGGATAAGCCTGGTGAGATTGCCCTCTGTGTTTTGTGTATGGTAAATATCCAGCATCAATTTTATTCTTGAACTGCCCAACTGATTTATGACTTCTACTACCTCACCAGTTCGCTCCAAAATATACCGTGGATTTTCGAATCGATTGAGCGGTTCTAAGAAAAAGGTGATCTCTTGGGATTGCTCTATCGCCCAGGCAATATTTTCGCAAAGGCAATCTATCATGGTTGAGTAGGAAAGATTGTTTACCGTGTTTCCCGCTTGAACATTGATGCGGTAGCAGCCAAGCCGCTCAGCAAGCTGGATGGCCAGGGCTGCGCGAGAACGCCACCAATCGCGTTTGGATGGGTCATTAGCAAATCCGCGTTCACCTGATGGAACATCGCCGGAATCCACGTTAAACAATGCGACCTGGACTCCGGATTCTTTTTGCGCGTTAACCAACTCTTCCA
>Ga0351949_1053_pt2 | contig 17766 bp, 20 predicted proteins | sample BONcelT113001G15_FD_206856 | JGI IMG/M metagenome (GOLD analysis project Ga0351949, IMG submission 206856) | Enriched cells from coal bed in the Powder River Basin, Montana, United States - BONCAT cells T11 rep3 HSBNCT.T11.300.1.G15 ... | reverse complement strand
GTTTGTCGACAAACGTGAAGTGCCGCCGCCCCAGGTTCCGGCGGCGATCGAAGAGCTGCACGACGTGCCGCGCATTGCCGGGCCGGAACCCGAAGCGGCGATTGAAGTCCTTGAGCCGGCCGCGGAGATAATCGACTCTCCCGGGCGCCGTTTTTCGGCCATCACCATTCAAACCCCCCTGTATACGGCGCAAATTTCTGAAAAAGGGGCGGCCCTGTCCAGTTTTCTTCTGGAAGCATATCGGGAAACCGTTGAACTGGATGCTCCAAAGAAACAGATGATTCCCGTTGGCAACCCGCGGGGAACATTGCTGGTCGGGCTCACCGGTGAGCGCACACCGGATATGGCAGGCGCCGTTTACACCACTATCGTTGAAACAGATACGGTAACGATAACGGATACGCATCAAACGCTGACCTTTTTCACGAAAACGGCGTCGGGAATATTGATTGAAAAAAAATTTACTTTTTTTCCAGATAGTTATAAAATAGAACTCGGCGTTTTACTTAACAATCTGTCCGGCCGGCCGCTGGAGGGGGGAGTTGATGCGGTAATTGCCAATCCGCCTCCCGATGGAAAGGGCGGATTTTCCTTTGAAGGTCCTTTTGCCTATATTAATGGTTCCAGGGAAGAGATCAAGATCTCAGACATTGACAAAAAAGGCGTACTGAACGGAAATGTCGCATGGGCGGGGCTTACAGGAAGATATTTCATGATCGCCCTTGTTCCGGAAAATCCGAACGAATCCAGTGTCCGGATAAGCCATAATACAGCGGAAAATCTGCTGGAAGTCAGAATCGCTCAGCCTACCAGGATTATGGCCCCGGACACCCCCCAGCCCTACAGCTATTGCCTGTTTCTGGGGCCCAAACGTATTTCCGATCTTGCGCGATGCGGGGAAAACCTGGAAAAAGCGGTTGATTTCGGCTTTTTCGACATCATCGCAAAACCCTGCCTCTGGCTCATGAACCAAATTCATGATCGTGCCATTCCCAATTACGGCGTGGCGATTATCCTGCTGACGATGCTCATCAAGTTGATTTTCTGGCCCCTGGGATCAAAAAGCTATAAATCCATGGCCGAAATGAAAAAACTGCAGCCGCTGATGGCCGATATCCGGAAAAAATACAAGGATGACAAAAAAAAAATGAACGAGGAGGTTATGAACCTCTACCGAACCTATAAAGTCAACCCCATGAGCGGCTGTCTCCCGATGCTGGTTCAGATACCGGTTTTCATCGCTTTTTACCGGATGCTGTACGAATCGATTGAACTGCGCCATGCCCCCTTCTGGCTGTGGATCAATGATCTTTCCGCGCCGGACCGTCTGTTTCAATTCGACATGACCATCCCGTTGATGCATCCGCCGTATGGGATACCGGTATTAACCATTATCATGGGCGCGACTATGCTGCTGCAGCAGAAATTGTCCCCCCCGCCAGGAGACCCGACGCAGGCCAGGATCATGATGATGATGCCCGTGGTTTTTACGTTTATTTTTATCAATTTTCCATCTGGGCTTGTACTTTACTGGCTTGTCAACAATGTCCTGTCCATCGCGCAACAATATTATATCACCAAAAAATTAGCCTGAGACGGAGGGTGAGTATTGTGGCTGTTTTAGAATTTGAGGGAAAAAGCGTTGAAAAAGCGGTTGAATCTGCTTGCACGGAATTGCATATCCCAAGGGATCAGCTCAAATATCAGGTCATCTCCCACGGCTCCAGCGGCATCTTCGGCTTGGTCGGAACCAAAAAGGCCCTGATCCGGGTAACCACATCCGACAAACAAAAGTCTGCCCCAACAGAACCGGAGATCCGCACAGCAGACCCCGCCTTTGTCAATCGTGAAGATGTCACCGCCCTGGTAAATGAAGCCTTCGGCGATGATCGGTATCCCGACGATTCGGAAATCGAAGACGTGGAAACCGAGAACATGGAGAGCGAGGAAGAAGTCGATGCCGATGCGCCCGAAACAGAAGACGACGATACGCCCGCGGCCACGGACGGCGATGTCGAGGGACTTCGCTTGGCTGAGTCGGTTATCCGCGATATCGTCAATCACATGGGCATTGATGTGGTTGTGGCGATTCGGGAACAAACGGACCATTCCTGCATATATATCAGTGGATCGGACGCCGCCGCATTGATCGGCAAAAAAGGACAAACGTTGGAATCCCTGCAATATCTGGTCGACAAGATGGTTCAGAAACACGCCGGAAAGCGGTACCGGATCACCATCGATGTGGAGGGGTATATCGAAACCCGGTCAACGGAACTGACGGCGCTGTCCCAGCGGCTTGCGGAAAAGGCGCTTCGCACGGGCAAACCGTCGAGTATCAGCCGATTGAGCGCCCAGGAACGCAGACTGGTTCATCTGGCCCTAAAAAACAACAAATCGGTCCGGACCCAGAGCATCGGTGACGGATATTATCGCAAACTTGTTATTTTCCCGAAAAAAAAGGGCAACAAAAAAATCAGGGAAAAATCCGAACAGGAATAAATGACATTGCGCCTCATGTTGCCTGCAATGCCTGCTTATATGATTATCGGCCATGAACAATTCAACCATCGCCGCCATATCGACCCCGGTCGGCCACGGAGGCATCGGCATCATCCGGCTTTCCGGCCCGCAGGCGATTGATATCGCCCTTTCGGCTTTCCGGCCCAAGGTTTTACACGACCCCGGCGCCCCTTCTCCCCTATGCCGCGATAACGGATTCCATCCCAAAAGCCAGCGCATCTACTACGGACATATGGTTGATCCAGGCACACATCGTATCCTTGACGAGGTGCTGTTTTTCGTGATGCGAGCCCCCCGCTCTTACACTGCCGAGGATACCGCCGAAATTCAAACCCATGCCGGCGACGTGGTGATGCGATCCATTCTGGATGTCCTGCTGAACGCCGGCGCACGCCTGGCACAGCCCGGGGAATTCACCAAAAGAGCATTTCTCAGCGGCCGGATCGACCTGACCCAGGCCGAAGCGGTGGTCGACATCATCGCGGCCAGATCCGAGAGAGCGCTGGACATGGCCATGTCCCAGATATCGGGACGGATGAAGCGGACCATCCATACCCTCAGGGACCGCATCCTTGACATCCTGGTCTGTATGGAGGCCGCCATCGACTTTCCCGATGACGTCGGTGAAACAGCGCCGGCCGGTGATTACGCTGATCGCCTGGATCATGACATTCTCCCGGAGTTAAACGAACTCGTGCAGGCGTATACCGCCGAAAATTTTCTGCGGGATGGATTGAGAATCGCCATCATCGGCGGCCCCAACGTGGGCAAATCCAGCCTTTTCAACCGCCTGCTCAACCGTGACCGGGCCATCGTCAGCGACATGCCCGGCACGACCAGGGACTTTATCGAGGATTCCCTTGTAATGCGGGGGATTCCCGTTATTCTCACGGACACAGCCGGGATTCGGGAAAATGCCGACCCGCTTGAACGGGCCGGCATCGAAAAGGCATGGCAGACCATCGAAAAGTCGGACATGGTCTTGTTTGTTATGGATGCCGGATATCCCGTTACCGCCGCGGACCTGGAGCGCTTTGAGCAATTAAACGCCAAAAAAAAGATTCTGGTAATCAACAAGATTGATCTTACTGAAACCGATATCCTTTTTGTTACTCCCCGTCAATGGGCGGATACGCCATGCGTCCGAATTTCCGCCCTTCAAAATTCGGGAATCGGTCAGCTGAAACATCTGATCACCACGATTTCATCTTCGCCCCTTTCAGGCCGGCGGGATCGCATCGTGCCCAACCTGAGGCAAAAAAAGCTTCTGGAAAAAACCATGGCCGCGGTTTCCGATGCCGCAACCGGACTGCGGCGGGATAATCCGGTCGAACTGGCCTGCATCGATCTGAAAGGCGCAATTGATGCACTCTCGGAAGTCGCCGGCGACAATATCCGGCCTGATGTACTCGATGGCATTTTCAGCCGATTCTGCATCGGGAAATAAGGATTTGCAGGAACGTCAAACGCCGTTAAAATGGACCGGCCTATGTTCCACGTGGAACATAGGCCGGTGAAAACAAGTAAACCACTAAGGAGCCTGAGCCAATGAATATAGATCTCAAGCCGTTTTTTGAAAAATACGAAACAGTCGTGAACCATGTCGACACCGCCTTCCAACGGGTAAAAGACCGTTATCCCGATGAAGTGCGATGCGAACCCGGCTGTGCGGATTGCTGCCATGCGATGTTTGACCTGACCTTGATTGAGGCCATGTACCTGAATCATCAGTTCAACTCGAAATTTCCAGCAGGTGCTGAACGGGAGCAACTTCTTGAAAAAGCCGATAAAACGGACCGTCAGACTTATAAAATAAAAAAAGCCGCCTATAAGATGAGCCGTGATGGAATGGACGATGAATCCGTAATAAAGGAAATCGCCCTGAAACGGATCCGGTGTCCGCTGCTAAACGACGAAAACAGGTGCGATCTTTATGCATATCGGCCCATCGCCTGTCGGTCATACGGCATTCCACAGGCCATCGGTGGAAAAGGTCATACCTGCGGACTTTCAGGATTCGATCCGGGCCGGGCATACCCGTCGATCAATCGGGACATCATCCATGATCAACTGGCGGCGATCTCGGCGTTGATTGTCCATGCCATCGGATCAAAGTACAGCGGCCTTACGGAAATTATGGTACCGGTTTCAATGGCATTAATCACCGACTATGACGATGTCTATCTCGGGATAAAACCGGAAAAACAATCAGAAGGAAACATTAACGAACGCGAGGAAAAATGACAGATACCTCAAAAGAAGAAGATGCCCGAAAACGCGCCATTTTCGACGGCATGTCGCCGCGTCGACAAAAACAGATAATGAAAAGAGGCTATGACAGATGGGATCCCTTTATCCTGCCCAAAGATCCCATCGACATTCGTCAGGACAAGACCAAACGGACCAGCCAGACCTTGATACGGGAATTTCTTCAGAACCGATCCGCAGAAGGATACAGCAATGCATACGGCCGTGGGGCTTTTGAACTCTGCATGGGAATCGTCAATGAAGATGAACGATTCCAGGGAATGTATGATTTTGCCTGCTGGTATCGCGAACTGCTCAAAAAAGAAGGATATGGAGACAAGTAACATCACACGCGCAAAAAATATAATGGTTACGTTAAAAAAAACGGCGCAGCAGGAGGCTCTTAAACGGACGATATAAAGACGGGCAGGGGTATGATATTGCCCGTGTTGAAATCGTCAAAATTTGAGACTCTCAGAGAATTTCGACTTCTGAGCCGCCGAAAAAAATCTTTTTCTGGCCCCTGTACCAGCGTTATCGATGAAGCCACCAGACCAGAACCGGCAGCAAACTGACAATACAGATAATCAAAACGCCGGGTGGTGATAAATACGCTGCATACCAGGGAGCGCCCTTTTTTCTGCCGGCCCTGACTTCGGTCAGAAACCAGTTGCCCAGCATTCCGGCCGCCGCCAGTATGGCGCAGGCCTTTATCATGTCAAGAAGCAGTGACACTTTCTCATTCTCCTATCGATAAAAAAATGGGCTGACTAAAAGCCATTTCAAAACCCCATTTGAGGACCGACGGCTGCGTTGCAGGCCCCTTCAAACTGCTCACATATCACCACCGCGTCTTGCCCTGGAACCTGATCCGAGGTTTTGAAACAGCTTTTAAAAAAATTATATTTCCCGCACTGCGATTCGAAAAAATATGACTGTGTAAACTCAGCGGCCAGCGGTCTTCGGTCTTCCTCCAATGCCTATATTCCCGGCCGGTATCCGGTCCCACGCCCCAGCCGGGCCGTCATGCCCGGGCGCCCATCGAATCATGCATGTCTCTGCAAACCCAGCACCGATATCGCGAAGTGCTGATATATCGGCCGCATCCATATGCCGACCGCTGACCTTAAAATATTGCGGGTTCAGAACCTGGACGCCATTATATTGAACCTGTTGAAGCACATATCGCCTGGCACCTTTGATGATCTTGCCGATGGCGCGCACAGCATCGGAATCAACGATTGATTTTATGCAGGTGGTGCGGAACTCATGGTCTATCCCCGAAGCGAGAATGCACCTGGCCGATTCACGGATATGATCCGGATCCACGGTTTCGGAAATTACAGGAGCATACCGTTTCGGGTCGGTTTTTATATCCATGGCGACATAATCAACATGACCGGAGCCGATGAGTTTTTCAACCATTTGCGGCCGGCTCCCGTTAGTGTCGATTTTTACCGAAAAGCCCATATTTTTTAACCGTCCGCAAAAATCGAAGAGATTATCCTGAAGCGTCGGTTCTCCTCCGGTGATGACCACGCCGTCGATCCATATTTTCCGTTTGGACAGGAATGCAAAAACTTCCTGCTCAAAAATTGATTGCTGTGGCGGGCCCGTACCGACAAGCCGCGGGTTGTGGCAATACGGGCAGCGGAAATTACACCCCTGGGCAAACAAAACACAACAGATCTTTGACGGATAATCAAGCAGAGATGTCTTTTGAATACCGCCGAAGACCATGATCAACCCAAAGACCGGACTTTTTGGATATCATAGGTTTTTCGAATGGAAAATTCAGATTGCTTGCCATTATTCCACTGGTTAACCGGTCGGAGGTATCCCACGATACGTGAATATACTTCAGTGGGTTCGTGACAATTCGGGCATTCCATATGATATCCGTTTAAATAGCCGTGGCCGGTGCAGACGCTGAAAGTGGGAGAAAGGGTGAAGTACGGGAGCCTGAAATTGGCGGTGATCTTCCGCACCAGATTGCGCGTGGCCGCAATATCGTCGATCTGCTCGCCAAGAAAGATATGAAATACCGTCCCGCCGGTGTATTTGGTCTGTAAATCGTCTTGAAGCAACAATGCCTCGAAGATATCATCGGTATAATTGACCGGCAACTGGCTGGAGTTAGTGTAAAAGGGATCACCGCCATTACGGAAATGCGCTTCATTGGCGCATATAATATCCGGGTATTGCTTTTTATCGATCATAGCTAGGCGGAATGCCGTTCCTTCCCCGGGGGTGGCCTCCAGATTAAAGAGGGTTCCGGTCTCCTTCTGGAACATTTCCATCCTGCCGCGCAGAAAGTCGAGCACTTCGACGGTAAAATCATGAGCAGCGGGGGTTCCAATATCTTCCCCGAGGAAATTCAGGCATGCTTCATTCATGCCGATGATGCCGATGGTGGAAAAATGGTTGGTCCAGTAGGCGCCGTTCCGTTCCTTTATGGCGCGTAGATAGAATTTTGAATAGGGATAAAGATTCTGATCGGTAAACTGCTCTAAAACCTTGCGCTTTATGGTCAGGCTGTCTTTGGCGATATTGATCAGGTCATCCGTTCGCTGGAAAAAATCTTTCCGATTTTCGGCCAGATATGCGATTCTGGGCATATTGATGGTGACCACGCCGATGGAGCCGGTCAGCGGATTGGCGCCGAACAGGCCGCCTCCCCTTTTGTGCAGTTCCCGGTTGTCCAGCCGGAGGCGGCAGCACATTGAGCGGGCGTCCTCGGGAGACATGTCCGAATTGACGAAATTGGAAAAATAAGGGATGCCATATTTCCCGGTCATCTTCCAGACGTTTTCCAGATTCGGGTTGTCCCAGTCAAAATCTTTGGTGATGTTGTAGGTGGGTATGGGAAAAGTGAATACCCGTCCTCTGGCATCGCCTTCCATCATGACTTCCGCGAATGCGCTGTTGAACATGTACATTTCCTGCTGGAAATCGCCATAGGTCTCATTGCGCAACCGCCCCCCCGATCATGACCGGCGCGTCTCTGAAAGTGCACGGCACATTTAGATCCATGGTGATATTGGTGAACGGCGTCTGAAAACCCACCCGGGTCGGAATATTGATGTTGAAAACGAATTCCTGAAGGGCTTGTTTGACTTCTTTATATGACAGGTTGTCGTACCGGATAAAGGGGGCCAGCAGGGTGTCAAAATTGGAAACAGCCTGTGCCCCCGCCGCCTCTCCCTGCAAGGTATAGAAAAAGTTGACGATCTGCCCCAGGGCGGACCTAAGATGCTTGGGCGGCGCGCTCTCAACTTTTCCGGGAACCCCCATGAATCCGACGGAAAGGAGGTCCTGCAGATCCCAGCCCACGCAATACACGGAAAGCAGGCTCAGGTCATGGAGATGAAGATCACCGTTTTTATGGGCACGGCGGACTTCGGGAGGATAAATCCGGTTTAACCAGTACTCGGCCGTTATATCCGAGGAAATGTAATTATTGAGCCCCTGGAGTGAATAGCTCATATTACTGTTTTCCTTGATTTTCCAGTCCAGTTTTTCCACATAGTGCTCAACGAGTTCCACATTGGCCCTGGTGGTGATGTTCCGGATCTGGGCATGCTGCTCCCGATAAATGATATAGGCTTTAGCGGTTTTATAATACGGTGAATCCAGAAGGACGCGCTCCACGATATCCTGGACTTCCTCGACTTCCGGCGGGTTGGCCAGGCGCATCTCATGGGCCAGGGTCAACGCCCGCAGCGTAAGTTTCCTTGCCTCTTTTTCGCAAAATTCGCCGGTTGCCTGCCCTGCCTTGGCGATGGCTGCTGTGATTTTGGATGAATCGAAATCAACGATCCTGCCATTGCGCTTTTTAATGGTGGTAAACATGTAATCTCCTTATCTCGGGCGGCTTTGTGAAACAATAAAACGTGATGGACTATAAAAAAGTCAGGTTTTGCCCTTTGTGAACAAAAAGATTTTTACGATAACATCGGAAATGTAATTATCGAGAAAAGCAGTGGTGTTTGAAATAATACAACTACATATTGGATTATGTCAATAAAAAAATCAATATATGGTATTATTGGCAGGGCACTTTTCATTACACCCAAATGGATTCCCGCTGAAGCGCCGGCGTCAAAGTAGAAAAAAACGTCCACGGTTTCCAACATAAAACACGATATGCGTCGGCATACCCGACAAGAAGCAGGCGGATCAGCGAGACAAGTCACTTGATCTCTTTTTTTAATTCGGATAAGAAGTCTCCATGTCACATGATCAGGATCCTGTTTTCCGAAAAATAATCGTACCGTGGTATGACTCGGATATCCTCTGCGTCTGCTGGACGCTTGTGATGGGTTTCGTCCTGCTGTTCGCACTGGGAGGGCTTAACATCGCTTTGCAAATCAGGAATGACCCTTCTTATACATGGATACCGCTGACCCTCGCGGGAGGCAGCCTTTTTGTCATTGTTTCCCTCCTTTTTCGCCTTTTCCGCAGACGGTTCATGAAGTGACGCCTCATTTTTATGCCGACGGTTTCGTAAAAAACTGTTTATCCCGCTACGCGTTATCTCGCGGAAAAAACTGCGTTATCATTTTTAGAATTAATGAGCCGTTTGGCAAAGCCGGCATAATCGGCGGCGGCCGCGCAGCGTGGTGCGGCCGCTGAACTGTCAGCCGCTCTTGCCCTGCGCAAGAGACGATCCCACGGACTCCGGTACCTGCCGGATAACCAGCTCCAGAAAGTGATGAAGGATTCGCGCGGTCACGCCCCAGATGACGACATCCTGAAACGGGTAGAGCAGTTCGAAAACGGTGGGCTCTCTTCCGCAAAATTGCCGGGAGACATGAATATCGAGGAGTTGGGCTATGGGCACTTCCAGTATTTTCGCTATTTCCCTGGTATCATGGTTGATCAGGGTTTCATGGTTGTTCCAGATCCCCAGAAAAACTTCGATATCCTTGCTGGATATGGTCTGGAAATGACCGAGGGAGCCGATGCAGGTCACATGGTCCCTGCTGATGCCGATTTCCTCCTCGAGTTCGCGATAGGCCGCGCCCAGCGGACCTGAATCGGAGGCGTCGATATGTCCGCCCGGCAGCGCCACCTGATTTGCCCATGGATAACCGTCGGTGTCGGCTTTCAAAACAGCCAGTATGTAGGGTTGATTGCCCCGGTTGAATATCAGCAGAAAAACGCTTGTCGAATCGTAATTTTGATCCGTGGGAGGCGGCGGCGAGACATCACCGCCCGCATGAAGTTTCTTTAAAAAACCGGCGTCAAATTCAGGCAGCATTGTGATGGTTTTTCCGATATCATCTTATTTCGATTTCGAAGTATCCCCTGGTTTCTGCGGGCTGCCGCCTTTTTGTTTTTCCAGAAAAGCATTGAACGTTATGTTTTTATAATCGTTTGAATGGACGTATGTGAGCAGGTTCAGCAGATCCTCCGGCGGAATGTATCCGGGCCGACTGCCGATGTTGGCCGCCTCCTCCGTCAGAAACCAGTTGTCGGGAAACTTGTTGGCCCCGTATATACGGGCCACGGCCGTATCAACTTCCGCGTTGATGCGCATGGAAATAAAATTCTCGTTTAAGTAACCGATAACCCTGGCATTCGCAAATGTGTTGGCGTCCATCACCTTACAGTATTTGCACCATGTGGTGTAAAAATGAAGAAACCCTTTCTTTTTTTCCGTTTTCATCCGTTCGATGCCTTCCTGGTAGCCGTACCAGTGGATCTGACCACTTTCCGAAAACACGGGCAGCGGCGCCGCCATCCAGGAAAGACTGATGACAACGATGGCCATGACAATTCCGATTATTTTCAAAACCCACTCCTTATTTCCGGGTTAATATGCTGAAATAAGTCTGTAAAAAAATGAAAAGCCGTTCGTCAAGAGAAATATCCCGACCACGATCAGCAACGCGCCGGCCACGCGGTTGACGTGGCCGACAATGCGTTTGGCCCGGTGGAAAAATTCAAGCATGAAATTGATAAACAGTGACAACAGGATAAATGGAATGGCCATGCCGGCTGAATAGACCGCCAGCAGAAAAATCCCATGCCAGATACTTTCCTGGCTGCCGGCAATGACAAGGATGGATCCGAGCAGCGGGCCGACACAGGGACTCCAGCCCGCACCGAATGCCATGCCCACCAGAAAAACGCCTATCAAACGAAGGGGTTTTTGGGCCACGTGGAAGCGCCTGTCCATATTTAATGCCGGGATCTGTATCCAGCCGATCATATGCAGACCGAACAGGGTGATGACGTGCCCGCCGATAATCCGGATATGATCCCGGTAAGGGTCGAGTTGCTGACCCAGAAGTGTGACCGATGCGCCCAGCAGGATAAATACCAGGGAAAACCCGCAAACAAAAACAATCGTGGATATCAGCACTTTTTTCCGTACTGCGGCGGTGGTTTCTCCCATCAGTTCATCCATGGACAGACCGGTGATGAAGCTGAAGTATGCGGGAATCAGCGGCAGAATACAGGGGGAGAGAAACGACAATACCCCGGCGACGAATGCGGCTGAAAAACTGACGGATTCCGTAAACATAAAGTTTCTGATACTCTCTGCAAAATTATAAGGCCATTACCCGCCAAACGATTCAGCCGCTCAGTTCCTTGGATCTCCTGGCCGCTGCCAGGATGGCCGATACAAACGCCTGCTTTACAAAATGCTCGTCCAACACCCTGATGGCGGCCTCAGTGGTCCCCCCCGGTGACGTGACCCTCCCGCGCAGTGTCTCAGGAGATTCCTTACTCTGTTCCAGCAAGGCGACCGCGCCTTTTAGCGTGTTGACGGTCAGCTCCGCGGCAACAGCGGGTAAAAACCCCAACTCAATGCCGGCTTCGATCATGGATTCCGCCAGATAAAAACAATACGCCGGTCCCGAGCCGGAAAGGGCGGTAACGGCATCCATTTCATTTTCCGTGCAGTCAATAATCTGTCCCATGGCAGAAAGCAGTTTTCTGATGAGCCCAATATCGTCGGCCGTAGCATGACGATTTGCACAAAGCCCCGTCATGCCTGAACGAACCAGGGCCGGCGTATTGGGCATGGCCCTGAGGATCGGCAGACGTGCCTGCTGCACGGCATCAATTGCCGGATAAAGATATTCCTCGAACATGGAAATCCGGATGCCGGCCGCGATGGACAGGATTAATTTTCTTCCCGTGGTTTCCGCAAACAGACGCTGATCCGCCATTTCCGCCAGGACCGGCTTTATAATTTGGGGTTTAACGGCGAAAACGATGATGTCCGCGGTGTCGACAATCGCGCCCACCGACACCAAGGGGGTTACTCCGTGTCGCCGGTTCAGCGATTGAGAACGATCCTGATTCACATCAAAAAAAAAGACCTTTTCCGGAACGCTCACACCCGCAGCCAGAATGCCGGCGATGATCGCTTCGCCCATATTGCCGGCGCCGATAAAACCGATGTTATGATGTAACAAAGACATTCTGACTCCCGTAGCGGAAAGCCCATCTTTCCCATTTGATTACAGTAAGCATGAAAAGCGATAATCGCAACCCGACTTTTTTCGAAAGCGTCCATTCATCTGCCGAGTGGATTTTTTGCCGGAAACAGCGTCGGTTGTGTTCACTGGCAGCGATTATACCGGATAACATCACGCTGTTTATGAAAACCCCGATTCCTGTCCTGAGTTTATGGTCGATACTGTATGGTTAACCGGCCGGCAACGGTATTGTCAATGATTAATAAGGGAAATGGCTTGACTTATAACGTTAATTTTATTTATTTAAAGAGATACGGCGCTGACGGCAGCCTCTTTCAAACCGCATTTCATGATATCGATGAACAGATTATGTTGATTTTCGCCAATTTTATCAGAGCCATCGCCCAGGTGATTGATATCGGTCTGACGGTCTTTATGTGGATCGTGATCGCCCGCGCGATCCTGTCTTGGGTCAGTCCGGACCCCTATAATCCGATTGTTCGTTTTATCAACCAGGTGACCGACCCGGTCCTGTATCAGGTTCGGAAACGGATCCCCACGGTCTTCGGGGGCATTGACGTTTCTCCCATTATTGTGTTGCTCGGAATTGTATTTTTAAGAATTTTCATTGTTGAAAGTCTGGTGGGGTTATCCATGAAGCTGGTTTAGGCTGATATGAATTTGTTTCCACCGGCCGAGCTGGTGAGATGCTTCATCCCCATTAAATCCCGAAGCTGTATAATTTCAATGGTTGACAGGAGTTGCCGATGGCGAGGATTGATGCCTTTTTCAAACTGATGAACGACCAGGGCGCGTCCGATCTTCACCTGATGTCCGGACTTCAACCGGCGCTGAGAATCCGCGGTGAAATCGAACGGATCAAATACAAGGTGCTCGACAATAACGACCTGCGGAGCATGATTTATGAGATCGCCGCGGAAGACAAGATCAAGCATTTCGAAGAAACCGGGGACGTGGATCTGGGGTACGAAATTCCTGGACTTGCCCGTTACCGCTGCAATTTCTTCATGCAGCGGAACGGTGTGGCTGCGGTGTTCCGGCAGATCCCCAACAATATCATGTCCTGCGAACAACTCGGACTGCCGCCGGTCATTGCCAAGCTGGCGACACTCCCGAGGGGCCTGGTCATCATTACCGGACCCACCGGCAGCGGCAAGTCCACGACCCTTGCGGCCATCATCGATGAAGCCAACCGACTCCGCAAGGATCATATTATCACCATCGAGGATCCAATTGAATTCGTTCATGAAAGCCGGGGCTGCATCGTCAATCAGAGGGAACTCGGGGTCCATACCAAATCCTTTACCGCCGCACTCCGCGGCGCCCTGCGAGAAGACCCGGATATTATTCTGGTAGGCGAAATGCGGGATCTTGAAACCATGTCCCTTGCCATCGAGGCGGCCAATACGGGGCATCTGGTTTTTTCCACCCTTCATACCTCCAGCGCCATGAGTACCGTGGACCGGATGGTGGAAGTCTTTCCGGCGGCCCAGCAGTCTCAGATCCGGTCCAACCTGTCAGACAGCATCCGGGCTGTCATCTCCCAGGTACTGTTCAAGCGCATCGACAGGAAAGGGCGCTGCCCCGCCCTTGAGATATTGATCGCCACGCCTGCAGTGCGAAACCTCATCCGGGAGGGAAAAACTCACCAGCTCTCCTCATCCATGCAGGTGGGGAAAAAATACGGTATGCAACTGCTGGATGAGGCCATCATGTCGCTATACAACAGGGGATGGATCAGCCCAGAGGACGCCTATTTGAAAGCAAACGACAAGCAGCGGTTCCGGCCCATGTTGAAAACGCAGCCGCCGGATTTTACCGAAGCATGACGGCCGCGATGAGCGCTGTGGTGTAACGGGACAAGTCAACATCATTATCAATTTCAAGGATGGTGCTATCGTAAAAAGTCTTTTTTCGAGCGAGACGGCGCATCTCCCGAAATACACACATAGCGAGCACAATCTGACTTTTTACGATTCCATCAAGGATGGGATGATATGAAAAAACCGGAAATTGATCATCTGTTAACCCGAATGCTCGATTCGCATCAAAGCGTATCGGATTTGAACCTGACCGTCGGCAAGCCCCTGCAGGTGGAAACTTACGGGCAGCTCGCGCCGGTGGACATGAACCCGCCCTTGGAAACACTGACCCCTTTTCAGACGGAAATCGTGGCCTTGAATCTGATCGGCCGGGACCGGCGTCTGACGGAAACACTGCTGCGGGAAGGTTCCTGCGACCTGTCGTATACCCTTCCGGGGAAAGCGCGGTTCAGGGTCAACATTTTTTCGCAATCCGGGAATTATTCCATTGTTCTTCGGCAGCTTGAAACCAAGGTCCCAACCGTAAAGGAAATGGGACTTCCGGAAATTTTTTATAAGATCTCAGCTGAAAGAAACGGGATCGTCATTTTCACCGGCGCCACCGGCACAGGAAAGACCACGTCGCTGGCGGCCATTCTGGAGGAAATCAACCGGAACAAAGCCGTTCATATCGTCACCCTTGAAGATCCGGTGGAATATACCCATTCCCATAAAAAAGCCACATTCAACCAGCGGGAACTGGGAAAGGACTTCAGCTCCTTTGCCACCGGCCTGCGGGCCGCCCTCCGCCAGGCCCCCAAGGTGATCCTGGTGGGGGAAATGCGGGACCGGGAAACCGTGGAAATCGGCCTGTCCGCAGCCGAAACCGGACACCTGGTGCTGTCAACCCTCCATACCGTGGACGCCGGCCAGACCATCAACCGGATCCTCGGCATGTTCGCCACGGAAGAAGAAAACCAGATCCGCATCCGGCTGGCCGATACTCTGCGGTGGGTGGTCTGCCAGCGGCTGCTGCCCAAACAGGGCGGAGGCCGGGTAGCGGCCTTCGAGATTCTGGGCACCAGCCTGCGGGTCAAGGATTCGATTCTCCACGGCGAATCCGAGGGGAAAACATACTATGACATGATGGAAGCCGGGAGAGCCTTTGGATGGACGACCTTTGACAATTTTATCATCGGACTTTATGAAAAAGGGATTATCACTGAGGAAACCGCCATCGGATACGCGTCCCGCCGTTCCATTGTGGGACGGGGCATCGATCTCATCAAGAGCGCACGGGGCGAGTCAACCAGCGCCATCGAAAAGCTCGAAATCGACGGCGGATATGAGAAAAAAATAACTAAATTTTAAAAAATGAACGTGCGGGGCGCTTATGGAAATTACATGCAACAATTGCAAAGGCCGTTTCAATGTTCCGGATGAAAAGTTGCCCGAGGGCAAGGCGGCTTCCATCCGGTGCCCTAAATGCAAAGGTAAAATCGTCATTGACCTGACGGCCCAGAGCGCCGGTTCAGGGACGACGGAGCCCGCTCTTGCCAAACCGCACGGATTCGATTTTGACGATAGCATGGATGACGATGTCTACGATTCCGGCGAAAGGCCCTTTGACTTTCTGGAGGAAGAAGGCAAAACCGCCATTATCTGCGAAACGGATCCGGCTGCCGTCAAAGCCATCAAAACCGTCCTGGATATTATGGAATACAGTGTCACCGTGGCCGAAAGCATGCGGGACGCCCTGCGGAAACTGAAGTACCATGCCTATGACATGATACTGATCAATGAAAGCTTTGACGCGCCGGACCCGGAATCCAACGGCATCCTGATTTATCTGGAACGGCTTCAGATGGATGTCCGAAGAAATATTTTCGTGGGATTGCTGACCCGCCGGTTTGCCACCATGGACAACATGGCGGCTTTTTTAAAAAGCGTCAATATCACCATCAATATGGATGATATTGATAAAATCGACCGGATTCTGGGGCGCGGCATCAGTGAGTTTGAGCTTTTTTACGCCATTTACAAGGACAGCGCAAAAAAAATGGGGGTCGCGTGAAAATGGATCCGGCCACGCCTAAGAGCGCCTGTACTTGCAGCGATTACCGGCAGGAAATGATCCTGCTTTCACTGAGCCGCCGGCTGGCGGATGCCGAACTGCCGGAATCGGAAAAGGAACTGTTGCGCCGCCAGATTAAAAAAATCGAAGCCGATCTCAGCATGTCTTAAAAAAATCCCCCGATTATTTACCTTCGGCCAGCCGACAACTGATAATCCGCAAACCCTCCAGGGTGAGATGAGGTTCCACGCATTCGATGGTCTCGGAGATGTCTTGCATCACCGGCGCCAGTCCTCCGGTTGCAATGATTCGGGGTAATGCCGGGGCCATTTCCTTGGTGATACGCGCCACCATGCCGTCCACCAGACCGGCATATCCAAAGAGAATGCCGGATTTCATGCTGGCGGCCGTGTCTTTGCCGATGGCTCTTGCCGGCGGTTTGATCAGGTCGACGCGCGGGAGTTTGGAAGCCCTTTGAAAAAGAGCCTCGGCCGCGATGCCGATACCCGGTGCAATGGCGCCGCCCAGATATTCTCCTCTTTCCGAGATCGCATCAAAGGTGGTGGCGGTACCGAAATCGATGACGATCAGGCTGGTCGGATACTTATAATGGGCCGCCACGGCATTGACCAGGCGATCCGCACCCACCTCGGCGGGATTGTCATACAAAATGGGAATACCGGCGTTTCCGGCATCCACCCAGCATGGGGCCAGCTTCAGATACTTTCGGCAGAAAACCTCCATCATTCGCATCATTGGGGGGACCACGCAGGAGATGACCACGTTGCCGATATTTTCCGGCAGAAGTTGATGCAGCGAAAACAAGCCCGTGATCATGATATGGAACTCATCTTCCGTTAGTGCCGGATTCGTATGTATCCGCCAATCCCGCACCAGGTTCTCCCCGTTAAATAGACCGATCACCATGTGGGTGTTCCCGATATCCATGACCAGTTGCATGAACCACTTCCCCCTTATTTAAACTTCCGATTCGGTTTAACCGGCATTTTTTACGGCATCCACGATACGCAGCGTGACCCGGGTGGCGGCCACGTCATGGACACGGACGATGTGCGCGCCGCTGAGAACGGCGGCCGCCACCGCCGCCTGGGTGCCGGTCATGACATCGATATGATCCGGTGACGGCTCATCGTCGTTTTCCGGCTTCAGAATCTTCCGAATAAAAGCCTTGCGGGACACCCCCGCGAGAATGGGTGCATTCAAGTCGCTGAAACAATCCATCCCATTGATAAGCCTGAGGTTATGGGCTACGGTTTTGCCGAATCCGATTCCCGGATCAATGATGATGCGGGATGCCGGAACCCCGCAAGCAACAGCCCGGGAGATGGCATCGGACAGGAAAGCATGGATTTCGCCGATGAGATCACCATAATCCGGCGCGATCTGCATGGTTTTAGGTGTGCCTTTCATGTGCATCAGGATCAGCAGAATATCATGGGCGGCCGCAATGCAGCCGATTTCAGGATCAGTCCTTAATGCGCTGATATCATTTATAATGGATGCACCCGCATCAATGGCCCGACGCGCAATGGCGGATTTGGTGGTATCAATGGATAGGGGAACCGGTACCCGTTTGGCCAGGTGTTCGATAACGGGCAGAACCCTACGGGCCTCTTCGTCTTCAGTCACCGGATCGGAAAAT
>Ga0351949_1044_pt2 | contig 18529 bp, 17 predicted proteins | sample BONcelT113001G15_FD_206856 | JGI IMG/M metagenome (GOLD analysis project Ga0351949, IMG submission 206856) | Enriched cells from coal bed in the Powder River Basin, Montana, United States - BONCAT cells T11 rep3 HSBNCT.T11.300.1.G15 ... | reverse complement strand
AAGCCGTCAAGAAAATCCAGGCCCAGTCCAAGGACGGCATTGAATTGGCTGTCAGCGAGCGGATGGGCAAGCCGGTCGATGCGGGTGCGGCAATCCGCCAATACGCCAGTCAGGGTTTTGATATCATCATTGCCCATGGCGCCCAGTATCAGAGCGTTGTTAAAGAGATTGCGCCTGAATTCCCCAAGATCACTTTTGCTTACGGCACCGGTTTTCAGACTGGCCCCAACATTTTCGCCTATGATCCCCAGGCTCAGGAAGGCGCTTATGTAATGGGAATTCTGGCTGCCAAAATGTCCAAGTCAAAAATCGTCGGAATCGTCGGTCCGGTCGAGGCCGGCGATGCGATCAAGTATAACAAAGGATTTCAGCTGGGCGTTGCTGCCGCCGGTGGCGATGTGAAAACGCGAATTGCCTACACCGGTTCGTTCAATGAAATTGTCAAGGCGGGTGAAATTGCCAAAACCCACATGGATGCCGGCGCCGATTTTCTGACCGGATCCAGCCAGCAGGCCGTGGGCGCGATCAAAGCTGTTGCCGGAAAGCCGGGAACCTACTGGCTGTCGACCGATATGGACCAAAGTAAAGTGGCTCCCGATGCAGTGCTGGCCTCACAGGTTTACAACTGGGAAAAAGTTCTCACCAAGATTCTGGAACTGAGAAAAAGCGGGACCCTGGGCGGTCAGCACCTGACCCTGTCGTTTGCTGACGGAATGCTGGAACTCAAATATAATCCAAATCTGGAAGCTAAAATTCCGGCAGACGTTAAGGCGGCTGTCGAAAAAGCCAAAAAAGACATTGTCGCCGGTACGATAAAAATCGATCTTAAAAAATAAAACAAACAATGCTTCTGAAATCGCCGTCCGGGGAGGTGGGCTACTTATGAGCGCAAGGATCGAACGTCTGGAAATGCGGGATATTGTCAAGCGGTTCCCCGGAGTTCTCAGCAATGACCACGTTGGTATCGATATTTCGTCGGGTGAGGTATTGGCGCTACTGGGCGAGAACGGAGCCGGCAAAACGACGTTGATGAACATCCTGTATGGGTTGTATCAACCGGATGGTGGGCAAATCCTGATTAATGGCGAACAAGTACATATCGAGTCTCCCCGGACTGCGATCAGCAAAGGGATTGGCATGGTGCATCAACATTTCATGCTGGTGCCGACGCTGACTGTCGCGGAAAATGTTGCCCTGGGCATGCCGTCTGCGAAGGGGGCCCTGTTGGATCTGGAACCGGTAAAACGGAAAATTGTTGAAATCGGCGCCACTTATGGGGTATCGGTTAATCCGGAAGCTTGTGTGTGGCAGCTCAGCGTAGGCGAACAGCAACGGGTGGAAATCATCAAGGCTCTTTATCGCGGCGCTGATCTGTTGATTATGGATGAGCCGACGGCGGTGCTGACACCACAGGAGGCCATCGACCTGATCGGCCTGTTGCGAACGATGGTGGCACAGGGGCGGTCAGTGATCATGATCAGTCATAAACTGCATGAAGTGATGGCGGTCAGCGACCGGGTGGTCGTATTGCGGGACGGAAAGAAAGTCGGCTCGGTCTGTACCGGACAGACTTGTCCCGAGCAGTTGGCCCGGTTGATGGTGGGTCGTGACGCCCGCCCTTTTCAGCGTCAAATACGTCAATTTTCCGGCGATTACGCTCTCAGCGTGGATCAGCTGTCTGTTTCCAATAATATGTGCACGCCGGCGCTGCGCGGAATTTCGCTGGGGGTCCATCCCGGTGAGATTTTGGGAATTGCCGGCGTTTCCGGTAATGGACAGAAAGAGTTTGCCGAGTCTATCTGCGGATTGCGGGCGGTCGATTCGGGGAAAGTTTTCTTGTGCGGGCAGGAGATTACAGGCCTGACCCCGAAAAAAATCATTGAGCTGGGTCTGGGGTTTATTCCCGAAGATCGGTTGCATGTCGGGACGATTCCTTCGTTTCAAATCTGGGAAAATTTATTACTCAAAGATCATGCCGAACCACCTTTTGCCAAAGGCTTTATCCTGAATGACACCGAAATTCGTTCCCACAGTGAACAGCTGGTTCGCGACTATGGCATTAAGACGCCGGATCTCAGCACCGCGACCGGAAAGCTGTCCGGCGGAAATATACAGCGCCTGATTCTGGCCCGGGAAATCAGCCGTCAGCCCAAAGTGCTGGTGGCGGCCTATCCGACGCGGGGATTGGATATCGGTGCGGCAGAATATGTGCATGAAATGTTGTTGAAAGCAAGTCAGGCGGGCATGGGCGTTATTTTGATTTCCGAAGAACTGGATGAAGTGCAGAAACTGAGTGACCGGATCGCAGTCTTTTTTGATGGACGGGTCATGGATATACTACCGGCGGACGTTGCCGATGAAACCAGGCTGGGCTTGCTGATGGCGGGCCTGGCAGAGAAGGGGGCACAAAAGAATGGCTGATTTGTCAGTAACGATTTGTGGTCTTCATTTTGTCTCGCCGCTGATGCCGGCGGCCGGACCGCCCACCCGTGATGGGGCGGCCTGTATTGCTGCAGTGGCTGGTGGCGCGGCGGCGATTGTCAGCAAGACGATCTCGCTGGAGCCGGCCCAGGTGCCGCGTCCCTGCATCTCTGACGTTCAGGTCGGCATGCTGAACACTGAGTTGTGGTCTGAGCTGACCAAAGAACAATGGCTCGAGCAGGAATATTCCCTGGCCAAGGCGACCGGCGTGCCGCTGATCGTCGGACTCGGTTACACAGCTGAGCAGATTGCCGAACTGGCGCCGATGGTTAGGCCGTTCGCTGATGCGCTGGAGCTGTCCTGCCATTACATCGGCAACGACCTCCGGCCAATTCAGGATACGGTCCGGGCGGCAAAAAAGGCGGTCGATGTGCCGGTTTTTGTCAAGATGAGCCCTCATCCCAATATCCAGGACATCGCGGTTGCCGTGGAAGCTGCTGGAGCCGACGCGCTGGTGATGATCAATTCGTTCGGTCCCTGTATGGGAATCGATGTCGAGACCGGTCTGCCGCTGATGGGTAGCCAGTCCGGCTACGGTTGGTTATCCGGTCGGGCAATCAAAGCTTTGGCGGTCCGTTGCATATTCGACGCAGCCCATGCAGTCAAGATTCCAATCTTTGGTGTCGGCGGCGTGGCAACAGGCAAAGACGCTGCCGAAATGTTCATGGCCGGAGCCTCGGCAGTGCAGATATGCACCGAAGCCATTTTAAAAGGCCCTGCCATTTACGGGAAAATAGCCGGGGAATTAAATGCGTTTCTGGATTCGCACGGTTACGCATCGGTCAGCGATATCCAGGGACTGACGTTGAAAAAAATGCAACAGCGGCAGTTTTCCACCGAAGCGACAGCGCCCTGCGTTAATAAGGCGCGCTGTATTTCCTGCGGAAAATGTGTCCAAAGCTGTCCCTATCAAGCGATTCAACTGATCGAAAAAAAGGCGTTTATCGATGAACAGGTCTGTTTTGGCTGTGGTCTCTGCCTCAGTCGTTGCCCGGTCCAGGCAATTCGCTTTCCTGGCTAGGGACAGAATCAGGGACAGAATCAGGGACAGCAACAGGGACAGGTTTTTTCGACTGTTTTTCATTGTGGGTTCCTCCTCCAAACTATTGACTTTGACTTCAACCACGGACGCCCCGTTCATAAGGCTTGCCCAAGGCCGCTGGCGGCCAGACCCGACCATACGAAACCATCAGGGCGATGATCGTGACCATGTAAGGGAGCATGACCGCCAGTTCATACGGGAAATTGATCCCCAGCACCTGCACCCAGAGTTGAAATGAGTCGGCCATACTGAACAGCAGGGAGCCGGCCAGAATCCCCCATGGACTCCAGCGGCCGAAATAGACAAGTGCGATTGCAATAAAGCCGCGCCCGGCGGTGATATTATCGGCAAACATATGGGTGTTGGCAACAGTCAGGGTAGCCCCGGCCAGCCCGGCCATCATTCCGCCGATGATCAGGCATTGGTAGCGGATTCCGGTCACGCTGACCCCCAACGTATCCACTGCCTGCGGCGTCATGCCGACCGCCCGAACGCTCAGGCCCCAGGTCGTGCGGAATAGAACGAACCAAAACAGAGGAACCAGCAGAAAGGCAAAATAGACAATGACGTTGTGGTTGAAAAACATCATGCCCAGCAACGGAATCTCACTCAAAAACGGAAGCTTCCAGGGTTTCAGTCCGGCTATGGTCTGAATTCCATCCACATACAGGCGAAAGAACAGGCCCGACAACCCCCAGCCCAACATGGACAGCCCAATCCCGCTGATCCCCTGTTCCGCCTGCAGGGTCACGCTGACAAAAGCCATCAGCAGCCCCATCAACGCTCCGACGAGAATAGCCGCCAGCAGTCCCAGCATCGGCGACTGGCTGACAAAAGTAAGATAAAAACCGGCAAAGGCCCCCATAAGCATTATGCCTTCCAGTCCCAGATTAAAAACCCCGGCCCGCTGACTCAACATTTCGCCCAGCGCCGCCAGCAAATACGGTGTGGCCAGCCGGATTCCAGTGGCGACAACTCCGATCAGAATTCCCTGGTCAATAAAATCAAGCATATTACGACACCTCTTCCGAGCGGCGGAACCACCGGGATCTCCACCGATTCAGCAGCTCCGGCCGCCGGATAAAGTAATCACTGGCTACAACAAACAGGATAACGAACCCCTGGATCACCAATACGATCGCGGCCGGAATACTCACCGCCCGCTGCATCATGTCGGCGCCAAGAATCAACGCGCCAAACAGAATCGAGGCCGGAATAATCCCGATCGGATGCAGCCGGCCGAACAAGGCCGCCACAATGGCACTAAAACCGTAGCCGGAAGAAATGTCCTCCAGCGCCCGGTGATGAACGCCCAAAACCTCGACTGTGCCGGCCAGCCCGGCCAGCGCACCGGCCAGGACCATCGACAGCGACATGTAAAACGGCACATTGATACCCGCGTAGCGGGCCGCAGCCGGTCCCGCCCCCACTGCCCGCAACCGGTAGCCGACCGTCGTGTGCATCAGCAGATAATATACCAGCCCCGCCAGCACCAGAGCCATGATAAATCCGGTGTTAAACCGGGCGCCGGGGATCAACCGGGTCATCCAGACCGCCTGCGGCACCAAAGCGGTTTGCGGCACGCCGGTCCCATAGGTGACTTCCTGTGGATCGATTAGAATGCCGCGAATCAGCAGCAAATATAGCTGCGCCGCGATTTGGTTCAACATCACGGTACTGAGAATCTCATTTACGTTCAGTTTCGCCTTCAACACTCCGGCAATCCCGCCCCAGATTCCTCCAGCGATTGCGCCGGACAACAACACCAGCGGAAACAGAATCAGCATCGGCAAGCTGGGAAAGGTCAGCGCAATGCCAGCCGAAGCGATCGCCCCGACCAATATCTGGCCTTCGCCGCCGATGTTCAATACTCCGCTACGAAATGAAATAATGATTCCCAAGCCCGTCAACAGTAACGGGGTCGTCCGCACCAGCACCTCGGTGATACCGAAACTGCTGGAGAAAGGCCCGGTCAGCATGACCTGATATGCCCGGATCGGATCCGACTTGGCCAACAAAATAAACACTGCGCCGATCAGCAATGCTCCCAGCAGCGCCATCATCAGTACAATAATCGTCCGTCCCCTCAAGCCAACGCATCCTCCTAAAAAAACGCCCTGCGGCGATACTCCCCGCAGAGCGTCTTCGCTCCAATACACAAACGTCTTTTATATCTTGAAATAGTTTACCTTATTTTGTCGAATTCGTCCAGCGAAATCGACACAGATAACCTTTTCAATCAAAAACGTTTCCACACCGCCAAAGCCAATTCACGGGCCCGGGCCATGATTTCAGCAACATCAGCAACCAGAATCCGGCGGTCCTGCATCAACACTTTCCCGTTCACCACCGTCGTTACCACCGACCGCCCCGACAAGCCGAATAAAATATGTCCGTTGAGATTGTCCACCGTAAAAGGCGTCGGTGGGTCATAATCGACGACAATCAGATCAGCCAGCGCGCCCGGCGTGAGGCGACCCACCGTCGAACCAAAACAGGCTGAGGCAAAATCGGCGTTCTTCTCAAACAGCATTGTGTGCGGCTCCGCCCAAGCTGCCGCCGCATCCTGCCGCTGATGTTTGTGCAACAGGTTGGCGACTTTCAACGATTCCAGCATATCACAGGTATAGCCGTCGGTTCCCAGACCGACTTGGATACCTTGTTGCAGCATTTCCAGCACCGGCGCACAACCCACGGCATTTCCCATGTTCGATTCCGGATTGTGGACGACCAGTGGCTGTGTCTGTTGCAAAATGTCCAGTTCCCGCCCGGCTACATGAACGCAATGGGCGGCAATCGCGCCCGGTTGCAGAACGCCAAACTCCGCCAGCCGTTCCACCACCCTTTTGCCATATCGCCGTTGGCAATCCTCCACGTCGGACAGCGCTTCCGCCGTATGGATGTGGGAACCGACGCCCAGTTCGTCAGCCATCTCGGCGCTCCGGCGCAGTAGCTCATCATTCAGCGTAAATGAGGCATGCAGGCCAAACAAGGCCCGGCGCATCGAATCTGGGCTATTCCGGCAGTACCGAATATATTCGGCATTTTCATCGATTCCCTGCTGAGCAATCTGATCCCCGTCGCGATCCGACACTTCATAGCACAGACATGTCCGCAGGCCCAGATCGCCAGCCGCTTCCGCCAGGCGAAACAGACTCCCCCGCACGCAACCCGGGCTGGCGTGATGATCAAAAATTGTCGTAGTTCCGTTTTTAATGCAATCGATCATTGCTACCGCCGCGCTGTAATAGACATCCTCCAGCGTCAGCGTCTTGTCCAGTCGCCACCACAACCGAGTCAGAATATCGTTGAATTCGTGCGGCGACTGAGCCTTCAGATCCATACCGCGGGCAAAACTGCTGTAGAAATGCATGTGGCTGTTGATCAGGCCGGGCATGATCAAGCCGCCCCGGGCATCAATAAAATCAGCCTGAGAATACCTGCCCCGCAGCTGATCGGTGGCGCCAATTTCGACGATCGTGTTGCTTTCTACCGCCACGCAGCCGTTTAAAAGAAATGGAAGTGCGGAATCACGCGTGATCAGGGTCCCATTGCCAATCAATAACATGATATTCTTCCCCCTCTCCTCATTGGGTCACCCTATTAGATCACCACTGATTACCACGTTCCGCTCACTATTTCCGGCCCAGTTTCGCCGCCCGGACCTGAATCAGCTCAGCCACAATGCTCACGGCTAATTCCGCCGGGGTTTCGGCGCCGATATTCAGGCCAATCGGTGAATGCACGCGATCAATCTCTGTTTGGCTGAATCCTTCCGCTAGCAACGTCTGATAAATTTTGTCCCGTTTCCGGCGGCTGCCAATCATTCCTATATACCCGGCCGAAGTTCTCAGCGCCTGAGCCAACGCAACTTTGTCGTGCAGATGCCCCCGTGTCAAAATGACGATAAAACTGTCTTCATCAATACCCAACTCTGGCCAACAGTCAAACCCGTTCAGCAGAACAATCCGGGTCGCAGGCGAAAAACGCTGAGAGCAGGCAAATTCTGCCCTGTCGTCGAGCGCCACCGTCCGAAACCCCACCGATTCGCATAGCGGAACAACCGCCTGTGAAACGTGTCCGGCGCCAAAAACATATACCGTCTGGGCCGGGACAATCGCCTCAATCAAATAACGGGCTCCAGCGACCGCTGCGGCATAGACCGAAGGACCGCCTGTCCCTTTTTCCAGCTGCGCCAGCAAGTCGCCGGGCGGCGGTAAACTGCCGGAACAACTGAGATCTTTTCGGACCAGGCATTTGCGAAAATTCCCCTCCGTCGCCGGTCCGTCAATCAGAGTCAGCAGCCAGGCTTTCTCCCCCTGTTGGAGCAGTCGGGTAATTTCCCGACAAACCGAAAGACCCTCCGGGTCGCCGGCGTCCAGAAACTCAATCCAGATTTCGCCGCGCCCGCCGCAGATCATGTCCATTCCTGCAACATCGTTGCCAGTCAGATCGAAGCACTGAATGATGGAGGCCTTTGTCTGGAATAGGGTCAGTGCGGCGGCAATCGCTTCGTGTTCCAGTCGTCCGCCACCGATGGTCCCCAGCGATGACCCGTCGGTGCGGACCAGCATCCGGGCTCCCGCCGTCCTCGGCGCTGAGCCTCTGGCCTCAAACACCGTCATTAATACAACGTTTTCGCCTGTCTGGAGCAAATGGATACATTTTGCAAAAATTTCAATCACTTCTGGTCCTCCCTTATCTGTTCAAACGAATACACACAGCCGAAACTCAAAGCAGGTAACTCTGATTGTTATACGTTTTCGCTATATTAAAATTCCCTGTGAATCAGAAAACCTCCTGCAAAAAATCAGGATTTTTCCCAACGCGTCTGCAAGACAAAAAGGTATTTTGACCTATATCAACGAATCCATCAAATAGTATACTCACCAACAGGGAGGCTCTGGCGATGGAACCAATTGACCAGGTTTTGAAAACGCTGTTGGAAATTGATGAACACCAGGGTAATTATTTTGGTTTAAAATATACGTTTGAAAAATATCATCCCGATTTGACACGCGAGGAACTGCTGGCTATATTGGAGCGGCTGGAGTTCAAGGGGCTGATTCGCCTGTCGGCCCGCAAAACAGAGACCGCGCCGATTTTGGTGAAAGTCAATTCCAGCGCCTATCGCTACTATAAAAACAAGCAAGAAAGCGAACTGGCGGCGGCAAACGAAAAAGCGGAAGCTAACGCCGAGGCGCTGATGGAAATCGAAGAATGGGAAGAACGACAATGGAACATCAAATTGCTCCTGTTTGGTTTTATTGGCGGTTTTGCCGCTGGAGTCGGCTTCATGTGGCTGCGTGAAACTATTTTCCGCTAGCCCGGCTTACTGTCAGCCCCACCCTCAAGATCATGGAGGTGTTGTAATGAAGGACGCAGTCATTGTTTCGGGTGCCCGTACCGCATTGGGAAATTTGGGCGGTTCACTGAAAGACGTTCTGGTGGAGCAACTGGCTAGTCATATGCTCCGCGCGGCAATTACCCGGGCCGGCATCGTCGATTCCTGCATTGACGAAGTGGTGCTGGGTCATGGAAAGCAAAGCAGCGACACGCCCAATCTGGCCCGGGTGGCGTCCCTCTACGCCGAATTGCCGCTTGAACTTTCAGCTTATACCGTCCACCGTCAATGCGGCTCCGGCATGCAGGCCGTCATTTCCGCCACGCAGTCGATCCGCCTCGGCGATTCGTCGGTGATTGTGGCGGGCGGAGCCGAAAGTATGAGCACGGCGCCTTATTACATCCGCCAGGCCCGCTTTGGCTACCGGACCGGCAATGGTGAATTGCTTGACCCCAACACAGAAAGTCAGCCCAAGTCTCAGCCGGTCGAAAAATATGGCCGGATCACCATGGGCCTGACCGCCGAAAACCTAGCCGAAAAATACCGGATCAGTCGGGAAGAACAGGATCAGTTCGCTTTCAATAGCCAGACGAAAGCACTTAAAGCGATCACCGACGGCCGTTTCATCGACGAAATTGTTCCCATAGCAGTCAAAATGGGTAGAAAATCTTTCGAGTTCGCTGTGGATGAATTCCCCAAGGCCAGTAGCCTTGAAACCCTGGCCAGTTTGAAACCGGCGTTCAAAAAAGACGGAACAGTAACCGCCGGCAACGCTTCCGGTCGAAATGACGGCGCTGCGGCGATAGTGCTGATGTCGCGTGAAAAAGCTTTTGAGCTGGGCGTCGCGCCTTTGGTCCGGGTCGTAGCTTACGCCAGCGCTGGCGTTCCACCCGAAATTATGGGGCTCGGTCCTGTACCGGCAACCCGCAGTGCATTGAAATCAGCTGGCCTGTCCATGCAGGACATTGACCTGATCGAACTTAACGAAGCATTTGCCGCCCAAAGTCTGGCCGTAATCAAAGAGCTCGATATTGATCCAGCCAAGCTCAATGTCAATGGCGGCGCTATTGCCCTGGGTCATCCCATCGGCTGCTCCGGCGCCAGGATTATGGTGACGCTGATCCACGAAATGTTACGGCGAAAATCAAAATATGGACTGGCAACCCTATGTATCGCCGGCGGTCAGGGTAGCTCGGTGATTCTGGAAAACATGCAGCTGTAAGATAATTCGATTCCATGAGAAGCCTTTTCAATCTTATTCCAACTGGATAAAGCCGGGACAAAATCAACCTGTTTTTGTATTACAGTTTGATAATGGCAAAGGGAAACAGTTGGTTTAAGATTATATAAGGCCCCCAAAGCCGCCAACCCCGAAAGTCGCTTTGGGTTAAATGGAGGTAACACAAATGTTTGTAGCAAGCAACGTGAATCAACTGGAGGAGGCCCTGCGGGGAAATGCGAATGAGATTCTGGTGATCGGCAAACTAATCGGACCCATTCAAACGGTTTTCCAACTAAAATCGAGCAGAAATCTTGTTGAAAGCAGAACCGGAGATATGAAAAAAAATTTCGAAAATGGCGACCCGGCGAATGAAATTATGGATGGCATATCTGTTTTGGACAGATCCGCCCTGTTGCTGCTGATTGAAGAGTTTAATGCTGTCGATTTGCAAACGGGGCCTGACTGCACCAACATCACCATAAAACGAAACGGAACTTGATGCGCAAAACTTAATGAGCCTGGGCAACGTTCAATTTGAAACGTTGTCCAGGCTCATTTTAATGATCAAATGGTCCGCATTCCGCAAAACATTGCCCTATCCTTTTGTGGAACCCTGAATTCCCCAGCGAATGAACAAGCCAAAAGTAATTGCCGTGGATAACAACAGCAATCCGGCTGCCGGTTCAGCCATCCAGGCTATGGAAGACTTCGCGGCTCCAGTCGTGCCGAGTACTGGAATTCGATATCCAGCGATCAGCCAACCCATTGGATAAAAGAAAGCTCCCACCCCGTATCCCAAAGCAGTCAGGCTCTGCATTCTCGTCGAGATACCAAGAAAAGGCAACGCCGCCAGCAACACAAGTCCAATAGGGCCAACACCGGCCGCATGCATATGAGCTCGTTTGGTATACGTCCAAGCCCGTTCTTCAGCCCGCTCCATTTTTACTTTATCGCTACCAAAAACTTTGACCTCATTTGCCTTTACAGTCTGTTTAAAACTGTTCTTAAAGAATCCTTCATCGGCTCCCATCCACGCTCCCAAAGAAAAACTGAATAATATTGCTGCTACGCATAGCACCATCCCCCAACGGACTGGATTCCAAGCTACCATAGACATCAAAATCAAATCCTCCTTCGCTTTATGAATCCTTTTCTAAACATCCACCTTCTGTATGTTGTAATAATTCTATATAGAAAGATTTTATCCTTTGTTAAAAGTTTTTATTTCTACTATCCAACCGGGGCGTAAAACCCTTGCGAGAGGCTTTGGTCCAATATGGCCCCAATCGGCAGGTGCCGCATTGTTAGCAGTATTTCAAAATATTTTCACTTCAATTTTCTGGGAAATCATCGAACGAAAACGAATAGATTATAAGTTATTTCATTTAGAAAATCGGAGGATGTCACTAATGAAAACTGCTTTGGACCCATACAAGCAACTTTACCAAATATTGTCCGCCGGCAAAGCCGCAGCGGTTATTTCGTATTTATCTGAAAAAGCTTACGGCCCGGTCAGCAAAAAAGTGATTCAGCGCCCTTTAGCGCCTGACTGGTTTGCTGAACGTGGGCTGTCGAAAGAACTGGCCAAGCCACTTCAGTACGCATTGGATAGTGCCGAGCCGGTTCTCCTTGATCAATCAGACGGCGGTGTTGTCCTGCTTGAGCCCCATTACCCCGAACCGCGTTTGTTTGTCTTTGGCGGCGGCCACATTGCCCAGCCGCTGGTTTCTTTTGCCAGCCAAGCCGGTTTTTTCACTACCGTTGTCGATGATCGTCCCAGCTTTGCCAATCCGGATCGGTTTCCTCTTGCTGAGCAGGTAGTTTGTGAAAGCTTTGCGCGCTGTTTTGATTTATTGGATATCAATGAATCTGATTTTGTGGTGATCATCACGCGGGGACACCAGCACGATCTGGATTGTTTGCGGCAGGTGCTGAAGCGAAATGCGGCGTATACCGGCATGATCGGTTCGCGTCGCCGAATCAAACTGGCCTGGGAGCAGCTGCAAGGAGAAGGCTATTCCAGCAGTCAACTGGAGCGGGTCCATGCGCCGATTGGCTTGTCTATCGGGGCGATAATCCTGGTAGAAATTGCCATATCGATCGTAAGCCAACTTATTTGTGTCAAACGCTTGGGAACTGTTGATAGCAAGAAAAACAACCGCGAGGAAAATCGGTCAGTGTTTGTTTAATTTTACTCATTTTTTCTTCCACCTGCTTTGCAGTTGCTCAAAATAATAAAGGCTCGTAAAACATCTTCAATAGCGAAGTGTTTTTCGAGCCTTCAGTTTTTTTGATCAGCTGCTTAATATTGTTAATTTAATTGTTTCACTATTGAATTGCTTTGTCAATAATTCTCGTTGACAAAACGCTTTCGAAAAGATTTTTTCGCGAGACAACAAGGAAACGCCCAGCTTTTATATACATTCATTTCACTTCTATAATATAGTTGTACATCGCAAGCAATTGATGTATGATTTTTTTATCGAGAACAAACGGGAGGTCTTTTTTGTGACGTCGAATCCAGCCACTGACGCGGAAGCTCTGCGGGAATTGTTGCGTATATTGATCCGTAAGTTGGGAGTCCTTGAACGCAGTGAAGCTGCCTGCTGCGAAATGACGCTAAGTCAATGTCACGCACTGGTGGAAATCGGCCGCGCCGGGATGATGTCTGTGAATCAGCTCTCCGAACGTTTGGGCCTGGATAAAAGCACGGTCAGCCGTTCCGCAGACAGACTGGTCCTGGATGGTTTGCTGCTACGCGAAGAATCAGCCACTGATAGGCGCTATGTCAGTTTAAAGTTAAGTACTAAAGGCACCGAGTCCTATAATAATCTTGAACAACGCATGGCGACTTATTTTGACTCTGTTGTGGCTGACATCGATCAGGAAGAGCGGGCCATGGTGCTAAAAGGATTACAGACGCTTACCAAGGCGCTAGGCAGCGCTTTTATCCGGGCAAAAAAAGTGAGCCTTCCACTTCAGGCCGGAAGGGACTACTCCCTCAGGGAAGCTGAAGATGGAGATTTTCCAGACATCCGCTCCTTGCTAACCGCAAATGACCTGCCGATCAGTGGCGTTGATACTGATTCCGGCAATTTTTTTGTTGCTGTCAAAAGTGGCCTGATCATGGGTGCTATTGGAACTGAACAGCAAGAATCCGCCGCTTTACTCCGTTCTTTTGTCGTACATTCGGAATATCGAAAATCAGGCATTGGCAGAGCCCTCATGGCGAAGTCGATTCAGAGTCTCAAAACCGGAAAAATCAAAGCAATTTATCTGCTTACCAACACTGCGGAACAATATTTTCAACAGTACGGGTTTATCAAAATCGACCGCAGTGAAGTTCCGCCGGAATTACTGGCAAACTCCGCGCTGGGAACTAGTTGTCCTGCAAGCAGTGCCTGCATGAAACTGGCCTAGACGAGACGAGTTTACGCTCAACGCACCTCCTTCCGCAATCCTAATATTTCAGCATATCTGACCGCCCGGAAAAGCTTTCCGGGCGTCGACATGCCTGTGACTGTCAGCATTTATTTTCCGGGCGCAGGTGCGGGTGGGTTGCCCTGCGGCATATTGTGGTTACCGTGACTACCATTCATCATTTGATCCATCTTTTTCTTCATCTGATCGGCTTGTTCTTGTGTCATGACGCCGCTTTTTACATGGGAATCCAGCATTTGCTGCCTTAGCGCCGGATCAGAACAAGTCATTCCATTGCCGACCGGTGCTGCCATCGCCACAGCTGCCACTCCCAAAATTCCCAGGATTAGGGCCACCGCTAAAACCGAACTCATTTTCTTATTGAACATTGTTGTTTGCCTCCTTATCGTTTGTGGTTTATGGTCAAATCATATCAATGAATTATGAAGATCCTGTGAAAAAGTTGTGAAGTTCTGATGCTGTTTTGTCATAACAAAACCCTCAGCGGGTTCTATCGAGAAACCGCAAGGGCTCTTGATGTCAGCGATAACGAGTCAACTTAAATGTGTGGCATCCAAGGCCGTCGCCAGTTCAGCTTCGACTTCCTCCGCCACCTTGCGCAGGCTTTCATCCCCCAATAACCCAATCAGCACGGTTGGTCTGGGCATCCCAATTTTTGTTGTTCCTTCTTCAACATACACGATGACTTTGCAAGGCAGAAAATATCCTGCGCGAATGTTGGCTTCCAATGCCCCTTTGGCCTTGAGCGGGTTGCACACTTCGAGAATGCGCAAGGGTCCTGCATACTCAACGCCTTTTTCTTTCAGCTTTAAAGGAACATCCAATTCCCAAAGCACACCGAATTTCCGTTCGGTCAAGGCGTTTTTCAAATCTTCAACCGCTTGATCAAATCCTTTGCTAGTGGTAACAGTGTAATCAAACATTGGTTTCTCCTCCCCATTTTACAAAAGATGGACCTTCATTTTCTCGAATTCTTCGTGACTGATTTCGCCGCGTGCATACCGTTGTTTCAAAATTTCCAGCGCCGTATTTTCTGTCGTCTGAACAGTTGTCTTTGATTGTTTCATCAGCATACGGACCAGAAAAAAACCGCCGACGATAATAGCTACCACAAATAGCAGCATGAAAATTCCTCCTCCGAACCAACCATCCATCATTCCATAGCCACGTCCATATCCCATAATTGTCATCTCCCTTTTCAAGAATGTATTCTTCATTAATGTCTACAGATTTTCATTTTTACCTTTTACTGCTTTGGCTCCAGTGTCATATGGCACTTTGGACAGTTGCCGGGTTTTTCCTGTTGCACCTCGGGATGCATAGGACAGGTATATACAACCTTCTTTTCCGGAGTTTTTTCGTTACTCATGATATTTCTCCTTTCCTCTTTATTTTCAAGCTTCATAGCTCGGAGTCTCAATGCGTTGCCGATGACCGAGACGGAACTCAGACTCATCGCGGCTCCAGCAATAATCGGGCTGAGCAGCAGACCGAAGAAGGGGTAAAGCACGCCCGCCGCCACCGGGATCCCCAGCGCGTTGTAGATAAAGGCAAAAAACAGGTTCTGCCGAATGTTCCCCATGGTGGCTCGGCTGAGACGGATGGCCTTGGCAATGCCGCGCAGGTCGCCTTTGACTAGCGTGATGCCCGCGCTTTGCATGGCCGCGTCGGTGCCGGTCCCCATGGCAATGCCGACTTCCGCTTCGCTGAGGGCAGGTGCATCATTGATCCCGTCGCCGGCCATTGCAACATGTTTGCCTTCAGCGCGCAGCTTCTTGACATGGGCGACTTTGCCGGCTGGTTCGATCTCAGCCTCCACCGCATCTATGCCGAGTTGGTTGGCCACCACTGCGGCAGTGCGGCGGTTGTCGCCCGTAAGCATGACAATTTCCAGCCCGAGAGCGTGGAGGTCTCGGATGGCTTCGGCGGTGGTGTCTTTGACCGGGTCGGCGACAGCCAAAATTCCAGCCGGCTTGCCATCGATGGTGACAAACATCGCAGTCTTGCCCTCTTCCTGAAGTTTCACCGCCGAGGCTTCAAGCGGCTCTATGTCAGGAATATTTTCCATTCGCAGGAAAGCGGGTTTGCCGATCATCACCACCTGATCATTGATGGTTCCGACGACACCGCCCCCTGTCACCGAGCGAAAGTCCTTCACAACCCCGAAAACACTGCCCCGTTCCTTCGCTCCCTGCACTATCGCGTCTGCGAGGGGATGTTCGCTGTTTTGCTCCAATGAAGCAACAAGACTAAGGAACTGCCTGGAGTCGAAATCGTCGGCAGGCAGAACATCCATGAGCCGCGGTTTACCCTCCGTTAGAGTTCCCGTCTTGTCCACGACGAGGGTATCGACCTTTTCCAACCGTTCGAGTGCTTCGGCGTTTTTCACGAGTACACCTTCCTGCGCGCCGCGACCGACACCGACCATGATGGACATGGGCGTAGCCAGGCCGAGGGCACAAGGGCAGGCGATAATGAGAACTGCGACGGCGTTCACGATTGCATGGGCAAGTTTTGGCTCCGGTCCAATCCATATCCAGATGACGAAAGTGGCGGCAGAAACTGCCACCACCGCCGGTACAAAGATGCCTGCAACCTTGTCGGCGAGGCCTTGAATCGGTGCTCGGCTGCGCTGGGCTTCCGCGACCATGTTTACGATCTGTCCGAGCAGCGTATCACTGCCGACCCGCTCGGCGCGCATGACAAAACTTCCTGGTCCATTGACCGTGCCGCCCGTCACCTTGTCGTCGACGGTTTTTTCCACCGGAATCGCTTCGCCGGTGACCATGGACTCTTCCACACTGGAGTGACCTTCGACCACCGAGCCGTCAACCGGTACCTTGTCACCCGGAACCACGCGGAGCAGGTCGCCGACTTTCACATGTTCGAGCGGGATTTCATGATCTCCCCCCGCCTCTACCAGACGGGCGGTCGGCGGTGCGAGGTTAAGCAATGCTCGGATGGCACTGCCTGTGCGGCTGCGGGCCCGAAGTTCGAGCACCTGTCCGAGCAGCACCAGCACAACGATCACCGCGGCCGCTTCAAAATAAATGTCAACATTGCCCTCGTGCTGCATCGTGTACGGAAACAGGCGGGGCATGAGCATCGCAATGGCGCTGAAAATATAGGCTGCACCCACCCCCATGGCAATCAGAGTGAACATGTTCAAGCTTCGTGCCACAACCGAGTTCCAGCCGCGCACAAAGAACGGCCATCCCGCCCACCAGACCACCGGCGTGGCAAGGGCAAACTGCAGCCAGCGCGTGGCGTGACTGTTTGCCCAAGGCTGCCTGCCCAGCGTCGGGACCAAATGAACCATCGCCAGAACAAACACCGGCAACGTCAACGCGGCACCGATCCAAAAGCGATTGGTCATGTCGAGAAGCTCAATGTTCTCCTCTTCATCCGAGCCTGCTTTCGCCGTTTTCAATTCCAGCGACATTCCACACTTGGGGCAATAGCCGGGATGGTCCTGTTGAACTTCCGGATGCATCGGGCAAGTATATATATTTTCACCTGGGGCGGGCCTGTAAGATATTTTGTGTAAAGTAGAAAAATTGGTAAAATCACTTTATACAAAATGGAGGTTTACAGAATGGCAAAAAAGAAACGCAATCCTGCAAATGCAGCAGCCATCGCCCATATTTTCGAAAACTATGAAATCAAGTCGGTCCTGGATATCCAAGAAGCTCTCAAAGACATGTTCGGCGGAGCCATGGAACAAATGCTGGCTGGCGAGTTGGATTCCCATTTGGGGTATGACCGACATGAGAACACTGCGCAAACGACCAACCGCCGAAACGGGGCCAGTGCCAAGACCGTGCGCAGTCAGCTGGGAGAACTCGAAATCGATATCCCCCGCGACCGCGAGGCGTCCTTCGAACCCCAACTTGTTCCCAAGCATCAAAAAGATGTTTCGGGAATTGAAGACCGCGTGCTGGCAATGTATGCGAAGGGCCAGTCCCAAAGGGATATCACCGCAACCATCCAGGATATTTACGGCTTCAATATCAGCCACGAAACCGTTTCTAAAATCACCGAACGGATTGTCCCGCTGGTTCAGGAATTTAGAAACCGGGCGCTGAAGAAGTTTTATCCGTTTGTTTTCGTGGATGCGATGTACACACCAGTCAAAACCGAAGCCGGATCCGGGCAGAAAGCCTTATACAACATGATCGGCATCGATGTCGACGGTTGCAAGGATGTTCTCGGTTTCTGGCTCTCCGAAGATGAGAGTAGCCGACAATGGATTCAGATTCTGGAAGAAATCAAACGACGAGGCGTGGAAGACATCCTGTTCATTTCCCTCGATGGATTGACCGGGCTTGAGGATGCCATCAAAACCATTTATCCACAAACGACCACGCAGCGCTGCATCGTCCATCTGATGCGCAATTCCACACGCTATATCCCCCGTAAACGCTGGGCTGAATTCGCAAAGGACATCAAGTCGGTTTACAAGGCGGTCAGCCTTGACGAAGCCACCGCGCTCTTTGAATCCTTCCAAACGAAATGGGCCAAAGACCAATCCGCAGTCAAGGTCTGGTCAAAGAATTGGGACGCTGTTTCCAGGTTATTTGAATTGCCCGCAGCGATCCGAAAAATCATTTACACAACCAACACGATTGAAAGCTACCATAACCAACTCCGAAAAGTGACCAATCGCAAAGGCGCGTTCCCCAACGAAATGGCCCTGTTCAAGCTGGTCTACCTGCGCATTGATGAGATACGGCGAACTTGGGCCCGGCCGATTCAGAATTGGGGACAGGTCTTAAATCAACTGGTTGTGCTAAATGGTGAGAGAGTTTCCAAGCATATCCGGTTTTAGTTTACACAAATTTCTTGACAGGTCCCCTGGGGCAGGCACGGCAGTTGTTCCCATCGTTAACTTCTCCTTTCAACCAGGACCGGCAACGCAGTAAAGCGATACACATTAACATCCATTTTTAAGCGTATACTAAACTAATGTGCAATACTTTAGAACGACGGAACAAACTTT
>Ga0351949_1045_pt1 | contig 18574 bp, 14 predicted proteins | sample BONcelT113001G15_FD_206856 | JGI IMG/M metagenome (GOLD analysis project Ga0351949, IMG submission 206856) | Enriched cells from coal bed in the Powder River Basin, Montana, United States - BONCAT cells T11 rep3 HSBNCT.T11.300.1.G15 ... | reverse complement strand
TTCGTTTTTGTCAGTTACCGAATAAATAATGTGCCACAAATGTTGCTCTATTTCAGGAGTAAGAAAATCTGACGGAATATCTTCTACTTTTTCCAATCTGCGACGAATTTCGTAACCAGTTGAATTACAAGGATATTTTTTTGATTTATCTTCTTCCTTTTCTTTTGAATCGTCAAAAACATAATTCCAGCGATATTTAGCAATTTCTTTTTCAATCACCCTATTCAATTCCGTTGGCTTTGCATTTGGATTCTTTTCTTTTAAAATTGGTGTCAGCAAATGCTTAAGTATGTCTTTATGACCAACTTCTTTTTGCAACATCAGATATTCATAAAGACTAACAACATCTTCTGTATTTTTTAGAAATTCGTTTGTGACATCTAAATCATCTTCCTTCTTGAATATTTTAAGGTTGCAAAGCCATTGCCATATACGGAATTCTTGGTAAAGGGGGTGCGATTTGGAAATAGCCTTTAAATACTCCTTTACCTTATTGCCTTCCTGGTCCTTATGAACCCGATACTCAAGGGGACAATTTCCAATGGAAGATTTTTGACTTCGTAGCGGACGCTGATAAAAAATAATATCTTCAAAAAACAAATGGACAAAATCACGTTTGCTCAAAAAGATCTGTTGTGCTTCGTTGTTACGGTAAAGTTCCCGCACACTTTCATTGTATAAATCATCTGTGAATAGTTCAGGTTGGAGTTCTAATTGCTTTTTAAGTATGGCAACTATTTCTTCTTTGTAAAATTTTCGCTCAATGGTGCGTACTAGCTTACCTCGTATTTTTTGTGATGGGTTTTTCAATAAGTTTTCATATATATAAGTTCCAACAGTTTTTTCAGATTTATTAATCTCTTGCTCTGTTTTCTTTTTCATCAAGGTCCAATCGTCTTCACCAGGAGCGCGAAAACTTCGTTTTTCATTCCCTTCTTTGTCGGTCCTAACTGTACCATCAACGTTCAGATCCGTGGTAACAATAAAGTCACGTACCTTGTCTCTCCAATCAAGCATAGGGGTTCTGCTCGATCGGCGATAAACCCAACCGTTTTCTAAGTGTAGTGAATACCAGATATCACCTTTATTATTTGGGTTTTCATCCGAAATAACATCAACTATTTTTAGTGTATGTAATTCTACCAGTTTGTTCGGATTTTCTTCTTCCTCCTCTCCTCGCAATTGATAGTATCCTCTTTTTTGATTAAAGTTTAAAATAATCCAAGCTAATTCTTCTTTCTCAATCCTTTGACTCAAAGCCTTCTTGCGTAAATAATAAATTGTCCAATCATACGGAATATTGGCTTCTTTCCCGTTTGCCTTGGCGCCATACAATTGAGTATGTGTCTGTTTGAACTCATTTAGCATTTCCTCAAATGACCTTCTGAAGATAAATTCTCCATTGTTGTATGCTAGCTTTGGTTCCGACTCAGCAAGAAATTGTCCGAAGTGATTTACAAAATCAATTTTTTGGGCATAATGGTCTGGTAGAAATCCTAATGTATTCAAAACGCGGTGTAACCTTTCGCGTCGCAACAGATGTCGTTCACGAAGACGACGCATCCCCCGGTAATGTGTACGGGCAGCAGTTTGAGTTTCCAGAGGTTTGCCTCCACAAAATGTATCTAAAACATCTTGGGTCATTGGGATTATTCTGACTCCCATTCCTTCAATTTTCTTTTCATCAGCATCGATAAGTGACCAACCAATACTGTTAGTTCCCAAATCAAGTCCTAAAATTTTTTTCATATAATGTTGAATTTTGATTAATCAGTTGTACCTTTGTGCTACAATCTAAAGCAATTCACAATAAGGATTATTCCGTTGTGAAAACATTTAAGGTGGTCAGCTCAGGCTGGTCGCCTTTTTTATTAAGGCTTGTTTATTACTTTATTTTGACTCTGTGAAATTAAGAAATTCTTTTTTTTGTAACACACATGCCTTTCGTAATTTTTCCGGGAATATCTGATTATCATATCACGATTCGGGTGAGATCAGCAAGTAAAACAATTATACCTTTCCCATTTTTCCCTACCTTTGCCCCATGTACCCTACAAGCGACGAACCCATTGTATTTTTCAGTGAAGCTTCGGTGTTTCAGAAGCGCAACTTAGTGCTTACCAAAGTTAACCTGAGCATCCACAAGGGCGAGTTTTTGTATCTGATCGGACGCACTGGCAGCGGAAAGTCGAGCCTGTTAAAAACCATGTATGCCGAACTCCCCTTGATTGAGGGCGAAGGACTGGTGGCCGGGTACAACCTGCGCAATCTTCAAACCAAAGATGTGCCCTTCCTTCGTAGAAAAATAGGAATAGTGTTTCAGGATTTCCAGCTGCTTGAAGACCGAAGTGTGGACGACAATCTGGCCTTTGTGCTTAAAGCAACCGGATGGAAAGATAAAAATCTGATCAGAGATCGCATCAGTGAAGTACTGGAAGAAGTTGGCCTGTTTACTAAGGGCTACAAAATGCCCCATCAGCTTTCTGGTGGTGAACAACAACGTGTTGCCATCGCACGTGCCCTCCTCAATAAACCTGGCATCATCCTTGCCGACGAACCAACCGGCAACCTCGATCCCGAAACCTCAAACGGTATCATGAAACTGCTGATGAATATCAGCGAAAACGGACAGGCTGTGCTCATGGCCACCCACAACTACAACCTCATCCACAAATTCCCTGCGCGAATCATAAAGTGTGAAGAAGGCACCATCGTGACTTCGGCCAATTCAATCAGTTAAAGATCAGCAAACCAATCTGATAAGTTTCTCAACATTGTTGCCGTTATGGTATAAAACATCCAGTTTTTCTTTCCGGAGGGCAATTTCACGTGCCGTAAAGGACTTGCGGAACAGCTCTTTTACAGCAGCCTTCATTGCTTCTGGCTCGTTGGCCACAACACATAACTCATCCAGAGCCGTGCCACTCAGCATGGGTTCATTCACCAGGCAAAAACGTCCATTATAAAGCGTATTGAGCAGCTTGAGTTTTAGTCCGGTAGCCTGAAATGTTACCGAAACGTTGATATGTGCCTGATGGATCAACTGAAAAAGTTCGGCGTCCGAAGGATTCTCAATCAACTCGATGTTTGGTATGGGTGCCAGCAGTTTTACCAAATGCGCGGGAGGATTGAGGCCGGCTACCTTAAATGGCGTTTTCAAATCATTGAAAACCTTAGTAGCCAAATATTTAACTGCGTTGAAATTTTCTGCTACACTCAGATTGCCGTGATACAGCGCATAAGTGCCCTTGCCGTTACTGATCTGTGGCTCACGGTGTGGATGAAATGCCGGCACGAAATGTACATTGTCATAATGAGCCGAAAAATAGCGCTCATCCTTCTGTGAAATGGCGATAATGGCTGCAGCCTTCGACAGTATGGGCTCAAATTTTTTTAGCTTGGCCGACTCGTTATAAAAATAGTATTTCTTGAAGATACCCGGTTCGGCCTTGGCCAAATGCAAATAATACTCATGCTCAACATTGTGTGTGCGGACAGATATTTTGCGGCCTCCAAGGCGTGGTTCTTCGATCAGCTGACAGGTATGCAATCCTTCGAGGAGAATGGGATAATCATCATGAAGCAAGTTGGAAACCAATTGTTCTGATGTTCGCGAACTTACTATATACGGTTGCTGCCTGAACAGATGTCGTTTGGAAATGTCGCGCTTGTAGTATTGCACCTCAGTACACAAATCGTTCAACACAGGTGCAGGTTTACGGCCATATTCAAAACAATGCAGGTGGATTTTTACACCATGTTCTGCCAATGCCTTCAGCTTGAAATACACATCAATAACGCCACCATAATTGGCTGGCCAGGGCACATCGAACGACACGAGGTGCAAGTGTTTATCCGTGGACTGATTCATATATACTGAGCAATTTCTGTTCTTCGTTTTCCCAACACAACTCAGCGGCTGCAAAACTACAATTTTTGACCCACTCTTCCAAAGAAGCCTTATCGTTCAATGCATTACGGATAAGGCTGGCAAGATAGTCTGGGCTGTGGCTTTCGGCAATACACCCGACCACATATGACAGTACGATGTTGCTGACCTCCGGCAGGTTACTTGCCACTACAGGGGTTCCGGCCTGAATGTAATCGAAAAGTTTGTTCGGAAGGCTCAACCGATAGTTTAGGTTGGTGTCTTTATCGAGCGTAAATCCAAGATCGGCAGCGGCTGTGAAGTGCATCATCTGATCATATGGCATACGGGGCAGAAAGATAATCCTTTCCTCTGCACCATATTTCCGGGCTAGCACCTTGAGGTGTTCAATCACATCACCTCCACCTATGATAATTAGGGTGAATTCATTCAGTTGCTTCATTGTCTCAACAAGTTCCTCTGCACCACGCTGAATGTTAATCCCCGATCCCTGAAGGATAAGCAGAGGGCGGTCCTCAGGCAACCCGAGTTCTGACCTGCTCTTTTGTCTATCAGGTTGCCAGCGGGGAGGTATGTTACGAATGACATAGGTTTTGATTCCGTATTCCTTCTCGAAAAGCCCCGCAATGGAGTCATTCACCGTGATCATCCGGTCAATACGACTTAAGACAAAACGCTCAATGCTTTTCCATACCCTTTGTACTGCCGGACGGTGCACCAGCTCAGGCGTTTCGGTGAAGTATTCATGGCTGTCGAATACCATAGGTATCCTGCGGAGGCGCGACAATAAAAACACGGGCAATAAAGTGTCAAGGTCGTTGGAAACCAATAACTGAAAGCGTGAAAACAGCAACCAGAGAAAAAGCCGTGTATTGAATTCAGCATAAAAAAGAGGCCCTTTTTCAAACAACAGCCTCATGCGCACAGTAGAATAAGGCCGGGGCGGCATTTCGGGACTGTTGCGCAACTGCCTACCTACCAAAACCACTGCGTAGCCACACTTCTGTAGTGCCAGACAGGATTTATGCACCCTCTGGTCGGTCACAAGGTCGTTGATTACTGCTACAACAGCTCTTCTCATACGCAATTAATCATACTGTCCATATGGCTGTTAACTCAAAAAGCAATCCATTTATTTTGTTTCAGGTTAAATTTGCATTAATTAGGAATCAATATAAATTAATTAGGTTTAATTGACAAAAGCTTCTTAATTTAGCATTCGGTTAGAGAAGCTGCATAATTATATTTAATGATTGAAATTGAACGGAATGTTTATCTGAAGGGATTAAACACCTTCGGACTTGATGTATTTGCATCGCATTATGTGCGTATCCGTAAGCAGGATGACCTCCCTGAACTGCTTGAATCAGATGCATTTGGCGAATACAAACAACAAGTGTTGGGCCTTGGCAGCAACATTTTATTTATCAACGACTATTTTGAAGGGCTGATCATTCACATGTCCCTTAAAGGCATTAATATAGTCGAAAACGGCAGCGAAAGGGTCATTGTGGAGGTGGCAGCAGGTGAAAACTGGTCGGATTTCGTGGATAAAATGGTTGAATCGGACCTTGGCGGGATCGAAAATCTTTCGTTGATCCCTGGAACAGTAGGTGCTGCACCCTTGCAAAATATTGGGGCATACGGGGTTGAGCTTAAGGACACTTTTGTATCGCTCAAAGCTTTTGACTTGGCATCAGGCAAAATTGTTTCCCTTGGCCACTCCGAATGTGAATTTGGTTACCGGACAAGCATTTTTAAAACCAGCAGGGCCAAGCGATTTATCATTTTGTCGGTCAGACTGAAACTCACTAAACAACACCGGCTAAAAACTGACTATGCCGACATCAAAAGGATGCTTGCAGAGGAGGGAATTGAAAAGCCTGTGATAAAAGACATCAGCAGAATTGTGAAACAGATCAGACAACAGAAGCTCCCCGACCCTGCTACGATAGGAAATGCTGGTAGCTTTTTCAAAAACCCAGTCATTCATCCGCTTGTTTTCGAAGGCTTGAGAAGGGAACACAACAATATTGTTTCGTATCCGGACGAAAACGGTTTTTTCAAGGTTTCTGCCGGTTGGTTGATTGAACAGGCAGGGTGGAAAGGTAAACGTATCGGAAATGCAGGGATGCACGACAAGCAGGCATTGGTTTTGGTAAATTTTGGCGGTGCAACAGGCAGTGAATTATATCAGCATGCCATGAATGTGCAGTATTCCGTAAAACAAAAGTTCGGCATACTGCTCGAGCCTGAGGTAAACATCATTAGCTGAGGCAAAGGAGAGGCTGATGCCAATCGCTATCAGTGTGGTTCTTTTTTTTTATATATTCGCTTTAAAAACAGCTTGCATGCAGCAGCAGACATTAACGAAAGCGTTCAGGTTTTTCAGGCTTAACTTCGAAGGTTTTGTCTGGCTTACAGCCTTGATTCTACTTGCACTAATGAATCCTGCAAGTACCCAGCCTAGCCTTTGCCTGTTACACCATCTGGGCATAGACAGCTGCCCTGGTTGTGGCCTGGGGCACTCGGTTTCAGCGGCATTTCACGGTAACTTTTACAGTTCACTCAAACAGCACCCACTTGGTATTGCAGCCATTTTATTGCTCCTTATGCGTTCCATTCAGGTTTTTTATCAAAATTATAAATACCAAAATCCTCAATCCTATGGCAAAAATCTATGAAATAATGCCCGACATCCAGGGCGAAGAGATGCTTTATCTGCAAAACCTCACAAAAGAATACAGCGAGGAAAAACTGCGCAACTTTGCTAATATTTACAGGGCAAGAAGAAAAGACCCACAAATGGTATTGTTGCTCACTCTGCTCGGATTTCTTGGGTTTGCGGGAATTCACCGCATTATCCTGAATCAGATTGGTATGGGTATACTTTATTTTTTCACAGCCGGTTTGTGCCTCATCGGCACAATTGTTGACCTTGTCAACTACCAAAGTATGGCTTTTGGATTTAACAGGGTGGTCGCCACCGAGATCCATGCAATGATTGCAGGCAGCAATTAAACATCAATAGATAACAAGCGGACTTGGACAGACTCCTTTGTCTGTTGAAATCATCAGTGAATAGATCCCAGGTGACAACTCGGGGATACTCATGTTTATTGACCCAACAACTGTTGTTAAATCTTGCTCAAAAACAACCTTACCTGATAAATCTCTTATAATTAGAGAATTAAATAACATCTCATAATCTGATTGAACAATTAACTCTGCCCCAGACCTTACCGGATTTGGAAACAACTTAAGTTTGGATTGATTGGAAGTCTCACTAACTCGGGTGAGTATTCCCTGCCCTTTTAGTATCAACGAAAGGCCAACATATTCTGTTTGCTTATCCTGTCCAAGGTACACGATGGATTCATAATCCATTTCAAGATCAGGTCTAAAACCTATTTCTAAGTTTGCTTCTCCAAAAGGTACAATCTCAATTGGCAAATCATCAATGAGGTAAAACACTTCATTATCTAATACTATTGAGTTGATTATCAAAGTATCAGGTTTCAGATTTCGAACAACAATTTCTGCCTTTGCGTTTCCCGTTTCGATATCTGCAGAACCGAAATCAATAGTATCATTTTCAACCTCAAACACTGTTTGTTTCCAGGGAAACTTAAAGGCACGGTAACTAATCAGGCTTTGAGCTGCGGTCAGCACTTCAAAGGCCTTGGTTCCGTCGGGGTGGTATTCTGTAAGCACATAATCATCAGGATTTGTTGCCCATCCAAGCACAACATGCCCGTCTGGCAGTGTTTGCATATGGCCCATAGCCCAGGCAAATACGGGCGGATCGTTTTCATAAGTTCGAACCAGTGTGGCAGTCATTGCAATCTCATCCAACTCAAATACCAGACCTCTGGAATATTCTGGTTCCATACGAAAGCCATTGTCAAACATAGTATAAATATTATCCCCCAGATAGTCAATGGAATGCTGTGCTGAAAACCACCTGTCATCACCAATCAATTCAAACATATTTCTTTTTCCACCCCACCTCCAGATGATTTCACCTGTGTTGTAGCTAATTTTAGTGATCTCATGCAGTTTCCTGCTTGAAATCAAAACATTTCCATAATCATCAAACGAAATGGCATTCCCATGAACATAATCAATCAGACTGGCCGTAAGGTCAACCCAGGAGGTGTCGCAGTCGGTAATTTCCATATGGTCCCAGCTTCTCCATTGAAAAAGAGCATTTCCAGCAGCATCGCAATGCTGAACAACAAGACCTACAACAATTGCATTTGGGTCACCTCCTTCAACCACCAGACTCATATCTACAGGTTGGGAATCATAAATCATTAACCAATAGCTCCCATCAGGCTTGACAATTAATTCATGAGCATCAGCCGTGTAGCCGTTATCAGGCACATAATACCTTCTGAAACTGTAACTGCTGTCCATTTCAGTCCAACGCGTTACCACAAAATCAAAATATGTCAGATAACCATTGGGCTGGAGTTTAAGGTCATTTCCCCTGTTGGTGCTTCTGCGGTAAAACACCGGGACACCATGCTGGTCAAGTATGATCATATACGCCGCAACATTGGGATTTTGTGTGCCACCGAACAGGAAATAATTTCCGGGCGATGGGTTGTTATTTGCAGTAACGAACAGTGGCGGAAAATCACCTGGGAGCGACAGGGCTGAAACTGACTTGGAGTTTGGTTGATGTTTAGTTTCACCGAAAAATTTGGTTTTGTCAACATCTGAGGTAAAGTGCTCCAGTTTAGTTATCAGGTTATCCGTCTGCTTGCTGCTGACATGAAAGTCAAAATCCATTTTGGGTAAATATGATCCGTTTATTTCACGAATTCCTTTTTCTATGGAAACCATTATTATCTCGCCCGGGTAATATTGCTTTTCAGGCCTGAAAAGTATGGTCTGACCATCAGAAAGCAGTCTTAGGTCACCTACAATGTTGCCACTGACACTTCCGTTAACTATAACAAATTCAGGCAACAATGTGTGTACATCAATTGGATTCCCGGTTCTCACAACAATCCCTTGTCCGGGCTGATTCATTGTTGAGCCTGGCACTGGACTAACATAAGCAATGGTTTCAAATTGTGCGGTTACAGTGCTTAGCCTGACAATAAAAAAAATGATTAAAATGGTTCTTGCAGTATTAGTAGCATTCATACAAGTGTTTTTATGAACCGCCAGTTAAGGGGTTCTTGTTTATTGTATGACAATTAAGAATTTGAGGGTATTCCTATTATTCCATATTGCTCATGGAATCGGCCTATAATTTTTTTAGGATCATTTTATTGATCTTTCGGGCCAGGAAAGGACCGCTGTATATAAAACCCGTGTATATCTGCACAAGGTCGGCTCCGGCCTCCAGTTTTTCGATGGCATCTTCGGGCGTCATTATTCCTCCCACACCAATAATGGGGAACGCTTTGCCTGACTTTTCAGCAAGATAGCGGATCACCTCGGTCGAACGGTCGCGCAGAGGCTTCCCGCTAAGCCCACCCTGACCAATTTCTTGTGCTTTTAACTGATCCTTAGCTAGTGTATGGCGGGTTATTGAGGTATTTGTTGCCACCACCCCATCAATGCCTGTTTCTTTAACAATCTGTATTATCTCATCAAGCTGACGGTTGTTAAGATCGGGCGAGACCTTAAGGAGTACAGGTCTGGAAACAGGCTTCGAATGATTGATTTCCTGTATGCGGTTTAGTATATTCAACAGGGCGTCCTGATCCTGCAATTCTTTCAGATCGCTAATGTTTGGACAGCTGACATTGACCACAAAATAATCAACATGCTCGAACAAACCTTTAAAGTTGGCCACGTAATCTTCAACGGCTTCACTGTTTGGAGTAAGTGTGTTTTTACCGATATTTCCTCCAATGATGGGACGGATAAAGTCTGAAGAGTACTGTTTGTTGCGCCATTCTCTCAGCCGGTTTGCCATGGCTTCAAGGCCGTTGTTGTTGAATCCCATCCTGTTGATGAGGGCCTGATCGTTCTTCAGCCTGAAGAGCCTTGGCTTGGGATTTCCCGGCTGAGCTTTGGGAGTTACCGTACCAACCTCAATATGACTGAAGCCAAAGTTTGCCAATTCTGCAAACACATGGGCATTCTTGTCGAATCCGGCGGCAATACCAACCGGATTTTCAAAGCGCAAACCAAATAAATTACGCTGAAGTCGTTTATCATTGACTGTGGAGTAACGCCTTACAACATAAGCTATACCAGGAATGGCAAAGACTAATTTTAGCAGCCCAACAACCCAATGATGAACTCTTTCAGGGGAAACCAGAAAAAGTACAGGTCGTATGATGCTGCTGTACATCATTATTCGTTTTGATCGGATACTTCGCCAGCAGGCTTCTCATCCTCTGCAACAACAGTTTCAGGTTCACTGAAATCAAGTAGTCCTTTTTCGATCAGAAGCGCATACCAAATAAATACTTTCTTTATATCAGATGGATACACAGCTTCGGTATCATAATCAGGAACGATTTCCTCGAAACGTTCTTTAAGAACTTCATTTGTTGCTTTTTTCGGGTCGAATCCAATATCGGTTCCAAGCTTTTCATTCAATCCCCTGAATATTTCTTTGAGCGGTTTATCGCCATTCCGGGTATACATGCTTATTTCCTCTAGTGAACTCATACGGTCATGGGCAAAAGCAGGAAAACGCTTACCATCGGTCAGCGATTCAACTACCACACTCTGTTTGCCTTGACCAGTTACTTTATAAAGCCCTGGTTTGCCTGAAATTGATACTATTTTAGAAAGATCCATGAATAAAATTTTGTGCAAAAATAGAGAATTCCGCTGATAAGCCAAAGCGGAGTAATTTTGCGCCGCTTGGCACTATAGCATCAAATGTAATTGCACTTGTGATATAATCAGGCAAAACTCTGAAGATCGAAGAGTCTTTTATATGCCCCACCACGCGAAATCAGTTGCTCATGATTGCCCCTTTCGACAATTTCTCCCTTTTGGATGACGATTATTTCATCGGCATGTTGTATGGTTGACAGCCTGTGGGCAATAACTACGGAAGTCCTGTTGGCCATAACCCGTGACAACGCATCCTGCACAAGGCGCTCTGATTCAGTATCCAGCGATGAGGTTGCTTCATCAAGAATCAGGATGGACGGATTGCGAAGCACTGCTCTGGCTATGCTGAGGCGTTGCCGTTGGCCGCCGGATAGTTTCGAACCTCTGTCACCAATAAATGTATGGTATCCTTCTTCGAGCTGCATGATAAACTCATGGGCATTGGCGATTTTGGCTGCTTCAATTACTTCTTCAAGCTCCACTCCGGGCTTACCAAAAGCGATGTTATTTAACACCGAGTCGTTAAACAGAATACTCTCCTGCGTTACAATCCCCATCAGTCCGCGAAGGCTGTCGATCCTGTAATCCCTGATGTCGGTTCCGTCAATAAGAATTGATCCGCTTTCAACATCATAAAACCGAGGAAGCAGATCAGCAAGGGTTGATTTCCCCCCACCCGATTCACCTACCAATGCGATCAGCTTTCCTTTACCGATCTTCAGATTAATACTTTTCAGCACTTCTTCCTTTTCATATCTGAAACTTACGTCTTTGTATTCGATGGAATTACTAAGGTCTGCAACATGCTTTGCATTGGGCTTTTGAAGGATAACCTCGTCTGCATCAAGTATTTCAAAGATACGTTCGGCAGAGGCAATACCTTTCTGAATGTTAAAAAAGCCCTGTGAGAATGTTTTGGCCGGAGGAATAATCTGCGAAAAGACAACGATATAAGTAATGAAATCTGCTGCATTAATGGCAGGAGAATCCGACAAAACCAGCCTGCCACCAAACCACAACACTATTATGATTACAAGTGACGATAAAAATTCACTCAGGGGAGAGCTCAGGTCGCGACGGCGGTAAATGCTTACCATCAAACGGCTGTAGAGAGAGTTTTGGTCTTTGAATTTTTTGTCGGAATAATCTATGGCATTGAATGCCTTGATAATCCGTAGGCCTGAGATAGATTCTTCAATGGTGGAAAGCATTCCCGAAAAGCGCGCCTGACCAATACGACTCGATTTACGAAGGCTTTTTCCGATCTGGCCGATCAGGAAACCTGTAATCGGCAGAATCAAAAGCACGAACAAGGTCAGCGACGGGCTCATGCTCATCATAAATGCAAAATAGGCCAGGATTGTTATAGGGTCGCGAACCAACATTTCGAGGTAGTTCATGATGGAATACTCAACCTCCTGGACATCAGATGTTACCCTTGTGATGATGTCTCCTTTACGCTGACGTGTATAAAAGGAAAGTGGCAAAATCAGTATTTTGGTGTACAGGGCATTGCGTATGTCTTTGACGGATCCGACCCTAACCTTTGCCATATAATACATGGCCATAAAACGGGCCAGGTTACGGAAAAAGAAAGCAGTAATAAGCACCATGCAGATAAAGGCAAGCGCCTGCAGCTGGCCTTTTTCAACAATTATACTGCTGATCAGGTAGTTCAGACTAGCTATAAGCGATTCAGTATTCATCGAAAACTCAGGCTTTTCGACCAGTAGGGATTCGGTACCAAACAGCAGGTTCAAAAAAGGTATGAGTAAAGCAAATGAGAAAAGTGAGAAAATAATGGTTAGTAAGTTGAACACAACATTCAACAAAGCAAAAAGCCAATAGGGCTTAATGTAACGCAACAGGCGGTAGAATTTTTTCATATGATTAGGTTAACAGGTCAAGACCTGTGTAGTTGAAAGGGCTGATTTGCCTGAGTTCTTCTTTGATGGGTTCAGGTAAGTCAAGGCTATCCACAAAATCCAGCATGGATTGCTTTGTCATTTTTTCATTGGTCCTTGTAAGTCCCTTGAGGAGTTCATATGCTCCTTCTACCCGTTCGCGGCGCAGTATGGTTTGGATAGCTTCAGCAACAACTACCCAGTTATCTTCGAGATCGCGCATTATTCTCTCTTCGTTGAGCAGGAGTTTGGCAAGACCTCTACGGATAGATTTGATGGCAATAAGACTGTGCGCCAGCGGAATTCCAGTGTTTCGTGTAACGGTTGAATCTGTCAGGTCACGCTGCAATCGGCTTATTGGCAGTTTGCCGCTTAAATGTTCCAATATTGCCGAGGAAATGCCAAGGTTGCCTTCAGCGTTTTCAAAATCAATTGGATTTACCTTGTGGGGCATGGCCGAGGAACCTACTTCACCGGCTTTGATCTGCTGCCTGAAATAATCCATTGAGATGTACATCCACATATCGCGGCATAAATCGGTCAGAATGGTATTGATCCTTTTTACACCATCGAACCAGGCAGCCAGGTAATCATAATGCTCAATCTGTGTTGTTGTCCGCTGACGGTGCAGTCCAAGTCGGTTTGTTACAAAATCATTAGCAAAAGTTTCCCAGTCAATGGCAGGATAAGCAACAACATGGGCGTTCATATTACCGGTGGCGCCACCAAATTTTGCTGAAAACGGAATTGATTTCAGAAGCTCAAACTGATTTGCCAGTCTTTCTGCAAACACCTGAATTTCTTTACCTAAACGGGTGGGACTGGCAGGCTGCCCGTGGGTACGCGCAAGCATCGGAACATGTTTCCAGGCCTGTGCCAGTGAAACCAAGTCGCTATGAAGCTCGTGCAATGCCGGCATCAGGACGGTACCCGCCGACTCCCTGACCGACAATGGCAACGCTATATTATTAATATCCTGCGATGTTAGTCCAAAATGGATAAACTCCTTTACGCTTTCCAAGTGAAAACCATCGAATTTCTGTTTCAGAAAATACTCAACTGCCTTCACATCATGGTTAGTAACCGATTCAATCTGTTTCACTTCAAGGGCATCATCAAGCGTAAACTCCTCGTACAGTGACCTGAGGTCATCAAAAACTGCACTATCAACCGATTGCAATTGAGGAAGGGGCAATTCGCACAAGGCAATGAAGTACTCCACTTCAATCATCACCCGGTACCGGATAAGGGAATATTCGGAAAAAAACTCATCGAGTTCGGCTACCTTGTCGCGGTAACGACCATCAACCGGCGAAATAGCAGTGAGTGCATTCAGTTCCATGACTTGCGATTATAGGCCAAAAGTACAAATATTGCTGATTGAATGAAGTAAGATGCCTGATCATTCCTTTGAATAATCAGGCACGGTTCACGGCTGCTGCCAGATGCTAATTCCAAAACCAGAACTGAACGCTTACCTGCCGGCGGCCTGCCAAACTTCATCAGTAACTATGATGGTTTGCCTTGCCCGGCCCATCGCGGCAAAAAAACCAAGGCCGCCCTCATTAACGTTAGATGTCACATTGGCAGGCGGTCCGCTGAACAAGGGACTGCTGTATCCCGACTCCATCTGCAACTGCATGAAGTATTTATAGTATTCCTCGGTAATTGACGAGAGCATCAGTGTAACGGTATCACCTATTGCAATTTCATCTTTCCTGAGTATGGAAACTGTGAGGCCGTTGGTGTTGTTGCCATTGAAAAAGCGGTCGTCTGTTACCTGCGCCCTTGATGCAGTATCACTGATCATCAAATCGTTAACTTCGAGGTCAATTCTGTAAAAATCTCTTGTGGGTGGATCAAGGGCATAAAGCTTTACAAACCATATTTCGAACACTGATTCATACTCAAGTCCAATGGAATCAATGCTTAAAACAGTTTCAGGCAAACTGCTTTGTGCCGAAAAAAAATCTTTTTCTCCAATGGGTTCCTTCAGGTTTATCTCCAACAAATAGCTTTCGCCCGGTACACCGAAATAATTTTCAGGGGTTTGATACAACCCACTTCCGGCGGGTAATTCTACCAATAATATTTTTTCCCTGCCATTGTCTAGGTAAACCATAGCCTCAGAAACAACTGGTGGTTCTTCGTTATAGAAATAATTAGTTGTGGTGGTCAGTTTAACCACATGCGCCATAGTATCTGTTGAAATACCCCCATCTACAACAATGCGTCTGAAGTTCTCTTTCAGTTCGATATCGATTCGTTCGGTACAGGAGAACAAAACAGGTGCGAGCAAAAGCGCCCCAACGATAGTTCTAATCATTTTCATTGGTGTCAGAATTTAAAATTATAGGTTATTGAGGGTACGATTGCAAATAAATAGGTCATTTCGGCATAGGTTACGTCAGGATTATCCTGTTCGCTTAAAAAGTTGATCACCCAGGGATTCTTGCGGTTGTAAGCATTATAGGCCGAAAAATTCCATTCGCCCTGCCACTTTCTTCCTGGTTTATCTTTGCTTCGAAGGGTAACCGAAACGTCGAGTCTGTGGTAGTCAGGAAGCCGGTATGAGTTGCGGTCGGAATAAACAGGCACAATGGTGTTTCCGATTTTGAATCGCCCTGTAGGAAAGGTTACAGGTGATCCTGTGGCATAAACCCAGTTGGCACCCAGACTTACCCGCTTGCTCAATTCGTAGTTAAGCACAATTGATATGTCGTGCGGACGGTCGTAAGTGGCAGGGTACTTATTTCCACTGTTGATTTCGTCAATCTGCCTGAATGTGCGCGACCAGGTATAACTGACCCAGCCATTGAGCCTTCCTTCAGACCGTTTCACCAGCAATTCAACGCCATACGACCAGGCCTTTCCAAATCGAAACTCGCCTTCAATATACTCATTGAGCAGTAACTCTGCATGGTCTTTGAAATCAATAGCATTGTGGTTGAGCTTATAAAAACTTTCGACCGAGGTTTCAAGTTCGGCTTCACGTATGTTTCTGAAGTACCCCAGCGAGAACTGGTCGCCGAGTTGAGGTTTCACGTTGGGACTGCTCGAAAACCACACGTCAAGGGGTGTTCCGGCAGTTGAGTTCTGCGCCAGATGTATGTACTGTACATTTCTGGTATAGGCAGCCTTTACCGAGGAAAACTCATCAAGGGTGTAGGCTAAGCTTAGCCTTGGCTCCAGCCCGGTGAATGTATTGTATATTTCTCCCTTACCATAGCGTAAAGAATCATACCGGATAAAATTCTTATCAAACTTATACACAGTACCTTCACCAATGTTGTTGAGCATACTGAATCTAAGACCGTATTTCAACATAAACCGCTCGCCTATTTTGTGGTCATTACTCAGATAAATCCCTGACTCCAGCGAACTGTTCCTCGGCATCTCCAATTCGTTGAACACAGTTTCGCTGCCAATACCTTTGGCTTTTCCGGGCGAAAATACATGCCAGGTGGCTGTTGCCCCAAACCTCAGGGTATGGTTAACATCTGCAAACCAGGTGAAGTCCGACTTCATGGTATAATCTCTCATGGATGCAGTCCAATCAAAGGCATTAGGTTGTCCTTCAGGAACACCCAGGTTGTAGTTGAAACGGCTATAAATAAGCGAGAAATTTGAAAATAAAAGATTGTTAAACAGATGGTTCCACCTCGCAGTAAAGGTTTGATTGCCCCATCCCAGACCGAAAAAATCGTTTGAAAAGACATCCTTCCCAAAATAACCTGAAAGAAACACTCTGTTCTTATCGTCAATGGTATAATTGGCTTTTCCATTGAAGTCATAGAAATACAGGGTGTTTTCACGAATCTGTTCATCACTCGAAAGAGCAAGAAACAGGTCAGCATACGTCCTCCGGCCAGCCAGCATAAATGATGATCGGTCCTTTTGTATGGGGCCTTCAACCATAAGCCTGCTTGAAATAGTCCCTATACCGCCTTGTCCTGAGAATTTTTTCGAGTTGCCTTCATTCATCCTTACGTCCACAACCGACGACAGTCGTCCGCCATAAACCGGAGGAATATCGCCCTTATACAGCTCTACTCCCTTTATAGCATCGTTATTAAATACCGAGAAAAACCCCATCAGGTGCGAAGGGTTATACACCAGGGCTTCATCCAAAAGAATCAGATTTTGGTCGGGACTTCCTCCTCTGACACTGAATCCCGAACCGCCTTCGGCTGTTGCCTGCACACCGGGCAGCAGCTGAATGGCTTTGATCAGGTCAACCTCGCCCATGAGCGCAGGTATCTGCCTGATACTTTTTATCTCTAGCTTATTTACGCTCATTTGGGCCTGGGTAAGGCGCTCGCTTGCCGCTTCTCCTTTTACCACAACTTCGCCTAACAAGAGATCCGATGCAACTAATTCAATATTTAGGGTAGCATCTTTGTTCATATCTATGTTCCTGATCTGCTTTTCATAACCGACATATGAATAGGTCAGTTTATAGCTCCCCGGATAGAGCCTGACGGAATAATAACCATATGCATTGGTTATTGTCCCTCCCGAGGAAGGTTCAATATATACGGTAGCACCGATCAGGGTTTCTCCTGAAGCCGCATCCCGAATGTATCCATTCAGCGTAAGGTATTTCCTTTCGGGGGTTTCATCCTCTGCCAGACCGGCCAATAGGGACAGGTTGAATGTTAGAAGGATAAGAACCAGCAGTGGCTTCAGGCAATTCATCAAAGTCATGGTGTTTGTTTATTAATGGTGAAACAAAATAATTAAGTAATAGTTTTACCAGAACCAGCCAAAGATGAAGGTAACATTTGCCTGAGGGCTGTTAAAGTCGGAAGATTTATACACCTGCTTTTTGCCAATCAGGCTACCATCGTTGTTATAAGCTGTATAATTACGGTTTATTCCTGTGACAATGCGATAACCAACGCCCACATTGACCTTAAGCCATCTTGCAAGATTGGCTTCAACTTCAATCTGAGGAGTTAGCACAAACACCTGATCCGTAAAATATGGCTGATATCGTTCTTCACGATACTCATCCTCGATTAGACTAATTTCGCCCCAGCCGATTTTGCTGCTGCTGCCATAAAGGAACACAACAACAAGTGAAAGGGCCATCAGACGATTTTCCTTGCGTAGAAAACCGCTGACCATAAGAAATGAAGCCAGTCCGTAAATAACACCACTGGCACCGATATGGCTTGCCTCACGTGCTCCTGCCCACACCCAGAATCCACAAATCAGGGTAGTAAAGAGTAAAATCCGGAAGGCCAGAGTCCTGTAAAAATAAAACAAAGCAGCAGGGAGCACAAGCATAGGTATGCTGTTGGCAAACAAGTGGTTCCAGTCACCGTGGATAAAGGGCGACAACAGAATCCCTGCCAAACCAGATGCTTCTAACGGCCTGATGCCCAACTGTCCGGCAGAGAAATCGAACACCGTTTCAGCACCTTTCACCAACCACATCAGGCCAACAATCAAAGCAGGAAATACAAAACTTTTGATCAGTTTGCGCTCTTCAGCCTGCAAATTCATGAACTGCAATTTTTTATGACTATAATCAAATACTGTTCCGTTAAATTTTCGGCAATATTGTCAGTTTTTTTGCGCGCACTGCAACCAATGCACTGAACCGCTGTCGTTATGTTCAGAATTACAAACTTTCATAAAAACTTTACCTCATGAAAACAAAAATGATTGCAGTTACCGCATTAGCAGGGCTAATGATTCTTGCACAATGTACAATTGCGCAAACACAGGGACATGAAAAACCTGAATTCAGGACTTTGTTTCAGAACGACAGTCCGGTTCGGATCAGTGGTTTTGGAGGCCCCAATGTCGAATTTTCTTCTTTTGGCAAGGACGATCTGGCCGTTTCGGTCGGTGGGGGTGGGGCCTTATTGGTCAACAACAGGTTTTTCATTGGCGGATATGGTCAGGGAATGGCAACCTACCACTACATGAAAGATTTTCGCACCTATGATCCGGT
>Ga0351949_1043_pt1 | contig 18875 bp, 17 predicted proteins | sample BONcelT113001G15_FD_206856 | JGI IMG/M metagenome (GOLD analysis project Ga0351949, IMG submission 206856) | Enriched cells from coal bed in the Powder River Basin, Montana, United States - BONCAT cells T11 rep3 HSBNCT.T11.300.1.G15 ... | reverse complement strand
CAACATTTGCAGGAAATTATCAGGCCAACCATTGGAATTTTGACAAATATCGGTGAAGCCCATCAGGAAAATTTCAGGTCGAAACAGGAAAAACTAGAGGAAAAATTGAAACTCTTTGCATCGTGCCACACATTAATATATTGCAAAGACCAATTGTTGGTTGATTCGGTTATCAAAAATGGTGGATTGAACCTGACGGTAAAACTTATTGCATGGTCGTTCAATGATCCAACTGCTGATCTTTATTTCAGGATAGAAGAAGTGGAGAATGGGGTGGAACTGTTCTACTCAGCAGGTGACTCAAAGTCACCTGCTGAGTATGTTGCCAAGTCACCTGCTGAGTATGTCTCAAAGTCACCTGCTGAGTACCGCATTGTCTTACCCTTTCAGGATGCTGCCAACCTCGAAAATGCAGCGCATTGCCTTGCTTTTATACTTTCGCAGCATTATGCTGACATTGCCATTCTGGAATCGTTCCGGAATATTCAGCCTCTGGCAATGCGCCTCGAAATGAAGGAAGGCATCGACAATTGTTTGCTGATCAACGACTATTACAACTCGGATATTAATTCGCTTCAAATTGCACTTGCATTTTTGAACAATCATGCCCGCGCTCCTTTTTTGCGAAAAACGGTGATTTTGTCTGATATTCAGCAATCAGGAATTTCTGACGAACAATTGTATCAGGAAGTCGCCCGTTTGCTTCAGATGAATAAAACCAGCCAACTGATCGGGATTGGACCAGGAATCAGGAAACAGGCTGCTTTGTTTGAAATGCCGGCGGAATTTTTTGATTCGACCGGACAGTTTCTGGAATCCTTTCAGCCGGGAAACTTTCATCAGGATTGTATTTTACTGAAAGGCGCCCGCGATTTTCATTTCGAACGGATTTCATCTGTGCTTCAGAAAAAATACCACCAGACTGTTCTCGAAATCAACCTCAACGCACTGATTGACAATCTCAATTTATTCCGATCGCTTATTCTTCCTGAAACACGGATCATGGTGATGGTGAAAGCATTTTCCTACGGAAGTGGAATGGCTGAGATTGCCCGCATCCTTCAATTTCACAAAGTCGATTACCTTGCGGTGGCGGTGGCAGATGAAGGAGTTGAACTGCGTCAGGCAGGAATTGATTTGCCCATTCTTGTGATGAATCCGGAGGAACACAGTTTTGAAAATATGATCGAGTTCAGGCTTGAACCGAATCTTTATTCCGAAGAAATTTTTGAATCGTTCAGAAAGGTTTTGCAGCAAAATGCGGTAGTTCGTTATCCGGTTCATTTGAAACTAGACACCGGAATGCATCGCCTTGGTTTTGACTCAGAAGAGAAAATTAATCGGTTAACCGAAAAGCTGATCGCGCAGGAACAAATGTTGGTTCGTTCGGTTTTCTCGCATTTGGCAGGAGCCGACGAAGCAATGCACGACGAATTTACAATCGGTCAGGTTCAACAGTTCCTGAAATTCAGTTCGATGATTGCTGAAAAGCTACCATACAAAGTATTCAGGCATATACTGAATTCCGCCGGAATAGAAAGGTTTCCTCAATTCCAGTTTGAAATGGTGCGGCTGGGTATTGGTTTGTACGGAGTGAGCGCAGACAATAATGTGCATATTAAAAGTATTAGCCGGTTGAAAAGTTCGGTATCTCAAATTCGCAATATTCCGGCAGGTCATACTGTTGGTTACAGTCGGAAAGGGTTGATTGAACGCGATTCTGAAATTGCAGTTCTTCCGATTGGTTATGCCGATGGTTACGACCGCCGTTTAAGCAATGGCATGGGAAAAGTGTATGTGAAAGGGAAAATTGCGCCGATAATCGGAAACATTTGCATGGACATGTGTATGATTGACGTTACCGGGTTGCAGGTTGCCGTTGGCGACGAAGTTGAACTGATGGGCGAACATATTCCGGTGAGCGACATTGCCGAAACCATCGGGACTATTCCGTATGAAATACTTACCGGAATTTCGCAGCGGGTGAAAAGGGTTTATTTGCAGGAGTGAGGAAAGTGAACACTTGAAACAAACTTGAAACTTTGAACTTTTCGCTACCCCAGTTTACTGATTTTTTCCAGTCGGTGAATGTCAAGAATACGGATTTTTCGCCCATCAATGGCAATTACCTTTTCGCCAGCAAAAGTTGAAAGCGTACGAATCGCATTGGAAGTGGTCATGTTCGACAGGTTGGCAATATCTTCGCGCGAAAGATATACTTTCAGGGTAGCGCCATCGTTTTCCCAGCCGTATTTTTCTTTCAGAAGAAGGAGCGATTCGGCCAAACGACCGCGGATATGTTTTTGGGTAAGTGTAACAGTTCGTGCGTTTGAAAATCCAAGTTCCCTGGCAAGTTTTTGCAACAATTTAAGTGAGAAATTCGGATTTTTCAGTAGTTTATTAAAAAGGTAATCGGGGCTTATCACGCAAATGGTAGAATCTTCGAGCGTAATTGCAGAACCTATGTACAGCTCATCAGCCAATAAAGCGCGGTATCCGATAATTCCAAGTGGCTTGGTCATCCTGATAATTTGTTCACGCCCACCAAATCCTTCCTTATAAATAATAACCTTCCCATCCATCAGGAATAAAAAATTGTTCGGTTTTTCTCCTTCCTTAAAAATGAATTCATTTTTCTTAAAATAAATCAATATGATATTTTTCTGTAAATCCTCTTTTTCTTCAAGTGTCAGTGTACTGAAAATAGACTTTGGATTTTCAAAAACTTCTTTCATCCCCATTTCATAACTCGCCATAGAAATAAAATTTTCATGTTTTGCAGCATCAAAGTTAAGTAAATTTGTCAAATATGGAAAAATGGCGCATTTATTTTAGAACCTGCCTCACTACTCCAGAGATAAAGGTTTGGGATTTACAGCGGCAACTACTATTCAGGAATGTCTTGCTACCAAAGGAATTCGCCGTCCGAATCCAAATGCCTTTGAGCTTACCCGAATGATGGGTGGTGCCTGAAATCTTTTGTATTCGTTGTTGTTTACCATTCTGACAGTCCTTAAAACAGTCGCTTCATCAAATCCCCTGGCTATAATTTCCTCGGGTGACAGGTTCAGTTCAATATAGTCGAACAGGATCTGGTCCAGCATATCGTAGTCGGGCAGCGAATCGGTGTCTTTCTGATCGGGTCGGAGTTCTGCCGAAGGTGGTTTCAGGATAGAGTTTTCAGGAATTATTTCCTGATCGCGATTGATCCAGCGGGCCATTTTGAATACATCGGTTTTGTATACGTCTCCCAGAACAGAAAGCCCGCCGTTCATGTCACCGTATAAAGTTCCGTACCCAACGGCGCATTCGCTTTTATTGGTGGTGTTGAGGAGAATGTTGCCAAATTTGTTCGATATGGCCATCAGCAAAATTCCACGGGTGCGGGCCTGAATATTCTCTTCGGCAACATCGCTGGACAAACCCGCAAATACTTCAGAAAGGCTTTGCTCAAAACTATCCACCATCGGTTGAATCGGGATGGTTTCATACTGAATGCCCAGATTTTCGGCCAGTTGTAAGGCATCGTTTACGCTGTGATCTGAAGAAAACCGCGATGGCATCAGCAAAACGCGCACATTTTCTTTGCCCAATGCTTCAACTGCCAAAACAAGCACCAAAGCAGAATCAATTCCGCCTGATAAACCCAAAGTTGCTTTTTTGAAACCCATTTTTGTGAAATAATCGCGGATGCCAAGAACCAGCGCATGATGGATTTTTTCGATGGTTTCGGTCTTGGGCTGAAGATTTCCTGAAGGGATTTCGGTATCAATTATCCGGAAGTCTTCTTCAAAATAATTCAGTTCTTCCTGAATAATGCCGTTTTTGTCCAGAAAGAAAGATCCTCCGTCAAATACTAGTTCGGTTTGTGCGCCCACCTGGTTGACATACAAAATGGGCAATTGATATTTAATGGCATTTTTGATCAGGATATTCTTGCGCGCATTTTCCTGATTATATGAGAAGGGCGATGCGGAAAGATTGATCACGAAATCGGGATTTAAAACCGATAACTCTTTCAATGGCGAAAGTTGATACAGTTTTTCACGTCCAAACTCGTTTTGTGTTTCCTGCTCGTCCCAAAGATCTTCACAAATAGTAATTGCAATTTTTTTTCCGCAGAAATCGAATACCGAAAACTGTTTGTTGGGTTCAAAATGCCGGTATTCATCAAATATATCGTAAGTCGGAAGCAGCGATTTGTTTACTGTTTGCTGAACTTTTCCGTCGTACATGAAAAATGCTGAATTGAATAGCTTTTTGCCGCGTGGTTCAGGATTGATGCTCGGACCGCCAACAATGGCTGCAATTCCGTTGCAACAGGCTGCAATCTGGTCAATTGCTTTGTACGATTGCGCTACAAATTCTTTCCGTTCAAGCAAATCATGCGGGTAATAACCTGTTACCGAAAGTTCTGAAAAGACAACCAGATCAGCGCCGGAAGCCTTTGACTTATTGATACAATCAATGATTTTAGAAGTATTCAGTTCAAAATTACCGATGTGATAATTGAGCTGGGCAATTGCGATTTTCATAGTATGAAATTTCTTAAAAAATCAGTCCGAGCCTAATTTTCAGCGAGTTGATAATGGTTTTGTCGGTGAAAGTATTGTCGGTTGTTACATCCGTCAAACCATTGTGGAAAATCAACCCTGCCGACAATGAATTGCTTCCTCCCAAATCAAAATCAAAACCGAGGCCCACATTCATTGCAACATTAAACAGGTTAATTTCATCGTGGATATTGTCTTTTTTAAATGTTCCATCGCTGCTGTCGCCATTGGCCCCGATGTTAATCATGGTTGACATCCCGAATTGCCCCCAGTACCGGGTGCGGTGAAACTGATCGGTTTTAAGTTTAATGGTCAGAGGAACTTCGACATAACGAAGACGGTACCTGATTTTGGTTGACGGTGGCAAGTTCGCTCCTGAAAATTCGAATGGCGCATTGGTGCGATAGGAGATTGAGCCTCCGGTGTTTAAAATCTGTAATCCTGTATTTATCGCGTAACGCTCGTTTTCGGTGAAGAAAATATCACCGCTTAAGCCAAAATCGTATCCCAGCACTATTCTTTCCTTGTCGGCAAACTGGTTGCTGGTGTTCATCCAGTTAACTGATGGACTTCCGGTAAACGTCAGTTTTAGCCTGGTTTGGCTCCAACTTGTCAACCCAATCATTAATAAGACTGAAATTAAAATAATTCGTTTCATTGTTCTTTCTGTTTAAATGGCTGAAAAACTGATTAAATAGAATTTTACAAATGGGCTGTTTCGAAAAACAGTTTCAATGTCTGTGAATATAACGCAGGAATGACTTAGTTTTGTTTGCTGCAAATCTCGAATTTTATATTTAAAATGACAATAAAAAAGCTCATTCAACGTAATTACCTGAAAACATACCGGATGAAACGATACTTTTTGCTTTTGTGTTTCATGATTACCCTCTTTTCATGCACACGTAATCCACTGAAAATAAATGTGTCAACTGTTTCAGTTGATTTGAAAATTAAACATCTTGACGTTGACTTACTGAAGCTGAAAAAAGAACAATTAGAGGAAGCGATTCCGGTTCTAAGAAGCTCACACGGAGAATTCTTCGACCTGTTTACTTACCGGATGATCTCAATTGGTGGTTCGGAACAGGAAAATTTTCCTGAAATGCTTTATTCGTTTGTTTCAGATTCGCTAATCAGGGAATTGGAAATAAATGTGGCAGAAAAGATAGATACTCTAAAACTTCGGAAGGACCTGGACTTAGCCTTCAGGCATTATAAATACTATTTTCCGGAGAAAGAGATTCCGGTAATTTACACCTGTATTTCAGGATTTAACCAATCGGTAGTAACTGCTGAAAACATTATTGGCATTAGTCTGGATAAATATTTGGGAGCCGACAGCCGTTTTTACCGGCAATTGGGTTTGCCTGTTTTTAAGCGAAGAAACATGCATCCTGAAAAGATTGTTCCTGAAGCGATGTATGCATGGGCGGTAACAGAATGGCCCAAGGCTGACAACGCGAATAACCTTTTAAGTCAGATGATTCACGAAGGCAAGATGCTCTATTTTATGGATGCAATGTTGCCCGAAATGCCTGACACATTGAAAATTGGATATACAAAAAAACAGCTTGATTATTGCCGGAAAAGTGAAGCTTCGATGTGGACTTTTATGGCCGAACAAAAGCTCCTGTTTTCGACCGACCGGATGAGTATCAAACGTTTTATCGACGATGGACCTTATACCACGCCATTTACCGACCAGTCGCCCGCCCGGACCGGAGCCTGGCTGGGTTGGCAGATTGTTCGTTCGTACATGAAACAAAACAAAGATGTTGAACTGGCTGATTTGATGAACAATGCAGATTTTCAAGGCATATTAAACCAATCGGGCTATCGGCCATAAAAAAAGCCCCCTTTTCAGGAGGCTTTTTCTGTATTATTGAATAATTCGTTTATTCCATTTCTTTGATTTTGATATTCCGGTACCAAACATTGTCGCCATGATCCTGAAGAGCAATGTATCCTTCTTTGGCTACATCAGCCCAATCGGGATTCAGTTCAGGAAATTTGCTGTTTTTAACCAGATTTTTCCAGTCGTCGGTCCACAAATGATATTCGAGAACAGTTTCACCATTTTGTTTGTGAACAACAGTTCCTTTGTAGCATATAATTTCAACAGTGTTCCATTCGCCGACAGGTTTTGCATTTTGTGGTTTTGCCGGAATCAGATCGTACAACGATCCTGCCTGACGGTTACCATCTTTACCCAACATTGCATCCGGGTGACCGACATTGTCGAGAACCTGCATTTCAGGAGCAGTTTTGTAGATTGGCCATTCTGGAATTTCCAGTCCCAAATAGAAAATGCCTGAGTTTCCGCCTGCCTGAATTTTCCATTCAAGTTTAAGTTGAAAATTCCTGAATTTTTTGTCGTAAAGGATATCGCCACCGTCTTCAGCGCCAGCCTCGCCAGTTCCAGTACCGATGCAATGCAAGGTTCCGTCAACAACTTCCCATCCTTTGGGGAATTCAGTCTTGTTGTATCCTCTCCAGCCGGTAGAAGTTGTTCCGTCGAAAAGTAGCGTCCATCCTGCGTTGGCTTCTTCTGCACTTAATTGGTTCAATTCAGGTTCAGCTGCTGCTGTTGCTGATTTTTCTGCTGTTTTTTTCTGACCGCCCTGACATGCAGCAAGGGAAAATGCGATAGTGCCGACCAGCAAAAATGAATAGATCTTTTTCATTTTAAATTAATTTTAGTTTTATTGAAAATTTATTTTTGGTTTACAGTTGACAACGACAAAGTTAATAAAACTTCAGCAAAAAACAGCCTGCCTGATGGATTGTGCTGATAAAATAGCATGTATCTGACGGATGAAATCAGAATCGTTTTTGTAGCTTTGCAGCGATTAAGGAACTTATATTTAATCAATTATAATCAAGATATTATGGGTCATAAAAAAGTGAAAAGGATTGGCATTTTGACTGCCGGTGGCGATTGTCCCGGATTGAATGCTGCAATCAGGGGAGTTGGAAAAACAGCCATTGTTGAATATGGCATGGAGGTTATCGGGTTTTCATCTGGTTATACCGGCCTGATTCATAAACAATATGTGGAACTCAAGGAAAAAGATTTATCAGGTATATTAACGCTTGGAGGCACAATAATTGGAACTTCACGCGAAAAACCTTTTAAAATTGTGACTGAAGAGGACAATGACAAGCCTGAATTGATCAAAAAGAATTACACTGACCTTGGCTTGGATGCTTTGGTTTGCATTGGTGGAAACGGAACCATGAAAACTGCCAATTTATTGTCGAAAATTGGTTTAAATGTAATTGGGATCCCAAAAACCATTGATAACGACGTGTATGGAACTGACCTAACCTTTGGATTTGATTCGGCAGTTCTTATTGCTACTGAAGCTGTTGACCGCTTGCACAGTACTGCCAACTCTCACGGACGGGTAATGATTGTTGAGGTGATGGGCCACAATGCCGGATGGATAGCGCTTTATGCAGGAATGGCCGGTGGTGGTGATATCATCCTGATACCGGAAATCGAATATTCTATGAAATCGGTTATCTCGAAAATCAAATCCCGTTACAAACACAATAAACCATATACAATTGTGGTGGTTGCCGAAGGAATTGATCATCCGAAAAACATGTCTGCTGCCAGGTATTTGTCCGAATCGATTCAATCAAAACTTGATGTTGAAGCACGCGAAACCGTTTTGGGTTACACCCAGCGTGGCGGAAGCCCATCGCCAATGGACCGCATTCTGGCTACACGTTACGGAGCTTTTGCTGCACAGTGTATTGCCGAAGAAAATTTTGGCACAATGGTCGCCTTAATTAAAAACGAGTTAACAACTGTTGCACTCGAAGATGTTGGGGGTAAACTAAGGCTAGTAAATCACGATCACGGATTGGTTTTGAAAGGCCGGAAGATGGGCGTTTCATTTGGTGATGATTAACAATTTCATAAACAGGTATTGTTCAATTCATCCTATTGCCCCGCTCCAGAAATAATTACCTGCCTCATTCTTAAACCATTTAGGGTTTCCGTTTACCGGTTGCCCATTGGTTACAAAACCTGAATAGGTAATTGTTGAACCAGGATTTACAATTTCCACAACATCCGTTTTGGTGGTTGGTTCATTTTTGCGAACGTTCAGCCGGTGCAGCACTTTTCCAGTTCCGGGCGATGCGGTGAACGCGTATTTTTCAACAGCCCCTCCGGTACTTTCGTTGAATTCGGTAACAATGTCCTTCAGTAATTGGTCGTAAGTCCTTCTGCTTTGCAATAGTCCGGACACCGGATCTGTTTTCCTTTTTGGATCGAGAAAGCAATGGCCAATGGTGCTGCCCGCTGGATTCAAGTTGTATGTAAAGCATATTTTTGCAATTACCCAGATGAATTTCCGGTAAGCTTCATCGGCATTGATATTATCTCCGTAACAATATTCAACGCCAACGGCCGCATCATTTGCATTGTATCCAAATAGTTGGTTGTCGGTTGGCAATCCGTAAAGTACATGCCAGGCTTTTTCCGGCTTGTCGCTGGTGAGTGCCGGAATGCATTCTATGATTTCCTTATCGTCAACGAAGATATGGGCTGAAGCACTCATCTCATTTCGGGAGTTTTCGTAATAATTTCGGTTACCTCTGGCCGTTGATTTTGGATTTCCGGTATCGTGGGCCACAATAAATTTGACTCCGGGCGACATAAGTAATCCGCTCCTTCGCTTCGAAGGAGCAGAAAGGTATGCCGGTGTAATGGTATATTTTTCTTTGAATGCCATGGTTTTTTTTAGTTTATCCAACAGGTGGTATTTCATTGTCAATTTCAATGTCCTCGTCAGTTTTACTGTCTTTTGTGGCAGTAGCTTTTGTGGCAGTACCTTTGTTTTCGGTTGTTTTTAGTGCGGCATAAGTTCCTGCGGAAAGACCCATCAGAATCAGGTTATTTGTTTCAATATCAGGAAGGATATTGTCCATGTTAAGTGAAGGATCAGCAATATTGGCCAGTGTTTTCTGAATAAACCAGAATCCAATAACAATGTTGAAAAGTACTGCCTGCAACCGGTGTATGCTAACCCCGCTGCTGTCAGAAAGAATGTCGATCAGGAAATTATCGCCGGGCAAATTCTGAATGAGGCCTTTGGTGTTCGCCTGATCCTGGTCGGAATTGTCGGTAATCCTCGCAGCCATTGTTGTTGCAGAACTAATCCCCAGCAGAATGAGAATACCTTCCGTCAATGTAGGGATCTCCTGGTATTTCAGAATGACGGTCATAAATCCTGACAGAATAATTACAGTCCACCATGTTAGCTGGGTGCGCGCATAACTGTATGGTTTTTTTGTTTTCCGGGTGCTTTCATCGAGTAGGATTCCGTGTTTTACATTTAAATAAAGCACAAGCGCGGTCAATGCTGTAAATACCAGCCAGAAAATAATCTTTGGATTCATATCAGCTGTTTTTTGCCTACTCTTTTATTCGGATTTTCGGCAACTCCGAAAGTGAATTATATCTGAATGGTAATAAAATTAAGAAATTGATTTATAAAAATCAATAGCACAAACGTGTCATTTCTATTGGTTTACGAATCATAACATAGGATAATTGAGAGAAAGTGGTGATTGCACGAACAATTTTTCGCGGTTAATTCAATTAATTTGATGGTTGAAGTAAAATAGAGATTGATTTAGGGTTACTTAATTCGTATTTTTGGTATTAATATATATCAGGTAGTTCAATTATTTGAAGTTTTAAAAGCTCAATTAATTCATTTCGCAATGAAGTACGAAAATAAGTGGATTGGTTTAACTGATAAGTTTCAGGAAAGGAAAAAGGATAATAATACTGATTCTTTGACTTCTGCTCCGGAATTGGCTCCTGATGCTGAAATATCCGGAAGTGATCCGGTTTTGATTTTTGATTGCTGTCTGGTCGATCATTCCGGTAGGCAGTTTGCCTGTGCTCACGATCATTGCCAGCAACAGAGCAGTTGTTTTAAAACCGATCAGTTACAGGAAAAACTTATCTTTCACGAACTACGATTTCACCCGGAAGACCGAATGATTTGGTGCAAGGAATCATTCCCTGATATTTTAAAGTTTATTGGTTCTGAACCAATTGTAGAGTTCCCGGATTACCGGTTTATATTTAATCACAGGTATATCCGTAAAGATGGAAGCATTTCGCAGTTCATGCACGAAGGTTCACTTACATTTACCAATGACATCTGGATGCCGACTCTGAACCTGAAAGTGTTTTTCGAAATAGCTGATATCAAATCTGATGAAACCATTGTTCTTACATTGTTCAGGTACGATGCCAACAAAGGTTATCAAAAAGTTTTCAGTAAAGAATACGGAGGAATTTGCAGCTCATTTTTATCGAAACGTGAATTGGAGATTATCAAACTTTGCCATGAAGGCATGAGCAGCAAAATGATTGCTGAGAAGCTTAACCTGAGTATTCATACCGTTAAAAATCACAAGCGCAACAGCATGGAGAAAACTACAACGCATAATATCACCGAACTGATCCATTATTGTATTAAAAGCAACTGGATGTAAATCCTCATCTTCAAATTTCCACATCTCCAAATTTCCACATCTCCACAGCTTCACATCTCCACATTACTTTTTCTTACCACCACTTTTCCTTTCCATTTTCCGCTGCGGTAATAAACCAGCAGGATAAGCATCCCGATAAATGTACCCATTGGTTCGGCCCACCAGATCCCGTTTACACCAATCAATCCGGAGATGAAAATTGCTACCGGAATACGGACAATGTACAAGGCTGTAAAAGTTGCAATCATTGGGATAAGTGTGGCCCCTGCACCTCTGAGGAAACCGGTAAAACTGAACATGACAGAGAAAAGCAGATAAAATGATGAAACGATCAGTAAATAATCCTGACCAATTTTGATCACATCAGGATCGGTGGTAAACAGCGACATGATGTGTTTTCCAAACAAAATAATCAGCAAAGAAGCAATAATACAATAAATGGTCGAGAACAGAAGCGTAGCCCTCAGTCCGGTTTTGGCGCGTTTTTCTTCGAATGCTCCCAGGTTTTGCCCAACAAAGGCCGATAATGCCGATGAGAACGTAATGGCAGGCATTTTTACAAACGAGTCGATTCGCATGGCTGCCGAATAAGCTGCAACAGCGTTGGTTCCAAAACCATTCACGATGCTCATTATGGCCATCATCCCGAAAGCAACAAATGATTGCTGAAATCCGGTCGGTAGCCCAATCCGGATACAGCTTTTAAAAATATCGCGGTCGAACAAATATTTACGGAACGATAATTTGATGATGGGATGTTTTTTGTTGAGATAAATGACAGCGGTAAGGAATGCACCACCTTCAGAAAGAATAGTTGCAAATGCAGCTCCCTGGATTCCCCATTTGAAGACGATCACAAACAGAAGGTCTAAAATAATATTGTTGATAGTGGCAATGATCATGAAATACAACGGAGTTTTTGAATCACCCAATCCGCGCAAAATACTGCTGATCCCGCTGAACCCGAAGAAAAAGAACATTCCGAACAGGTAAATATTCAGGTAACTGAGCGCTTCAGGCATGATATCTTCAGGCAAGCCCAACAGGATGAATATATGTTCGCTGAAAGCAATTCCAAGAATGGTGATTAGAATAGACGAACCGAGAAAGAAAATGAAAATGGTGTCGATGGTGCGTTTTACTTCACCTATCTTTTTAGCGCCGAAATATTGTGAAATAACCGTTGATGCTCCGGAACCAACACCAATCACCAGTGAGATAAGGGCGAAAATGATGGGAAATGAAGCTCCAACAGCGCCGAGCGCTTCTTTCCCAATATACCGGCCGACAATGATGCTGTCGATAATGTTGTAAAGGTTCTGAAATATGTTTCCGAGCACCAGCGGAACGGAAAATTGCAGAATCAATTTCGCCTCTTTGCCAACTGTGAAGTCTTTCATTTATTTCTGATAAGGCTGCAAAACTCACGAATTAATTATTGAAATCAAAATCGGAACTGATGAGTTGGGTTTCGTGAAAATATGCCTTAAATTATTTGTTCTGTATAGAACCTAAAAACTACTATTTTTGTCTTGCATACTGGTTAAATAATTTGGTTTCTATCCTGCATACAATATTTGACGATGAAGAAAATACTTTTTGTTTGCCTCGGAAATATTTGCAGAAGCCCCTCCGCTGAGGCGGTTTTTAATGCAATGATTGAGAAAGATGGACTCGGAAATGAATTTCAGTGCGATTCGGTTGGCACTGCTGCCTGTCATGTTGGCGAACGTGCTGATTACCGGATGAGGCAGTTCGGCTTGAAAAGGGGATACAATCTGACCAGTATTTTCAGGGCATTTCATCCGAACAGTGATTTCGAAAGGTTTGATTATTTCGTTGCGATGGATCGGCAGAATGTATGCGATTTAAAAAGTGTTGCACGAAACGAAAATGACCGGAAGAAAATCCATCTGATGACCGATTTCTGCTCTAATCCAAACCATGATTCAGTTCCAGATCCGTATTACGGAGGCGATGCCGGTTTCGAGCTGGTTCTGGATATTCTGGAAAATGCCTGTGAAGGGTTGATTGCCAGAATCAAATGATAACCCCACAACCAACAACTTTTATATTTTCTGATTACTGAATTCCACTGCGACTGACTACTGGGACTGAACACTGGGACTGAACACTGACCACTTTCCTCCGTTATCCAATCGCTGCGTCCAGAATTCGTTCGACGTGTATTTTTGTGGTATTAAGCAGTTCAATATCTTCAATGTCGCTGCTTTTCATGATAAAAGGCAATTCTGTTCCTCCAAGGATCAGGCTGTCAATCTGACCTTCATTGTACATCCGGTGGGCAATTGAAAGTAACCGATTCTTCGTTTCAGGTAGAAACCGGCCTCTCACCAGTTCTTCCATATATACCTTGTCGATGTATTTTCGTTCTTCGGGCATGGGAGTAATGATTTCCATTCCGGCGGCTTCAAAACCTAACTGAAAAAAATCATTTTCCATGGTCGAAATCGTTCCAAATAAACCAAGCCGGCGAAGGCCTTTCGAATGTGCATAAGCTATTGTTGAATCAACAATGCTGACCATTTTAGTTTTCACACGTTCAACAAGGGTACCATAAACTAAGTGGGGAGTGTTTGATGCTATGAATATTACTTTGGCTCCTGCTTTTTCCAGAACAAAAATTTCTTCGGAAAGAAAATCGACCAGTTCATCCAGATGATCATTGGAAATCAGGTTCATCATGTGGGTCATGTTGATGCTGTTGATTATGACAGCAGGATAGTCGCGTTTTCCTGTGCGTTCCTGAAAGCGGGAAATGAGCCGCTGGTAATAGTCAACTGTTGATGCCGGGGCAATTCCCCCAATCATTCCGATGGTTTTGTAATGTTTTAACATACTTGAAACGTATATATAGTGTCAGTTTATTTTTATTTCAGGAAATTTCCTTTCTCCTCTTTCCGACTGCGTTTTTCTATCTTCCTTTCATCCTCCTGATCGTTTGACTTTGTAATTTTCGTTTTTCAGGATATCAAGTACCTTGTTACAAAAATCACCCTGAACCAGAATTTCTCCATCCTTGGCAGAACCTCCCACGCCACATTTGGTTTTCAGTATTTTTGCCAATGCTTTGAGGTCTTCTTCAGTTCCCACAAAGCCGGTTATCAGCGTGGCTTTTTTACCGTTTCGCTGCTTTTTGTCGAGTTTAACGCGCAAATCCTGCCTGTTTGGCGGCAGTGTTTCCGATTCGTTCCCGGCATCACTTTCGTATTGAAAATCGGGGTTTGTTGAATATACCGTTCCCAGTCTTTCTTTCCAGTCGTTGGCCATCTTTCCTGAAATTTGCGTTCAAAGATAACAGATTTATTCCTTCCATAGTACCTCTTCCCTAATACTTCCGGCGCAATGATGAGGAATAGCCATGTTTAGTATTTCAAGTATGGTTGGAACCATGTCCTCACCCATAATTTTGCTGCTGACCTTTACACGTTTTACCGAGCTGCCATGCATGATAAACGGGATGTTTGAATTGTCGTTATAAATTGTCCGCTGAAATTTATAAACAGGCTGCCAGCCGTCTTCGAGCTGGAAGAGCACATCGCCCGAACGTTTAAAATTAAAGGAGTTCGCAATTACAGCCAGTTGTCCTTTGGCATAATCGCCCTGCGCAAACGACGACGACGGAAGGGCAATTTTCACCCCTTCAAATTGATTGATGAAATTGGCCGTTTTGGTTTGGATATCTTCCGGCGAGATGTTCTTTTTTTCGAGCAACTCACGGTTAAAATACAACTGCTGATCGCCTACAACTTCAATGTAATCGCCTTGTCCGTATGTAATATTCAGGAACGATTTTAACAGTGCCACAGCGCTTTCGGGAGAGAACATTCCGACTGGCATGTTGAATTCTTCTTTCAGATAATTGGCCGGATAGGTTGATGAACAGGTCGATGTCAGTACCACCAGTGTGTTGCCTTTGCCAAACATTTTGTCCAGAAAATCCATCAGCGATGCAATGTCCTGATCTAATCGAAGGTAGGTATCTTCCATTTCAACGGAAACCGGTCCGAACGAACTGTTCTCATAATCCATCGAAGTAAAGGTAACCGCGAGAAAATCAGGAAATTCATCAGATCCAAGTTTTTCTGCATGTATAAGGTTGACTGCAAAATCTTTTACAATGGTATTTCCGTGTGGTGTAGTTTTCAGAAATTTATAACTACCGGCCTTTTCTTTTATTTTTTTCAGATCGTAAGGGAAAGTGTTCCATTTGTCGTAGTAGCCTTTTTCGAGAACATAGTCATCAGGCAGGCTTTCCTCGTAACTATTTATGGGCAAAAGAGTCGTCCAGTCGCGCTGGGTGTAAATTTTGGCAAGTCCTTTCTCGTTGAACTGGCGTACCCATTCAGGAAAAATATCGACATAGTACGAGCTCGAAATCATGTTGCCGTTTTGAGAGTCGAACCAATAAGCCCCATCAGCAGCATGTCCGGCCGAAAGGACTGCGCTGACATCGTTCATGGCCACGCTGAAAACTTTCGATTTGTTGCGGGTATTGATTTTGATGAGATCGCCAATGGTTGGTGACAATAATTTTGCTGCCGATCGTTCGCCTTCTTTCGAATCACTTCCTACCGTGATGAAATAATCGTCGGCAATGCAGTTGATTTCCTTCCTTTTCAGACGGTCGTACCAGCTATCGTTCACAATTCCGTGTGCCGCCGGATAAACACCCGTGAAAAGCGTGGCTGTTCCGGTTGAAATTTTCTGAACATGCAAATCGAGCAGTGCATTGCTGAAAACGGCTCCTTCAGAAACCAACCGTTTAAAGCCACCCGGCTGAAATTTATTCCAGTAACGCGTAAGGTAATCGGTACGCATCTGATCGACCGAAAGCACCACCACCAGTCGGGGAACTATGGGCCCTGTGTTTTTATTGCTTTGAGCATTAAGATAATTTACTGATAGAAATGTCAGTAAAACTGATACAATTAGAATATTTATTTTTGTCATTGTCGGTTTTATTTGGGTGGCAAAAGTATAAAAAGTATGAAGCATCCCCAATTCATTTTTATATATCTTTGCACCTCTTGAAAATTTCTTTTTAACGATTATTTATTGATTTTCAGATGTTAACTGATAATATTTTCTATGTTTCAGAATATTTCCGGTCTATTCAGGGAGAAGGAAATTATGCAGGGGTAAACAGCCTTTTTATCAGGTTTCAGCATTGCAACCTCAAATGTTTGTGGTGCGACACCAAATACACCTGGAATAAACATTCGGGTTCACACAAACTTTATACACCAACTGAAATCAAAAAAGTCGTTGCCGAAAATACTGCCACACATGTAATATTAACCGGAGGGGAACCTTCGTTATACAGGTTGGATAAGCTTGATGTTCAGGGGAAAAAGTTTCATGTCGAAAGTAACGGGACAATTATCCCCACCCATGCGTTAAATATCCAAATGGATGATGGTTCTGTCTTTTCACGGGGAGCTATGGATGAAAAGGTAATTTCAAAATACAATTGGGTCATTTCGCCGAAACTTTCAAACTCTTTTCAGGAAATTAACGAAGAAGCGATTGTTTTTTGGGCTAAAAATGAGTGGTGTATCTTTAAATTTATCGCAAAAAAAAGTAATGACCTGACAGAAATAAACGACTTTACCGAACGGTATGCCATCGACAGGGCAAAAGTATTTGTTGGACTGGAAGGAGCGAACCTGGAATCGCAGATAAAACCCGGGTTGGTTGATGAGATCATTAACTTTGGGTTTCATTTTTCACCCCGGTTGCACGTGATGCTTTGGGGGAATGTTCGTAGAAAATAAAAGTACAGCATTTTAAACTGCAATTATGAGATACATTATATATAAGGAATTTACTTTTGAGGCAGCTCACCGTTTATTGAGGAATTACTCAGGGAAATGCTCCAACAATCACGGGCATTCATTCAGGGTAAAGTTATCGCTGGAGGGCCAGGAACTTGACGGGAAGGACATGCTGATCGATTTTAAGGAAATGAAAGCCTTAAAACTTTGGATCGACGACACCTTGGATCACGTGACCATGCTGTGGGAGAAAGACCCTTTAGCCAAATACCTGATTGAAACAGGCAATAAAGTGTACCTGACCAGTAAGAACCCGACTTCCGAACATTTGGCTGAGATTATTTTGCAGAAAGCTTGCCAGCTATTTGAAAACCCGCGGATAAAAGTTCATTCCATTGAAATAAATGAAACGTGTACCACTGGGGTAAAAATCTATTTATAAGGATTTAAGTGCCAATTAATTTCAGGATGTTGAATCAATTCGCTTTCAATCAGGCCGTTTTCCGGTATCTCAGCACCGCCAAACTCAGAAATGTGAACCCCAAAATGCAAAGCGCCACAAACTCATGAATCAAATCGCCAAAGCCTGAACCTTTCAGTAAGACCATTCGCATGACTTTCATAAAGTGGAAAACCGGATTAATTTCGTTAACCAGCTGAGCCCATTTGGGCATACTGTCAACCGGAGTAAAAATTCCGCCCATCAGGATGAAGATCATCATGAAAAAGTAAGTAACAAACATAACTTGTTGCTGCGTGTCGGCAACCGTCGAAATTAATAGACCCAATCCGAGAATACCCAGCAGGTACAAAATTCCAAATCCAAACACCAAACCAAGACTGCCAACAATGGGCAGATTGAAAACCACTTTGGCAATCAGCAATCCAAAGGATAAATCGAAAAGTGCAATCACCACAAAAGGAATCAGTTTCCCGGTTAAAAACTGAATTTTTTTTATCGGAGTCACATTTAGCTGTTCAATGGTTCCCTGTTCTTTTTCTTTTACCAGACTCATTCCGGAGAGAAATAGCCCGATTAGCGTAACCAGAATTGCCAGAACTCCCGGAGCCATGTACCATTTGTATTCGAGTTCGGAGTTGTACCAGTAACGGGAAATGGTGTTCACCTGAAATGGTGCGTTGAACTCTGGGAGCCCTTTCCACTCGGCAATTATGTTTTTATTGAAATCACGGATGACCGATGCTGCATACGAATAGCCCAACTGTGCAGCCTGCCCGTCGATGGCATTCACGAGTAATTGCAAACTGGCCTTGTCGTCGCGGATTAAGTCACGCTCAAATCCCCGGGGAATAACCAGAACCATGTCGTCGGCATTGCGCAAAAGTTCTTTTTCCCCATCTTCAGGATCGAACGAGGTATTGTTGATCGTGAAGAAGGGAGAAGCTTCCAGTTTACCTGCCAGCTCTCGTGAAGTGGAAGATAGATCTTTATCGACGAGAAAAATATCAACGTTTTTCAGATCGTAAGTGGCGGCGAAAACCAGCACCAGCATCTGCATCAGCGGAATCATTACGATCATCCGAAGCATGACTTTGTTCCGCTTAACCTGGATAAACTCTTTTTGTATGACGTAAAATATTGTTTTCACCTTTTTTTATTTACTGTTTACCATTTACTATTTTGAGATTTACCATTTACGATTTGCCTAGACCCGGAGCATTTAAATCGTAAATTGTAAATATTTAAATTGTAAATTATTCCAGACGGATTTTAAAATTCTTGATGCTCAATGCAATAAACACAAAGGTCATAAACATCAAAATCAAGGTTTCTTTCCATACAAACATGATTCCGGCGCCTTTGAGCATGATGTTTTTAATGATGACAATAAACCATCGTGGCGGCATGGCATGGCTGAGAATCCGCAACGGAAGTGGCATGTTTTCAATCGGAAACATAAATCCTGAAAGTAAAATCGTAGGTAACATCAGAGCCAGTACTGAAATGAACATGGCTACCATTTGGTTGGGG
>Ga0351949_1038_pt1 | contig 19361 bp, 15 predicted proteins | sample BONcelT113001G15_FD_206856 | JGI IMG/M metagenome (GOLD analysis project Ga0351949, IMG submission 206856) | Enriched cells from coal bed in the Powder River Basin, Montana, United States - BONCAT cells T11 rep3 HSBNCT.T11.300.1.G15 ... | reverse complement strand
GGTCGTATCAACAAAACGTGTTTCAAGTCCGTAAGCCGAAAGACTCTGATCGAACAGCGCCAGTGTGTGGCCAAAAAGATTTTTTCCTGAAATAATGTTATCGCCCTTTTTGCAGATAGCCAGCATTGTAGCCGATATTGCTGCCATTCCTGAAGATAAAGCCAGAACGTGATGAGCGCCTGTTAATGTTCGGACTTTGGTTTCAAAGTATTCAACGGTTGGAATTGAAGGGGCTGAAGATTTAATTGAAGATATGGAACAGGCACTGACAGAGGTGAAATAAAATCCACAAACCTAAAATACTTCAACCTTACTTTTATTCGGCTCTATCAAACCTTTGATTTGAGCAACATACATAATAAGATTAATCGCATCGTCCATATTCAGTTTCGATAAATTGATTGTCAGGTCAAAATCAACTTCAACGTTTATTTGATTGGCAATGCGCTTTATGAAGCCATGTCGTTCCTTTTCGGTTTTATCAATAAATTCGATTGCTTCCCTCATACTGAGGTCATTTTTCTCCATGATTTGCCTGACCCGCCAATCGTGAGGCGCAGTAAGTTTTATGAAAAGGGATTTTTCAATATCCCGGGCAATGATATGTCCGGCTCTTCCAACAATAATATAATGACCGTCGTTTGCAAAACTGGAAATAAGTTCGATGATGGTTTTATTGATCTTTCGGTCGCTTTTATATCTCTTTTCACTAAAAGCGCTCAAAATATCATCGAACGCACCGCGATCCGCTTCTTTCATGATGTTGCGGAGTTTTGAAGTTTCCATGTTTAACTCGCGGGCACTTTCCTCCAGAATTTCTTTGCTCACTACTTTCCATTTCTTACAGAATGTCAGTTTGTCGAGTTCCGCCGCAAGTAATTTAGCCATGGTAAGTCCCCCACATCCAACCTCTCTCGAAATGCAAATTACAGGTCCGGGTTGAGTATTGGCTGCCGGATATTTGGGGTCGTTCTGGTGCAGCCTTTTGTTCAGATAAACCATTAATGTATTGTTCATAGCTTTATGGATTATTGGTCGGTTGAATTTACAAATTATTTATGTTCCGGCTAAGCTTTTTCCAGAATGATTTCAACTATTTTATATGGTGTACAGCACATCCATTGGTTATATACAGCTAATTGTTTTATCTAATTTCCTTATCTTTATCCACAAATTTTTAAAACCATACAAAAATGTTTAACAGCGATACCTATATTTCACGCCGCAAGCAACTAAAGAGAACGATTTCGGACGGTATAATTTTACTATTGGGAAATGTTGATTCACCCATGAATTACGCCGACAATACTTTTTATTTCAGGCAGGACAGTTCGTTTTTATATTTCTTCGGATTGGATTTTCAGAAACTTGCCGGAGTTATTGACACCGAAACGGGAGAGGAAATTATTTTTGGTGATGATGTTGAAATTGAAGACATCATTTGGATGGGGCCCCAGATTGCCCTGAAAGAGAAAGCCGAAAAAGTTGGCATTTCCAAAACAGAACCATATAAAAATCTTCATATCATTATTGAAAAAGCAATTTCATCAGGTCGTAAAATTCATTTTCTACCACCATATCGTGCTGAAAATAAGTTATTGCTGAATGAGTTACTGGGCATTTCTGTTTCGAAACTGAAAGATTATTCTTCGCTGGAACTGATTAAAGCCATTGTTGATTTACGTTCGGTAAAAGAAGCTCAGGAAATTATTGAAATCAGGAAAGCCTGCGCTGTTGGTTACCAAATGCATGTGACAGCCATGAAAATGGCCAAAGCCGGCGTTTGGGAACAGTCGATTGCCGGAACCATTGAAGGCATTGCAAATGCTGGTGGAGGAATGGTTTCATTTCCGGTGATTTTATCGCAGAATGGCGAAACTTTGCACAACCACGATCATTCACAAACCCTTCAAAACGGAAGGTTGTTGCTTGTTGATGCCGGGGCTGAAGTAGGTTCTCATTACGCATCAGATTTTACACGGACGATGCCTGTCAGCGGCAAATTCTCGCAGAAGCAGCGCGAAATTTATGAAATTGTATTGGCGGCAAACAATTGCGGACGCGAACTGACCAAACCCGGATCTACTTATTTGTCGGTGCATTTGGCTGCTGCCGAAGTGATTGCTTCAGGAATGAAAGCGCTTGGATTGATGAAAGGTGATGTGAAAGAAGCGGTTGCTGCCGGAGCCCATGCTTTGTTTATGCCGCATGGATTGGGGCACATGCTTGGCTTGGACGTTCACGATATGGAAGATCTGGGCCAGATTTACGTTGGATACGATGACGAAACCCGTCCGGTTGATCAGTTCGGAACTGCCTATTTGCGCATGGGCCGGAAACTGCAACCCGGTTTTGTAATTACCAACGAACCTGGAATTTACTTTATTCCGGCTTTGATCGAAAAATGGAAAGCTGAAAAGATCAACGCTGACTTTATCAATTTCGACCGTCTGGAATCTTACCTTGACTTTGGAGGTATCCGACTGGAAGATGATATTCTGGTTACTGAAACCGGCTGTGAAATTATTGGCGACCGAATTCCAATTACTCCGGATGAGGTGGAAGAAGTAATGAGATAAACTGGCAAGACATTCCAAAAATTTAAAATGGCCTGAATTCAAACGATTCAGGCCATTTCTATTCTGGGCGTTATCATTCGTGTATCATTTCCGGCACCAAAATACGATTGTAAAAATAATCCAATTCATTCCTGATTTCATCGCGGATATCACGATAAATATCAATGACTTGTTCGTTGTAGCAATATGCTTTTTTCGGATCTTCAAAACCCAGATGAATTTTGTGCCTGGCAGGAATATTTACTGAAGTTATTTTATCCTTTGTTCCATCGCAAAGCGTAATGAGGTAATCCATGTTCATGCCTTCGAATTCAGCGTAACTTTTTGGCTTTTTGTTACTGATGTCAATTCCAATCTCGCCCATCACTGCAATAGCCATCGGATCAGTTTCTGCATCAGGATTTAACCCGGCTGAAAGCACTTCCAGCGATTTATCCATTTTCTGAAGAAAAGCTTCGGCCATTAAACTCCGGCACGAATTGCCTCCGGTACAAAGGATTAGTATCTTCATTTGAACTTGATTTACTATTCGACAACAATTTACGTCTTTTAAAACTTCTAAAAAAGATAAAATGCCATCCTTTATTTTGATTATTAATTATTTAAGTCTGTTATTGAGCAGGTTTTAAATACTTCTAAAATAATTGTGAAATGTAACAACTTCTGGCGTATGCACATTTATGGGCTCAAAACATCCGCGACAAGGAAATCATCCGCCGCACCAAAGAAGATGTTCATTCGCTCGGACGGTTCAGGGTCTTGGGGCCGCTCCGCAACATGCCCGAATTCCACAAAGCTTTTGATGTAAAAGAAGGCGATTACATGTTCCTGAACGAAGCTGACAGAGCGGGAATCTGGTAGAAAATGGGGTTTTGATTTTGTCAAAAAAAAGCGATGCCGGCTAAAACTTGATTTAGCCGACATCGCTATTTTATTTCCTGTCCAAAGGCGAAATAACCTTGTTTGGATCTTTCTTCGCAGCCCATAAAATCAACCGCAACGACTGGTCGTAGGTCATGTAATTCCACATCCAGTTAATGAAAATGAGTAACCGGTTTTTAACCCCAACAATGGCCATCAGGTGAACAAACATCCAGGTTAGCCAGGCAATAAAACCACTAAATTTAATAAATGAAAGATCGGCAACTGCACGGTTTCGGCCAATGGTAGCCATCGAACCCCTATCAGTATATTTGAATGGCTGAAGCGAACCGTTTCTTTTCATCGACAATAAATTCATGGCCAGATTTCTGCCTTGCTGAATGGCAACTTGTGCCACCTGTGGATGTCCGTTTTTATAGTCCTGAGTTGGCATCATACAAACATCGCCAATAGCATAAATATCTTCAAAACCCTTGATCCGGTTGTACTGATCGACCAAAAGCCTGTTACCTCTTCCAATTATATCTTCTGAAAATCCTGAAGGAATGACGCCACTGATACCTGCAGCCCAAATGACCGTTTTGGTTTCAATCAGGGTGCCATCTCTAAAACTCAAAGTATTTCCGTCGAAATCGGTGACCTGTGAATTAAGCATCACCTTAATTCCGAGTCGCTGAAGAAAGAACAACGCTTTTTCAGAAGCATGTTTCGACATTCCTCCCAGCAGCGAAGGTGATCCTTCAATTAAACTAATCTGCATCGCATCAAAATTCAGATCGGGATAATCCTTTGGCAGGACAAATTTTTTCATCTCGGCAATGGCTCCGGCAACCTCAACCCCGGTTGGGCCGCCTCCCACAATGATTACATTCAACAAAGCCCTTCTTTCATTCTGATCGCGCAGGGTAACGGCCTTCTCGAAACTTTGCAGCAGGCGGTTTCGAAGCGCCATGGCTTCCGATGCCGATTTCATAGGAATGGCGTATTCTTCCATGTTTTTCATTCCGAAGAAATTAGAATTCACCCCGGACGAAATAACCAGATAATCGTACCAAACCGTATCAAGACTGGTTTGAAGTTCCTTTTTATTCGGATCGACCGAATAAACCTCAGCCACCCGGACATAAACATCTTTTTGCTTCTGAAATATTTTCCGGAGAGGGAAAAGAATGGAACTCGGTTCTATCCCTGCACTTGCAACCTGGTAAAACAATGGCTGAAACTGATGGTAGTTGTTCTTGTCGATCAGTACAATCTGATATCCGGAATTCACAAGTTTTTGGGCCAATTTCAGGCCACCAAATCCTGCACCGATAATTACAATTCTCTTTTGGGCCGTTTCCGGTATATTTACTGGCATATTGAAATACGATTTTGTGTTTTACGACATATTTAAAACATTTCAGAGAACTTAACCCAACTTGCAGTTAATCCGAATGGAATTCTTGCTGTTCAATAAATTGGCAATTTTTAAGTTCGGATTTGTGTACTACGGATTTTCGTTTTACGAAGGGTGCGTATTTGTATTTCAGGGCATCGTAAAGTTTCCGGACCTGCTCATTTGGCTCCGAACAACGGCGTATCATAATCACTTCTTCGTGATTGTTTTGGGCTAAAGTCGTCACTGCTTTTTGAGTATTCATTGTTCTTACGATCTCGCGCCAGCCGCTGTGAATGCCTTCCTGTTTTAGTTGATGACGGACTGTGTTTACCAACCAATAAGCCAATAAACCCAGGTGCAGGTGTGCCATCGTGTTTTCATCTTTTTGATGATAGATGGGGCGCAAATCAAGGTCGGTTTTCAGTACTCTGATGGTGGCTTCCACCTCGCGAATAGTGTTGTAAAACTGCCATACATTTTCTTCAGAATTGGCCTGAAGCGATGTGCGCAGAAAGTAAACCCCACTTCGGGAGTTGATGTCAACACCTTCTTTTACCGCCCATTTGACTGAGCTTACAATCCGATTTTTCTCTTTGTCTTTGTCAGCCCCCTTCTTTTTACGTTTTAGTTCAGGCTGGTCGCACACTTGGGTTTCAATGTCGAAGTACCGCCCAATCGAAGGATATTTTTGCTTTAAACGCCCGATACGTTCATGGACTTTGTCTTCTTGTTTTACGCCTCCCTTTTTTGTCAAACTGGCGGCTATTTGTTGCAAACCGGCTTCAAAGCGTGAACGGAACTGCTCGTTCATCGAACGTTCTTTCAGCTCTTTGGAGTGGCTTTCTACTTTCAGGTAATAATCCGTATTGCTATCCGAATTTACCCGGCACAGCTCAATCTTTTGTTTTCGGTTGTCGGTTACCGAAACGGTGGCCGTACCGGCTTCGATGTTGTATATTTTCAAACTTGAACGGCTCACACACAGGTAGTTATAACCATTGCCCAGAATCATCTTCAGGTTTTCTTCAGTGGCAATGCCTGCATCTATTACGATCAGGGCTTTTTGGGCCGAGAAGGATGTTTTGATGCGCAGTTTACCTATCATCCCTTCCAGCGTTTTGCTGTCGGCCATGTTCCCTTCCAGAATCGAGGAGTATTTGATAAAACCTTCAGGATTGATTACCAGCCCCAGCACAACCAATTTGGCATCGCTGCGTTTTTCCTTGCTACGTCCAAATTTTGCCAGTTTACTGCCCTGTTTCCGGCCTTCAAAATAAGTGTTGGTCAGGTCGTAAAGTATTATTTTATCCTGAATATCAAACAACTCGTTGGTGCGCGTTGACAAATGCTGCTCCAATGCCTCTTTTTCGGCATACAACTTTTTTGAGATGGAATATAGCCGGTCTTTGGTAACCTGTTCGATGTCGAACCCGGTGATCTCGCACACCGCCGAGTTTTCCCTGATCCACCGCGTTGTTTCCAGCTCCGAAGCCGGATAAACTGCCCGACTGACGATGTGGGTCAGGGCCAGACGTGCCTGATCTTCGCTCCATCCGAGGCTTTCTAAAAATGGAGCTATCTGCAACTGGCACATCGCCTGATACGACATCCATTCGGCACCAATCTCACGCACATCTTTATTGCGGATGCTGTTCAGGTCGATCATTTGCAGGTCTTTACCGTTTTTGGATGCCTTTTTCTCAGCAAACACGTCGATGCGTTTTTCGGCAACCATCCGATTGTAAAACTCATCGACATAGCGGATCACCGTTGTATCGTCGGTGTAAGGAAGTTCAAACAGAGCATTGTCGTGATTGGCAACTTTGGCAGTAAGTATTTTCTGTATCAGGTTCAACTGGTCGGTAGTTAGCCCATCCAGATATCCAGCGTTCAGCATGGTGCGATGGCATACCCGGTCGCAATGGTTGCGATAACTCTCCACTAATCGGTAATAGCCCGAATAGACTCCCGTGGCGGGATTGGTGCGCATGGATACCTTGAAATACATACCCGCAAGTTACACCGTAACTCACTGATATACAATACCCCCTTGGGGACTACAAATGAAAGTCAATAAAAATCTACAACTGAATATCAGATACTTACCCGAAATTTGTTGAAAATAGTACCCCATTTACTCCGAAAAAACTGCATTTTTACCTGCTTTTTCTGCTATTTTATAGGAGAGGCTGCAAGTTGGGTTAAAGTTTCTATGTCCTGAAAATAAACTTCAGGATGAAATACTTTATAATTCAACTAAATAACCTAATTTCAACAGCTATTTAAAGCCCTTTGGCGGAGGTTGAATTATTCCGGAACTTCCGAAGAAATAGTAAAAAGTTCGAAGATGCAACCCTGAACAAATCATTGGGTTTTGAGAAGTAAAGATAAGTGTTAAATTTACGTTTTATATTTAAGCCTCTGCAAAAAGATCTAAATAAATGAAATTCAAACAACTAAACTAACAATCAACAAAAATGAAACGATTCTTTTTAAGTGCAATTTGCTTTCTGACAATTTACATCGTCGGAAATGCGCAATATTCGGTTATGTCGCCCAATTCATTGGTAGAAGCCAAAGTAGAGGTGGGCAGTCAGATTGTGTATAGTGTTTATTATAAAGGAAAACCGGTATTAACCAATTCGGAAATCCGCTTCGAATTCAAACAGGCTGGCCCATTGGGTGACGACATGAATGTACTTAAAACTTCAGCCAAAGATATTAACGAAACCTGGACACCGGTATTAAAAAGGACGGCCACTATTTTGAACAATTACAGGGAACTGACACTGCAGATGCAGGAGAAAAAATTTCCCCGAAGAATGATGAATCTCGTTTTCCGGGTATTTGACGATGGAGTTGCTTTTCGCACTGAATTTATTGGTTCTGGAAACAACCACGATTATGTGATTACCGACGAACTGGTGACCTTTAATTTTACAGCAGATCATACCTGTTGGGCTGCAAATCATGGCAATTACCGCTCGTCTCAGGAAAATGAATATTTTAAACGTAAACTTTCTGATATTACAGATCAAATGGTAATCGGATTGCCAATGACCGTAAAAGTTGCTGATGATTGTTATGCTGCCATTACCGAGGCTAATATTACCGATTATGCCGGAATGTATCTGAAACAGGGAAATTTAAAAGCCGGATTTTCAGTACGTTCCAATCTGGCGCCTTTACCAGATCAGCCTGAAACCGGAGATAAAGTAAATTTCAAATTTCCACACAAAACTCCCTGGAGAGTAATAATGCTTGGCGATACTCCCGGGAAACTCCTCGAATCTGAAATCGTAATGAACCTGAATGAACCTTGCGCCATTGCTGATCCTTCGTGGATTAAACCGGGCATTTGTGCGTGGGACCACTGGTGGAGCGGCGAAGTAAAAGTGGACAACGAAACCATCAAAAAATACATTGATCTGGCTTCCGAAATGGGCTGGCCTTATCAGTTAATCGACTGGCAGTGGTACGGACCATTTAATAAACCTGAAGCCGACATTACCAAAGTCGCCCCTCAGCTTGACATGCCGGGCATTCTGGCTTATGCAAAAAGTAAAAATGTAAAATGCTGGGTTTGGCTTTACTACAGCGATGTAAACCGCACCGATTTCGATAAAGCTTGTGCCTTGTACGAAAGCTGGGGTATTGCCGGTGTAAAAATCGACTTTATGGACAGCGACGATCAGGAAATGGTGAACTGGTATCACCGGATTGTAAAAACTGCGGCCAAACACCATCTGATGGTCGATTTTCACGGGGCATACAAACCAGACGGATTCCGCCGCACCTATCCAAACCTTGTTACCCGCGAAGGCGTTTTGGGCAACGAATACAACAAATGGTCATTGCGCATTACGCCGGAACACATGACGACTTTGCCTTTTACCCGAATGTTGGCCGGTCCGATGGATTTTACTCCCGGTGGTTTCCTGAACCGTACTCCTGAAAAATTCGAAAACGGAACTCCCGCGCAGGTTATGGGAACCCGTGCATTACAGTTGGCTCAGTTTGTTGTTTACGACAGTCCATTCCAGGTTGCATGCGATCATCCTGATAATTACAAAGGTCAGGAAGGAACCGAATTTCTGAAGAAAGTAAAAACAATGTGGGATGATACCAAAATACTGAACGGACAGATCGGTGAATACATTACCTCTGCACGCCGTTCAGGAAACGAATGGTTTATCGGTTCGATGACCAACAGCGAAACAAGGACACTCGAAATTAAACTTGATTTTCTGGGCTCCGGAAAATACAAAATGGTAGCTTTCGAAGACGCTCCGGATGCTGCAATCAATGCCGAGAAAGTGATGCAAACCACCCGAACCGTTGCTAAAGGAGATGTGATTAAAATGCGGATGGCTCCCGGTGGTGGATATGCTGCATGGCTGGAACCGGTGAAATAAAAAAGGGGGAGTGAGCTAAAGTTAATTGAAAAGTTAGTATTAAACTGACAATGAATAACAAGGCGTTCTTTCTCCCCCTCTTTCGGCGGTTACTGAGCTTGTCGAAGTAGGGGTTGGGGGGAGGCTTTCAAACTTATTAGATATGCTAGAACAATTAAAACATGAAGTCTGGAAAGCCAATCTTGATTTGGTAAAACATGGATTGGTAATTTTCACCTGGGGAAATGTGAGTGGTATCGACCGCCAGCATGGATTGGTGGTGATTAAACCCAGTGGTGTTTCGTATGATGCGATGAAACCATCAGACATGGTAGTTCTTGATCTGTACGGCAAAGTGGTGGAAGGAAACCTGAAACCATCAAGCGATGCCGCTACCCACCTGATTCTGTACCGCCAGTTCCTGAATATCGGTGGAATTGTACATACCCATTCAGAATGGGCAACAAGCTGGGCGCAGGCCGGACGGGGAATTCCGGCGATTGGAACTACCCATGCCGATTACTTTTATGGTGAAATTCCATGTACCCGAAAAATGACTGAAGCCGAAATTAAAGGTGAATACGAACTTGAAACCGGACGTGTAATTATCGAACGGTTTAAAGGAATTGATCCTGATCAGGTTCCGGGGGTACTCGTCAACAATCATGCACCGTTCAGCTGGGGCAAGAATGCCGACGATGCGGTTCACAATGCGGTTGTTCTCGAAGAGGTCGCCAAAATGACTTTCCGGAGTCTCATGCTAAACCCCGAAACCTGTATGGATCAGGTTTTGCTCGACAAACATTTCCTCCGGAAACACGGAAAAGACGCGTATTACGGGCAGAAGTAGAGACGCACGATCGTGCGTCTCATTACATATTTTAGACGTTCGATCGAACGTCTCTACAACCCAACCCATAAAAAATTAAACTTTAAACTATATAATATGACACAGCCCAAATACACCATCGGACTTGATTACGGTACCGATTCTGTTCGTTCGTTGATTGTAAACACCGAAAACGGTGAAGAAGTAGCTAGTGTGGTTTTTGAATATCCGCGCTGGAAAAAGCAGTTGTATTGCGATGCGCCCAATAACCGCTTCCGCCAGCATCCGAAAGATTACCTGGAAGGGATGGAATACACCATTGTTGAGGCTTTGAAACAGGCTCCGGCCGGTGTTGCCGAAAATGTGGTTGGAATTTCGATCGACACCACCGGATCGACGCCGGTTGCTGTTGACGAAAAAGGTACTCCCCTCTCTTTAACTCCCGGATTCGAAGAGAATCCAAATGCCATGTTTGTGCTCTGGAAAGACCATACCGGCGTTAAGGAAGCTGATGAAATCAATCAGTTGGCCAAAGTTTGGAACATCGACTTTACCAAATTTGAAGGCGGCGTTTATTCTTCGGAATGGTTTTGGGCCAAATTGCTGCACGTGATCCGCGAAGATGCCGGGGTTTTCCGCGCTGCCAGTTCATGGGTCGAACATTGCGACTGGATTCCGGCTATCCTGACCGGAAATACCAATCCTAAAACATTGAAACGTTCGCGTTGTGCAGCCGGTCACAAAGCCATGTGGCACGAGGCTTTCGACGGATTGCCAACCGACGAATTCCTCGAAAAACTTGATCCGCTTTTGAGTGGCCTGAAAGACCGCCTGTTCAAAGAAACTTTCACCTGCGATATTTCAGCAGGAAAAATTACTCCGGAATGGGCTAAAAAATTAGGATTGCCATCGAATGTAAAAGTTGGAGTCGGCGCTTTTGATGCTCACCTTGGAGCTGTCGGCGCCGAAATTGAACCTTATTACCTGAGCAAGGTGATGGGAACTTCAACCTGCGACATGCTGATCGCACCGATGGAAGAAGTGGGTAACAAACTGATCAGCGGAATTTGCGGACAGGTGGACGGCTCCATTGTTCCCGGAATGTTGGGAATGGAGGCCGGACAATCAGCTTTTGGCGACATATACGCATGGTTTAAAAATGTATTGTTGTGGCCTGCCGAACAGATTATTTCTACCAGCTCACTGATCGACGAAGCGACCAAAACCAGTATGATTGCTGAAATTTCGTCGCGCATTATTCCTGAACTGACCAAAGCTGCCGAACTGATTCCGATTGAAGAAAGCAGCATCGTAGCCCTTGACTGGATGAATGGCCGCCGCACTCCGGATGCCAATCAGAACCTGAAAGGTGTAATTTCAGGCCTGAATTTAGGCTCCGATGCACCGCGCATTTTCCGTGCACTGGTTGAAGCAACTGCATTCGGCTCAAAAGCCATTGTTGATCGTTTTATCAGCGAAGGTGTTCGCATCGACGGAGTGATTGCACTTGGTGGTGTGGCCAAAAAATCGCCTTTTGTGATGCAAATTGTTTGCGACGTGTTAAACGTGCCAATTAAAGTTGCCCGTTCAGAACAGGCTTGTGCGTTGGGTTCTGCAATGGCTGCAGCGGTAGTTGCCGGAGTTTATCCAAACATTTCTGTTGCCCAGAAAAAAATGGGTGGTGGATTTGAAACCACCTACTCTCCTATTCCTGAAAATGCAGCCAAATATCAGGCTTTGTATGCCAAATACCTGAAATTAGGCGAACTGATAGAGTTCGGGATGAAATAAAAACTCAAAAGAGTCAACCGACAATAAACATCTGCCGGTTGACTCTTTTTTGTTTTATGCAATTATAGGCTGCTTATAATGTTTTTTCTGAAACCGCAGATGCAGTAAAATACAGCGGGATAAAGGAAATTTTTTGCCCGTCAGCTTTTCCATACTGAGAATCAGAGAATACAAAAGCCTCATCGACATTGGGGTAAGTTTCAAGCAAAAGATGAAGGCTTTTTAAGCTACCACCTTTACCGCTTTTAACTTCAACAGGAATGATTTTGTCATTCTTTTCGATCAGATAATCGGTTTCGGCATTGCTACTTTTTGCTTCTCTGGCCCAATAAAAAAGGTCACAATTGGCATTTGCCAATATCTCCTGACCAACAAACTGTTCAGCCATTGCTCCCTGAAAAACAGATAAAAGAGATGTTTTTGAATACTCCAGTGAACGAGAGCCTCCCAAAAAACAGCCAAATAATCCAACATCGAGCATAATAGCTTTAAATTTTTTATCAGATGCACTGGCACCCAAAGGTAAGCCTGCAGGCGAAGCGTTTTTAACCTTTCTAAATAATCGTGCTGTTTCGAGCAAGTCGAATGCCTTTTTAATGGTAGGATTTGAATAACCTTCAGCCAGACCGGAATATTTAATTTGTTGTCCGACTTTTTGCGGAATGGAGGAAAGTACAGAATTCAGGCAACTTGTGTCTATTCTGGGCGTGTACTTCAAAAAATCCTGTCTGAAAGTGGATAATAAATCTGATTGGATGTTAAAAACTTCATTCAAACTTTGCGTTTCAGCATAAGTTTTTACACACTCAGGCATTCCACCCACAAAGAAATATTTTTTAAGTTCACCCATCAGCATAAGGTGAATGCTCTCAGAAACTTCTTTTGGAACATCATTAATGAGTTGGGCTGCCGGTTCATTTCCGGTTGACATTAAAAATTCCTGAAAATTCATCGGATGCATGCTGATTAATTGTACCCTTCCAACTGGGAAAGGGATATTCCCAAGCGCAAATTCAAGTAATGAACCAGCTGCGATCACTTGTAAATCAGGCATTTGTTCGTAAAAATAGCGCAACGAGGCTATTGCCTTGGGACATTCCTGAATTTCATCAAAAAACAACAAGTCCTTACCCGGAGTAATTCGTTTACCTGTCAGGATTTCCAACTCACCAACTATCCGGTTGACATCGTAATTTAGATCAAAAACCGAGTGCCAGTCAGTCCTCTTTTCAAAATTGATGATGTGAGTTGTTCCATCGAAATGAGTATTTCCAAACTCAGTGATAGTGTACGATTTACCAGTCTGACGGGCTCCCCTTACTATTAGCGGTTTGCGTGTTGTGCTGTCCTTCCACTGCAACAGTTTTGATGTTATTTGCCGTTTCATAATTTACTTTTGGAATAAGGACAAAAATAAGTAATTTAAAAACACAATTGTATTTTTAAATTTATATTTTAATATTACAATCCTAATTTAATATTTAAAATTACAATATTGAGTCCATTAGGAGTGATTGATATGTCTGCTAATCCCCGTCGTATTTACCAGGATTTCTCCCTTAATTTTACGGTACTGGTAAGTTTTATTCTCTACATCAATCGTTCGGCTCAGGTAGCTGACGACCGTAATACGCAAATCGTACTGAAACACTATGCCGGCCTTTTGCAGAACGTATTCAAGTGAAATATATGAATGGGTGTACACCGTGCAAGCCAGTTCTTCTGCAACATAAGCTGGTTTGGTATAAAATCTATTTTAATTAGACAAATATGTCTTATTTTCACTCATTCGCTAATAAAAAAGGCTTTTACTCGAAAATTCAGGATCGCAGGTAAGGTTTACCTTTAATTTTCGAAATCCTGCTTCATCGCCCGGAGTAGGAATATGGGTTGAATATACTTCGCAACCACGCAATCCTGTAAGGTTTTCCAAAGCCATTTGCGCAGCAGGATTAGATAATGCGCTATCCTTATCGGCCAGACCAATGGCATATTCCACGGCACACCTGTAATATCTCCGTATAACTTCCTGATGAGATGCCTCAGCAATAATACCGTCATTCACAATACCGGCGCTTATACGGTTAACTCCCATGTCTGTCGGAGATTGGTATATAGATTCGCAGCCTGTTATTTTTTCCAGAATTCTTTTAAGCAAATTAAATGCTTCTATGTCGCGGTTGTAATTCACAACCTCAATATTGTAGGCATTCAAATGATGTTCATCAATCAGAACTTCATCTTTCAGATCAACGTATTTTCAGAAATAATTTTGAATCCCAATATTACTAAAATTTTCAAGCCCCTTTACCCTTTTAACTCCTCTTTACCATCCGCCCCCTTCACCATCCCGGCAATTGTCAAAAACATCATCATTGCAACAACTGCTCCGGCAATGAAAGAACCTTGCAGGCTTCCGATTGCATAAAATACACCAATCAACAATGGACCAATGGTTTGACCAATACGCAAAACCATGCTATTGACCGACATAAAAGCTGCCCGTTCTTTAATGGATGCAAAACCAACCAGTAAATTTTGAATGGATGGAAGCAATAGCCCATGACCAAGTCCGAAAACAATGACAGAAACAACTACCTGAGTCCAGCTTTGACTGAACAGCAACGAGAGCATGGCCAGAAAATAGAAAGTGGTGCCTAAAAGCAGTATCGTTTTTGACCGGAATCGTTTATTAATTCTCCCCAATTGAGAAGAAGTAGCGGCTGTAACCAGCGACATGATTGACATCATCATTCCAATTTGAACAGATGATGCCTGCAATCTTTCGGAAAGTAAAATTGGGAAATATGTAAGGTAAGCGCCATAAAGCAGCACGAAAACCAACATGTTGACCAGAAAAAGTCCCCATACACTTCGTTGATTGATGCTTTTCCAGATTCGCCGGAAATATTCGCCGATTCCCTGATGGTCTTTTGGTTCAGGATTGTTCAGGCCAAAAATGACAAAAATTGCAAGTGGAATTGCCAGTAAAGGCAAATAGAAAATGTATTGCCAGCCAAAAACAGCGATGAATCCTCCCAAAGCCGGATAAGCTGCCGTGCCGATGCTCAGGATACTGGCATTGTAACCCATCAGCGCTGTCCGTTTTTCGCCCGAATATAAATCACCAATCAGCGTAATGTTGATGCTCGAAAGACCCGCAGCCCCAATTCCTTCAATAAATAAAAATACCAGCAGCAAATGAAAATCACGCATAAACGAACACATGAAACCAGCAATTCCGAAGATAAAAAGGGAGGGAACCAATACCAGTTTCCGGCCAAAACGATCTGCTAAAATTCCGGATACCGGAGTTAAAAATATACCCGGAAGCGTGAAAGCGGTAATCAGCCAGCCGACTTGTTGCGTGGAGATTCCAAAGTATTTGATGATTCCAGGGAAAGCCGGAGTGATGCTTGATATTCCCATCACGGCAATCAGGGTAATACCAAAAATGATGATTGCATTTTTTTCGATGCGTACTGGAGATTTGCTGATCATAACGCTATTTCCCGTAACGTTTTCCCCACAAACTTTTCAGACGTTCGAGAATTTTCACCTCAAGCGGATTGTTTTGTGGCGTATAAAAACGTTGGTTCTTAATTTCTTTCGGAAGGAAATCCTGCTCTGCAAAGTTGTTTTCATACGAATGGGCATATTTGTATTCTTTGCCATAACCCAGTTCTTTCATCAACTTGGTGGGTGCATTGCGGATGTGCAACGGAACCGGCAAATCACCGGTTGCTTTTACCAATGCAATGGCTTCGTCGATTGCAGAATAGGCTGAATTGCTTTTGGGCGAAGTTGCAAGATAAATAGCACATTGCGAAAGGATAATCCGGGCTTCGGGATATCCGATTTTATGCACTGCATCGAAAGTGCTTTGGGCAAGCAACAAGGCATTTGGATTAGCCAATCCAATGTCTTCAGCTGACAAAACCAACATTCTGCGTGCAATAAATTTTACATCTTCGCCACCTTCAATCATCCGGGCCAGCCAGTAAACCGCTGCATCAGGATCACTTCCGCGCATACTTTTGATAAAAGCCGAGATAATGTCGTAGTGCATTTCCCCGTTTTTATCGTACATGGCCATGTTGTTCTGAAGCCGGTCGATTACCTTTTCATTGTTTATTGTAACCGTCTCATTTTCTTCTGAATTAACCATCAACTCCAAAACATTCAGCAGTTTCCGGGCATCTCCTCCTGAAAAACGGAGCAAGGCTTCCTCCTCCTGGATCAAAACTGTCTTTGTTTTCAGGTAAGGATCTTTGGTCAGCGCCAGATCGACAATTTTCAGAAGATCCTTTTTGTCAAGAGATTTCAATATATAAACCTGACAGCGGGACAAAAGCGGCGAAATAACTTCGAATGATGGATTTTCGGTAGTGGCGCCAATCAGCGTTACAACGCCCTGTTCAACCGCGCCAAGCAGCGAATCCTGCTGCGACTTGCTGAAACGGTGAATTTCGTCGATAAAAAGTATTGGATTCGGATGGTTGAAAAACTGCGTTTTCATCGCTTTGTCGATCACATCGCGAATATCTTTAACTCCTGAATTTACAGCGCTTAAAGTATAAAAAGGCCGTTCAAGAGTATTGGCTATAATTTTGGCAAGTGTTGTTTTCCCAACTCCGGGAGGGCCCCAAAGTATGAACGATGAAATTTTGCCTGATTCAATCATTTTGCGCAAAACAGCCCCTTCACCAATCAGGTGTTCCTGTCCGATGTAATCGTTTAAGGTTGCGGGGCGCAATCGTTCGGCAAGTGGTTGATTGGCAAACTGCATATTATTTAAAGGTTAATTGCAATAGCGTTTAATAATGTTGTAAGCATCCTGAATGCCCAATTCTCCGGCTTTGCTCAAATCCAGCGCTCCACCTTCCACATCATCGAGGTAAATTTTTGTAAGTCCGCGATTAAAATAGGCTTCGGCAAAGTCTTTTTCAATTTCCAGGGCTTTGTTCAAATCAGTCAAAGCGCCTTCGTAATCGCGCATTTTACATTTCACGTAAGCTTTATTAAAGTAAGCAAATGCAAAATCAGGATTAAGCTGCAAACAAGTTGTATAGTCGTTCATAACAGCGCTGTAATCAGTCACCGTTTCAATAGTTGTAACCTTCGTTTGTTTTGTATCCGAATTGAGAGCGACAGTAATTGCATCGGAAGATTGTTTAAGCTGTTCAATAATGTCAGCCATTTTAAGGCTGCAATTTGCCCTTGAAAAGTAGGCAAGTGCATTTTTGTCATTGAGATCAATCGCCCTTTTCAAATCATTCATCGAATTGGGATAATCTTCAATCAGGCTGTAAAATATTCCCCGGCTCAAATAATTCTGACTTTCAGTATTGTTGTTTTTAATCCTTTCGTTGAAGTAAAGAATGTGGTTCTTAAACACATCTTTCAGATAATCAACCGGTTTGTTAGAGATGGTTACTACCGGATCGTAATTATTGAAGTTGTTGATGGTTTCGAGTTCAAGGTTATAATATTGCGTACGCTCAAAATCGGTTGAATATTTATCGTATGACGACAAAATAAATATTGGCTGCAAATCGATGATAATATTTTTGTTCTGAATCCGGCCATCATCAACATCTTTATCGTCTTTACCAGGCGTATTTCGTGCATCCGACAAGGTAAGCCGGTACCTTCTCCTGTCGCGTTCTTCCTGTGTCTCCTTTTTTGGTTCGGTTTTCTGTTCTGCCTCAGTCTGATCGTTTGCTGAACCATTGTTTGAGGTAGTTGAATTAGGATCAGGTTGCGCCTGTGTTTGTTGCGCCTGGGTTTGTTGCGCCGGCAATTGATTCTGAGCAGATTGATTTGCCTGTTGCCTTGCCCGGGCCAGCGCACTTGAATCGACTTCCTTTGCATTGAATACAAACTTTGGATCGAGCCTGGCTGCAATAGCATAATCTTCCTCCGAGCCTGGCAGTTTGAGGTTCTCCCTCGCAATACCGCGATTCATATAGGCATTTGCGATGGTTGGGTCGATCTTTAAAGCCGTGTTATAATCTACAATGGCACCTCTAAAGTCTTCCAGCTTTTGTTTCACAATTCCCCGGTTATTAAACGCATAAGCGTTTTGAGGTTCGAGTTTGATACACTGATCAAAATCGCGCAAAGCCGCAGCATAATCGTTGAGTTCGAAACGCGCCAATCCCCTTAAAAGATAAGCGCTTGCAAAATGTGGCCTGATAATAATCGCCTGGTTCAAATCACGGATCGCCCCTCTAAGGTCATTTTTCATTAATTTGGCATTGCTTCGGTTAATAAAGCTATTCGTAAATTTTGGATTGATTTCCAGCGCTTTGTCATAATCAGCAATGGCGCCGTCAATGTCTTTCATCGAAATTTTTACAATACCGCGGTTGTTGTAAATGTTTGCATTGTTGGGATCGAGCTCAATGGCACGGTTATAATCGGCAATTGATTTTGCATAGTCATTTAGTTGCAGGTAGGCCAATCCGCGGTTCATAAATGCATCAGGATAATATGGTTTGATCTCGATTGCAGTATTGTAATCCAGAACTGCACCCCTGAAATCTTCGAGCTGATGTTTGGCCAATCCCCTGTAATAATACGGTTCGGGCAAATGGGGCTTGAAGCGGATAACAATATTGAAGTTTTCGATCGCGCCAACGTAATTGCCAATCTGAATCCGGGTTTCACCAACACGAATGTAATGGTTAATATTCAACTGACTGAAAGCCAGATCTGAAGCCAATATAAAAAGTAGAAAGATAAGTTTTTTCATTCGGGTGCAATTTATACATAGCAAAAATAGTATTTTAGCCCGAATGGCTTTCTTTTCGGTTTTTTTAATTATTTTTTTAGAAGATTAACAACGATACCACGACGAAGAGTGGGAAAATCCTTTGCATGACGAGCAGAAATCATTTGAGTTTCTGATCCTGGAAGGAATGCAGGCAGGATGGAGTTGGTTAACGATCCTGAATAAGCGGGAAAACTTCAGGTTGGCATACGATAATTTTGATGTACAAAAAGTGGCTGGTTACGATCAGAAATTACCTGAACATTACCGGTATTGTGCGAAATACAATCCACATGTCTTTCCAAAATGAATATTGACTTCTTCCGGCGATTTCAGAATATTTATTTTGAAGGCTATTGCGTTCTTCGTGCGACATTGACAATAATTTCCTGCGGGTCACCACTCTCCATGGCCCGGTAATTCCGGCAGGACTGTCAAAGCGGTCCGTCCAGTCATCGGTGTTCAAAAGTTCGGCTTCGTAAATTGGCAGCGGCCTGTTTCCAACCAATGAGATATCTCCTTTCAGTACATTTATCAACTGTGGGATTTCATCAATATTCAGTTTTCGAATAATTCTCCCGACTTTTGTAATGCGCGGATCGCCAGCCAAAACCGGATTGCTTAATTGATTACGATTTATCGTCGGGTTTGCATTTTTGTGTATTGTTTCAGAATGGTCGGCACCTCGTTCTTTGATGATATTTGCGTATTTTATAAGTCTTTCTTCATC
>Ga0351949_1037_pt1 | contig 19619 bp, 14 predicted proteins | sample BONcelT113001G15_FD_206856 | JGI IMG/M metagenome (GOLD analysis project Ga0351949, IMG submission 206856) | Enriched cells from coal bed in the Powder River Basin, Montana, United States - BONCAT cells T11 rep3 HSBNCT.T11.300.1.G15 ... | reverse complement strand
TCATCTCCATCTGTTATCATGATACCTCCGAAGGCACCTGGGCATTGGTCCAGGATATCATGGCCAAGGCAGGTTTCGTGGTGGAGAAGTCCGGCTCCGTCCTCTTCATCGACACCGGCCAGAAGTCCTACAACCAGCTCACAGCCGACAAGGTCAACAAGCGGGATCTGGTTATCAACTTCCGCAAGCCCAAGCCGGATGAATTAGGCATCCCGTTAATCACGGAACTTGACGACTTTGGCACCTTCCAGGACAAGGTCAAAAACATCATAACCATCTACCTCACCTCAAATCCGGGCTCTACCAAGGATCGCATCTTTGACGAGGTTGTCAGCCGCATGGTGAGCCGGGGCCGAATGGAGTCCCACAATTTCGAGGACCTTCTTTCCCAGGTGGCTGAGCCTGTCCATCCCGAAGGTGGGGCCAACGGCGCAGCCCGTTGGTACTTGCGGGAGACGGAAATCGACGATTCTGCCGAGTCCGGCAAAGAAGATGCTGCCGCCGATATCATCAAAGGGTTCATTGCCAAAGCCAAGAAGCCTGAGGATGAAGGCGTCCATTACTCCGACATATTCGAGCACTACGTTTACGTCATTCCGGCCAAGGACAAGCCGCGCCGACCTCTGGTTGAGTGGCTCCTCGACTACTTCTACAAGACCGATGAGGGCACCTATCGCCTGCCCGCCTCCCCTGAAGAAGAGCAGATCAAGAAAGAGGGCCGATCTCAGGGTGTCAGCCGCAGGATCAAGCGCTACCTGGCCTATCTGGAGCAGGGCGTGCCCGTGCCCGCGGGCGAGCGTCCGGGCGACGCGACCCTGGCCGACTGGATCCGCCACTGCAAGCGCTCCGGCATGTACGAGCAGGGCAAACTGCTCTACGAGAAAGGCGGCCTCAACCTGGAGAGCCTGACCGAAGAGAGCCAGGTGAACGCGGACGAGGACTACCAGATCTGCGGCAAGATGCTGACTCGGACGGCCAAGCCGGAGAAGAAGCCGCGAAGGGCGAAGAAGACACAAATGGAACTGGATGGATGGCAAGCATGAGCGCAAAGCAGGACATTTTCACCTACAGGGAGAGCCTGGACAAGATATGCAAGATCCCGGAAAAGATCATTTCAGTTTATACACTGGAGCAGCATGTTTGGGCCGGAGGCCACCTCGACCCTGATGCCTTCCGCCAAAGAAAACCGGAGCTGAAAACCATCCAGGAGTTTCAAATCGATCCCGTCCGCCACTTCTTAAATGACATCTTCCGAAAGATGGCTGCCCCCTACCGGTCGGACCGGGTGGGCGATCCAATCGGCCAGGGCTACTGGATCCAGGCGGAGTTCGGCTCCGGAAAGTCCCATCTCCTCTGTTTCCTTGCCTCGCTTGCTCTGGGCTCGAAGGATTCCTGGGATCTGGTCCGAGAAAAAGAGCAAAAGGCAGGTCGGGGAAAGCGAGAGTCGCTCTACCAGTTCTGGGAGGAGGGCCTGGAGGCCAAGAGCTCTGCTCCAAATAGGGGCATCTTCGTCGTCGTGAAAACACTGGTGGGATCAGGTGGCAGAAGTGCCGACGGTGTAGGTTCCGGAAGACGCCTGTTGGATTACATCCTGGATGAGGCAAAGGAGCAACTTTTGCGGGAGTCCGGAAAAAATATTTCTCTTTATCCTGTGGAGCTGCTGGCGGATCGATTCATCAGTGACGATTTAGATCGATACAGAAATGATCTCAAGAAGTTTCTCCGAGATCCACGCTTCTTTGAAGAAGACGAGTTTGAGGAAATTGACGAATTCATCCGCGAGATTCAGGACGATAAATCTCCCGCCTACAAGGAATCTTGCGGCAACAAACTCTGGCGATTTTATGACGAATATTTGAAGGTTAGACCGCGCATCGAGGCTGATCTGGAAGAGATCCTGGAGCACATGGCTAAGGCCATCATGGCCGAGGGCTACAGCGGCATTCTTCTGTTGCTGGACGAGGTCTCTCTATTTATGAAGGATAGAGACGAGACTCAGAGGACCGAAGACGAGAAGACCCTCCTGGTCCTGTCCAACCGCCTGACCAGAGTACACAATCTTCCCATCTGGACCGTCTGCGCCGCCCAGCAGGCCATAGAATCCAAGATGGGTGCCAAGAACATCATAGCTGAGGACCGGCTTAAGCTCATTCCCCTACTCAAGGATGAGAAGGACTATTATGATATCGTCCTCTCTCGCGTTAGAGATATTATCAAGCCTGATGCGATAACCAGTTACTACTCCTACTATAAACGCGGCTTCACCTGGTCCAACGCCATAAGTGAAGACGAGTTTGGGCGCTTCTTCCCCTTCCATAAACCAGCTATCGAAGTCCTCAGAGCTATCACCTACGAGCTGACGACAACCAGGTCTGCCATTCACTTCATGCATCAGACCCTGAAATATCAGATGAAGATTCAAGGCACTGAATTGATCCGCCTCTGGGACTTCTTCGATGAAGCCCTGACCTATGAAGAAGACCCCAGCGGCACATACGCCGGAATCAAAGCTCTGCGGGCAAGCAAAGATACCGAGTACAGGATCTACGAAATCTGTAAGAAGCAGATTGACAGCATCACAAAGGGAACCTTGAAGGTGTATCGGGACCGATCCATCAAGACATTGCAAACCCTCTTTCTCTATTACGTTTCTAAGACCCGTCAGCAAGGCTTGACCCCTGAGGAGATAGCCAACTCCGTCCTTACGGAAAGGAGCCCGGATGCCACCGTGGACGAGAACATCCAGCACTATGAGACCATTGCCGACAGTCTTGGCAAAGAGCTGCCGCAGATAGCCGCAAATTACGATGAGGATAACCGTCCAAGATTCCGCTTCGACCCCATAATAACCAGCAAGAATCCTAAACGCGAATTTGAAAAAGCCAGGGCGGAGTCCGAGTCCAACCTTCTCATGCAGCAGGAGGCATGGAACCACCTCTTGGCCCTCGACGAGTGGCCGGTGCGCACCCGCCAGATGACCATTTATTTGGAAAACGGCGTTAGATCTATCTTCAGAGATATTGCTGCCTTCGTGGGCCCCTGGGAGGAAAGGTCCATGGCAAAGGCCGGGCCCCAGAACCTGTCTGTAAACTGGCAAAACCGCCAGATAGCGGGAAGAATTGAGATGCTGGATCTGGGAAGGGTAGTATCCGACAGCCTGATTCTACCAGCCATCGCCAGCCCGGATTCCGACCTGGACTTTGCCGTATTTGTGGGAACTAAGCCTCTAGACCAGAGCATACTTAACAAAATCCTCTTGCAGAGAAACGATCCGAGGCTGATTGTCTGGACGCCGGAGGAGCTGACGGCAGAAGAGAGAGATCGGCTCCTGGACTTTGCCGCCTACAGGAAGCTGGTTGCCGACAGCCAGGGAAAAGACAGCGAAGACGCCATCGCCATTATAAACTGGGTAGCTGAGCAGCTCCAAAGGGAAATGGCTCGAATAAAAAAGATCGTGGACAGCAGCTACGACCGAGGCCGGATGGACGCTCTCAACAACACCAGGATGGACTTTCACGTGGCAGGAGATCTGCCAGGCATTCTCCCTCCCATCGTCGATCGTGTCTTGAGGGCTGCTTACGACTCCAGGGATATTGAGTTTGAGGGAAACCTGGTCTTCACCAAAGAGTACGGAGTAAACGTCATAAACGGCATTGTCAAGACCGGCCAGATCCCCAAGGGTGCCAAGCAGGATAAAAACATCAGCGCAGCCCTGAACTTCGGCCCAGGCTTGAAGATCGTCCGGAGAGGCGCAGAGAGAGTTTTAGATACATCTGCAAACAGTCACGTTTCCGATATCCTGTCCTTCATCGAATCAAAGAGCGGAGAGGGCGGCCAGGCCATCAAAATTGACACCCTGATGAAGAACTTCATGGGCGTAGGCGGGCCCAAAGGCAAGAACTACGGTCTCTCCCGCCGCATGGTTCAGATCTATCTCCTCTGCCTGGTCCAGCAGGGCAAGATCAGGATAGCTCTGGGGCCAAAGTCCGGGATTTCGTCTAACTATATCGATTACTCGAACATATCAAATATAGACTTCACTGCCAGAGTACTTGACTCCATGCTGGAATTGCAGCGTCTTGCCAAACCAAAGGACTGGGAAGTTTTGCGCCCTTACGCAGAGAAGCTACTCGGGCATGAACTGAAGAATACCAACGATGATGCCATCATCTCTGGGTACCGCAAGGAGCTTATTGAAACCTTCGAAAAAGAGAGGGATCAATCTTCAGAAGTCCTGGCAAAAGCTAAAGAGCTCTTCTCTCTGTTAGCCGCCAATAACCCCTACGAGAAAGAAGTAGAGCAGGCTGCTGCCTTCTTTGCCAACGATCTTCGTGGCGGCAAGGACATCGAGGCTGTGCTCTATGCTTTAGACCAGGCATTTGGATACAGAGTCTTCCAGCAGACGAGCCCAGACCAAAGAGAGATCGATGATCTGGCCAATCGGCTGGACAACTACCGCAAAATAAAGAGATTCCTCGAATTCGATAGGGAGCTGGAGACCGCACAAATCTACTGTAGCTACGTCCTCCCGGACCAGCAGGAACTTTCATCACTCAAAGAGATGCAAAAGGCCCTCTCTCTGAAGTTGAATAACTTGCAGCCCTATATCGATTCGGAAGTGAAACTCAGCTCAGAACTGATAGGCAAGAATCCCCCGCAGGCCGGCGAGTCCGGCACGCTCTGGTCCTTCATCCATGAGTACACAGTCAAGTATGCCACCATGCACGACAACGTCATGGTGAGGATCGAAGAGAACCGCCGCATGATCCGGGAGATACTTCAGAGCAATGAGATGAAAGCCCTTGGTGTCCTGGAAAAGATCAAAGCAATTCAACAGAACGATTCCGTGGAAATCAAAGCAAGGCTCCAGAAACTATCTGAGGAAATCTTCTCCTGTCCCGAACAATCCCGGTCCTCTATTGATAAAGATCTGAGGGTCAAGCCGGAACACGGTTGCGGCCTCTCCTTTGGTAGCGCATCCAAGCATCTTGACTTCGCTTCTCAGAAGTCTGAAGAGGCTCAGAGGATCTTCGATGATACTATCAACATGAAGATGGAGTTCTTCTTAAGCCCTGGAATTAAAGAGAGGCTGAGGCAGGGTGAGAACGAACCTGAGATCGCAGCCCTGCTAAAATGCCAGAGCCCAAGCGAAGTTAGGTCTTACCTGACGGAAAGCAGCCTCCAAGATCCAACCTTAGTAGACAAGATAAACAAGTATCTTTTGAAAGTTTTAGTCAAATCTGTGCGCATCTCGGACTTCAAGCCGATCACCAGGACAATCGAACGAAATCAGATCGACGGCCTGGTCTCCGCCTTCAAGAAGTTCCTGGAGGAGCAGTTTGAAGACGATGATCCCGATTCAAGGCAGATGCTCCAGTTGGAATGAGGTGGCAACATGCTGAAAGACTGGGTCTTATCAAAGCTTGAAGATGTAAAGGATACCCCTCGAATTCTTGTAAGCGACCCCTTGCAGCTCCTCAAGCCTGACAGCATCATCAATGAGTTTGCCACAAGTAATGGCTTTACCGCAATACCAGCCTCTACTAACCTGGTCTTCCGCGAGCTTTATGAGGCGGCCAGTTCTGATCCGCAAACGCCGAAGATACTTCTCATTGATCGAACTCCAGAGTCTCGGAGGGCCAGGTCAGCGATAAACAAGGCTCCTCCTCTCTTCTATCCGGATTTCCTGGCCAAAACACCCCAGGAGGCCAGGATACGACTGGATCTTCGCGAGTTCCTGAAAGAGAAAACCGGGGACCCCAACTGGCCTGCAGAAGCTAATGAATCCCGCTATGCGAGATTGATCGTCAAGAACATCGAAGGAACGCTGCGTGCTCATTCCAACCTCCGGACTGCAGACGAAAGACGTTTCACAGATCATGACTTCAAGACCATTGTCGCCTTCGCAACTCTCGGCGTGCCCGAAAAAGCCTTTAAAAAGCTTGATTCAAGGGACCTCTGGACGATAGGACTTTTGAAGCATGAAGAGCTGAGGATGCTCGAATATTTGGCTGCGGATATTATCAAGCCCATCAAGGACCAGTTCTCGCAAGCAGAGCCTCCCTTCTGCTGGTTTGGCGATCATGATCCTGAGAGGGTCATCAGAGCTTTTTATCTGTCTGCCATTCTGGCCCAGCACTTCGACAACTGGCAGCTAATGCTCGCCAACATCGACCCATCGCTAAAACCACTATCCAATATAAAAGCCGAAGTCCTGAAAGAGGCAGCTCCAAAGCTGGTTGAGCTGGATTTCCTCCAGGCCGACTCGGACTTGAGCGACTTGGAGGACTCTCTCTCCCAGGAGTCCCTGAAACTCCTGCTTATCGACCAGATGAAGATAATGGATGCTAAGAATTTTGCCTCTGTGATTGAGAAGGAAGAATATTCAACTTTTCTCAGATCTCTGGCACTTCTTGCGGCTCTTGAGGATCTTCTCACAAGTGAAGCGAGCCAGACCGAGCATAGAAAGATCAATGAAGTAATCTCCGGTGGTCATAAAGGTGCCAGGTTTGTAGATCTTCGGGAATCGAGCTCCTGGTCAAATCTCAAAACGGCATACCTTCTGGCCTATGAGATCCGCCGGCTTAGAAGCTCTCTCTTCGAAGCTCTCCGTAAGATGCGGGTTACCAAGAATGATTTCTCTTTCGAGTTTTTCCGCGATCTTTGGAATAAGAAGGAGATCAATCGACTTGAATACAATCTCTCCCGCCTGGCAAGGCTGGCTGAAGGCCAGAGGCTCTTGCCCTGTTCCAGCGATAGGCTGCCAAAGGTATTCCTGGAATCTCTGGATCACATAAAGCAGCGGATACAAGAGGTCACGGAGAAGACAAATGATCTGCTGGACGAAATCAACCTTCGCTTCCAGGAGATGGTCAAGAAACAGTATCCTTCATGGATCGAAAAGGATGGCGATGTAATCCTGACCAGCCAGATCATGAGAAGATGTATCAAACCTCATTGGGACCCTGAGAAAGAGAAGGCAGTCCTGTTTATCTTCGACGGCATGCGATACGATATCTGGGATGAGCTCTTTCGTCCCATGCTGATGGGACGCATGGATTTGGTCAAGGACTATCCAGCATCCTCGCTTCTGCCCTCCGAAACCCATATCACAAGAAAAGCTATCAGTGCTGGAGCCAGTCCGGATGAGTTTGATTCTCGTCGTGGCGAAGATGATCTTCTAAAAGAGGCGCTGGCACGCGAGTTTCGCTATGCTGGCCAAGTTGATGTGGTAAATCCCGATGGAGCCGGCACTGGCGAAACCGTGCACTATCGAGCCGGGAACCTCGATGTTTACATATTCGAACTCTGTGATAAGGAACTTCACAAGATCAAGATGAAAGAGCTCTCCGATGGCAGACTCATCCCATCAAGGCCGATAGCGTTCATTTATACCCAGCTCATCAAAGACATATTGAAGAACGAAGTTATGGAGATTGTCCGCGGCCTTTCGCCCGGGACAAAAGTGTTCATAACCGCAGATCACGGCTTCGTTCAGGTGGGCCGTGAGCCGATATGGTTCAATGAAGAGGATTTGAATGACGAGTACGACTGCTCCTATTTGAACTGCCGGCTAAAGCAATCTCTTCTCTTCTCAAGGATTCCTGACCGGGTCAAGGAGAACATGATAAGTTTCACCCCATCTCAGCTTCGAATGCCCAGCAAAGAGGTTATCATTTCAGACAGACGAACGAACACTAAGATAACCAAAACTTATCAGTCGATCGTGTTCCCTAAAATCAGATATTATTTTAGTAGAAAGGGAGGCCATAAGCCCGATGCCTTCACCCACGGGGGAATCTCCATCCAGGAGATGATGATTCCCATGTGCGTCCTGCAGGTCAAGCAGCCCGATGCCGGTGAAATGAAAATTGAACTGCGTGGATCCAAAGAGGCCGTCGAGGGTGAAGAGGTTGAATTAGGCGTAATTTTGAGCCGTCCTGATGATCGCGAATCCGCTCAGGACCTGCGTGTTGACATTGAGGCCAGCTACAACTGTGGCCAAGATGAAATGCCATTACCCCTAAAAGTGGCTTATTTGTCTGCCTTGTCTGAGAAAGAGGTCTTTTATCGATTTGTCCCAGACATGACTAAATTGCCTCCCTCAGAACGACTCAAAGAGGATATAAAAGTCATTATAACTGTAACTGTAAGCTACAAAGAAGGCCGCAGAGCGGCACGTAGGTCAATGTCCCATGAGTTCAGGGTCAGGATCAACTCCGAGAAGATCATTAGGCGCATGGGCAACTTGGGCAGCATCCTGGGACTGACTCCAAGAGGCATGAGGTAACTAAGCATGAAAAAGCTGTGCGATAAATCGTGGATAGGAGAAGGAGTGCTGTGAATACAAAGCTCAAAGAGGTCTTCAAAGGCAAGGTAGTCAATAAGGCTCACACCCTCAACACAGGCGTTGATGAATTCCCACGATATGTTCTAGAGTACCTCATCGACAATTTCTGCTCAGAAGAGACTTTCTATGTGGATATGGGCAAAGTTATTCTTCGTTTGAAGGAAAATTTCGTCCATGGCGCTGAGGCGGAAAAGATACGCCATTTCATAAGAGAGAATCGCCATCATACTCTAATAGCTAACATGGAAGCCAGGCTGGTCGAGACCGAAGATAAGTACTGGGCCTCGATCCCTGCCATAAACGAGAGCTTCGTTAACATTCCAGAAAGCATTGTCAATCAGTATCCCATGCTTTTATCTGGCGGCATGTGGGGAACCCTCGAACTGACCTACGACGAGACCGAGATCCATAACAAGAAAATCCGTCCCTTCAAGATCGTTGAGTTCACTCCTTTCCAGGTCAGCGTCATAAATCAGCAGGAGTACATCGATAAGCGTTCCAGATTTGCGACGGATGAGTGGGTAGACGTCCTGATAAACTCATGCGGTTTGAATCCTGATAAGTTGACCCATAGGCAGAAGCTTCTCTACCTATGCAGATGCATCCCTCTGGTTGAGACAAACGTAAACATAATCGAGCTAGGGCCGCGCGAGACCGGAAAGACGTATCTCTACAGGAACATTTCTTATTACGCCCATGTTCTATCTGGCGGCAAGGCTACTCCTTCCCAGCTTTTTATCAACCTCAACACCGGCAAGATAGGGGTTGTAGGGACAAGGGACTGCGTAGTCTTTGATGAGATCGCCAATACGGACTTCACTGATACCAAGTCCTTCGTAAGCATCATGCAGGCCTACATGCAGGACGCCAAGTTCAGCCGCGGAAAGAAAGAGATACTGGCCTTTGGCAGCCTGGTGTTCGTTGGGAATCTGGATGTCCAGGGCAATCTTCCCCATGAGAAATATTATCATCTCTTCGAGCCACTCCCGGACTTTCTTCAGGTCACCGCCTTTCTGGATCGGATTCATGGTTATTTGCCCGGCTGGGAGATCCCCAAATTGACACCGGAAAGCTATGCCAAAGACTATGGTTTTATCACTGACTACTTCTGCGAGATCATGCACGAACTCAGGCGAACGGATCCTATGAACGCTGTGAGGTCCCGCTTCGAGCTTGTAGATAGAGGTGGAACCGGTCGAGGAGTCTCTGGTCGAGATCAGCGTGCAATAATGAAGCTGGCATCCGGACTTATGAAGCTCATTTATCCGGATGGCAAAATAACTGATGAAGAACTCGAAGAGCTCCTCACTATCGCATGCGAGCTTCGTCAACGGGTTCGTGAGCAGCTCCACCTGATTGCCGCGGGAGAATACGAGCGCATAAATTTAGGGGCGAAGATCCTTTCTACGGGCAAAGTGGTCACACCAGAGCTACCGGACGCCAATAGAATTCAGAAGGTCGCACTACCATCTGAACCATCGGTTGGTGAAGTTATCGGTCTGGCAGTTGCGGGCGACCATGGTTGCATACTGCTCTTTGAGATGCAGGCAACGAAGGGCACCGGTCGTATCGTTCCCCTTGGTTCCATTCAGCGAGTAATGAGGGAGAGCATCGAAGCTGGAGCCCAGTATATAAAAGCCAAACATCAAGTGCTCGGGATAACGGAGGAGTGGCGCAGCAGCTTTGATGTCGCGGTGCTGGCAACGTTTATGGGCATTCCCAAAGAAGGGCCTTCTGCTGGAGTCACGCTTGTGACAGGTATTGTTTCAGCTTTGAAAGGAATTCCTATTAGAAATGATTTGGCGATGACTGGCGAGATCACCATCATGGGCAAGGTCCTTCCTGTAGGAGGCATTCAAGAGAAGGTGAGAGCTGCATATGATGCGGGAATTAAAGAAGTGCTTCTGCCGGAGGACAATTTGAGAGATGCTCAAAGCCTTCCGTCATATATTCTTGATGCGATTAAAATAACTCCTGTAAAGAGCATTGAAGAAGTATTAGAGCATGCACTATTGCCAAGGCAATTCTGATGCTGCTAAGCGAAAGGGGTGTGCCTCTGGACAATACAGCCAATGATGCAGAAAATGATCTCCAGACGCTGGGATCAGTTCTCGGAAGGTAATTGCCGTATGCGCGGAAAAATTGCATCAGGTCTAGGTCAGGGCCAGTACTTCATCTCTCGGGAAGGCTAAAGCCGCCAGTTCATGCAGAAACTCGGCTTCGCCCCCTTCCCCGGCACCCTGAACGTGCTGCTGGAGGAGCCCTTCCCTGCAGGAGCTAGCCAGGCGATCAAGATTGAGGGATTCCAGGAAGAGAGCCGGACCTTTGGCGAGTGCATGTGCTACTGCATCAAGATGAACGGCATCGAGGCCGCCGTGGTCCGGCCCGAGCGCAGCCGCTATCCGCCGGAATTGATCGAGGTCATAGCGCCCGTGCAACTGCGCCAGGCTTTGGGCTGGAAGAAGGCGATCCATTTGGAATCGAAAACTAAGATAGTAATATCTAGTTTGACATCAAGACTATCCTCAGGTGATGAAAACGGTTCAAGCTGTTGTGGATCTTCCTGGTTCGGTTCTGGCTCTCATAAAAGTCGATAAAGACCAGCTAGGTCCTTTCATAAAACGCTCTTTAGCAGTGGAGCTCTACCGTGAAGGCAGGCTTTCCCTGGGCAAAGCAGCGGAGCTGGCCGGAGCCAATAGCAAATGGGAGATGCTGATGCTGCTTGGCGAAAGGGGAGTTCCTCTGGACTACACAGCCGATGATGCGGAAAAGGATCTCCAGACCCTTGAAGAAGTGCTGGGACGATGACAGTCGTCTCCAATTCCACACCATTGATAGCCCTGGCGAAGATCAATCGACTTGATCTTTTGAAGGACTTTTTTGGCGAGATCTACATCCCGGAAGAAGTCTACGACGAAGTAGTAAGACGGGGAGGGAATCTGGCTGGCAGCTCCGAGGTGGCATCCTGTTCCTGGATCAAGGTGGAGTCGGTGAAGAACAGGATGGCCGTAGAGACGCTCAGCTTGACCCTGGATAAGGGCGAGGCAGAAGCCATTGTGCTCTCCAGAGAGAAGGAATCTCTTTTGATAATCGATGATGGAGCTGGCAGAAAGACTGCAGAATTGTTGGGTGTCAAGATAACAGGAACCGTAGGCATTCTGCTTCTTGCTTCGAAGGATGGAAAGCTGAGCCTCAGGAAGACCATGGATGACCTCAAATCGGTTGGATTTCGTCTAAGTGAGAAGGAATATAAGCGGATCATGTCGCTTGATTGATGATGTAATGCGCGGAAAAATTGCGTCAGGTCTTGGGCAGGGCCAGTACTTCATCTCCCGGGAAGGCTACAGCCGCCAGTTTTTGCAGCATCTGGGCTTCGTCCCCTTCCCCGGCACCCTGAACGTGCTACTCGATGAGCCCTTCCCGGCTGAGCAGCAGGCAATCAAAATCGAGGGCTTCCAGGAAGAGGGCAAGAGCTTTGGCGAGTGCAAATGCTACCGCATCAAGCTGAACGGCATCGATGCCGCTGTGGTCCGGCCCGAGAAGAGCCGCTATCCGCCTGAATTGATCGAGGTCATTGCGCCCGTAAAGTTGCGGGCTTTGGGGCTGGAAGACAGCGATCCCGTCGAGGTAATCTTATTATGATCGGATGCAGTCAAACAAAACCAAAAAAAAGCTGAGATGCCGATGCCCATTTCTTTCAGGCGTGCTCTCGCGTCCCGCGCGCGGGCGGGCACTGCACTTTTCTGGCCTGATGGCTGGTTGCATCCGATTCTAAAGCTGCGCAGGGAATGAATTAAAGGCGCTGGTAATATATCCCATCTGCAATTCTCTATAGAGCAGTGATTGCTTTGCAAAAGTCCTCTCCCTTCCCATCCCTGATGCGTTCTAGCACCATGCTCGCATGCATGCTGCTTCTATTCCTTCCCGTGTCTGCCGCAGCTCAAGATAGTGCTGCCTACTGGCTGGAGATGGGGCAGGCATCTCTTTTAAACGGCAGCTTTCAGCAGGCCATCGGCAGCTTTGACCGTGCCATAAAGATCGATCCTGAGAATTCATCAGCCTGGGGCGGCAAAGGCGCTGCCCTCTCCCGGCTGGGCCGGTACAAGATGGCCGAGCTGTGCTTTGACTATGCTCTCAGAAAAGATGCCAAAAACGCCCGGCTCTGGCTGGAGGACGGCAGGGTAAAAGAGCTGGCCGGAGATTGGGACGAAGCCCAGCAGAGCTACGAGCGGGCCCTGGCTTTGGACGGCAGCCTTGCCGAGGCCTGGCTGGGAAAGGCCAATGCTTCTCTTGTCATGGAAAGCTACGATGAGGCCCTGCAAAGTTTCAAGAACGCCTCTCTTTACGGCCAGAGCGATGCTGGCAAGGCGGGCCAGGTTAGAGTGCTGCTGGCTCACAGTTCGGCCTTGATGAAGGAAGGCAAATTTGAGGCGGCTTACAATAGCAGCAATGATGCTCTTGCCCTTGACCCACAAAATATCCAGGCACTGCAGCTAAGGGGAGCAGCTTTGAACAGACTGGACAGATTTGAGGAGGGCCTGGCCAGCTATGACGAAATCCTGGCCGGCAATTCATCAGATCAGCAGGCCAAAGATGGCAAGGCCCTGGCTCTGGTGGGCCTGGGCGAAAAAGAGCTGGCCGCAGGAAATGTCTCCCAGGCCCTTGACAATTTTAGGGAGGCTTCTCGCCTTGCACCCCAAAGCACAGAGGCAGTGTCCGGTTGGGTCAAGGCTCTGACGGCTGAGGGCGATCGGCTTTTGCGCGATGGTCTCTTCTCAGAGGCTCTCAAGAATTACGAAGCTGCCCTTGTCCTTTTGCCTGAGGATCCTTATGCACTGGCCGGAAAAGAGAAGGCATCGGCAGCACTTGCCGCCAGGATGGAGGAGGCCGAATCGGAGAATGCTTCCCGGCAAAAAGAGTCGGAGATCTCCGATTACTCCCATTATTTGCAGCAGGCTGAAAACCATAGCAAGAACGGCTCTTATCCTCTGGCTTTGGAGAACATTAACAAATCCCTTGAGCTTGATGCCAGCCAGTCAGAGGCATGGCTGCTCAAAGGACAGATTCTCTCCCGCATGGGAAAGCAGTCCGAGGCCCTCGATTCACTGGATCGGGCTTTAAAGATAAATCAGTCCAGCCTCCCCGCCCTGATATTAAAGGGGCGCATCCTGGCCATGACAGGGAAATATAGAATGTCAGGGCTATTCATCGACTCTGCCCTGCGTCTGGACCCGGAGAATATCGCCCTGTGGAATGAAAAGGCACTGGTGCAAGAGAAGCTGCAAGACTATAAAGGCGCCCTGCGAAGCTACGACAAGGCATTAAAGCTGGATGATAATCATACAGAGACTCTGCTTAACAAAGGCAGACTATTGCTGCAATTGGCAAAGTACCGGGAGGCAGTTCAATGCTTTTCCCTGGTATTAGAGAATGAAAAAGGAAATATAGCAGCCTTGCAGGGCATGGGCGATGCCTACCTCGCTCTTCGGGAATACGATCCGGCCTTAGAGTCCTACGAGGCAGCACTTTTGCACAACTCCAGCGATCTTGCATCAATGCTGGGAAAGGCTGAGACTCTTTTTGCCAGGCAGGACTACAACTCCTCCCTGCAGATATACGATCAGGCCTTGAAGATAGAGCCTGACGATCTTCGGGCATTGCTTGGCTATGGATACTGCCTCCTGGCGCTGCATGATTATCCTTTTGCTCTGGAAACCTTTGCCAGTGCTCTGGCCCAGGATTCGAAAAGCGTCCCCGCTCTACTGGGAAAAGGAGAGGCTCTCTATAAGCAAGGGGAGAGAAAACAGGCCCTGCAATGCTACGAGCAGGCTCTTCTCCAGGAGCCAGATAATACTGCCGCACTGCTGAGCAAGGGAGACTTGCTCTCGGAGCAAAACGATCTGACCGGCGCCTTGCTGGCCTATGGCCGCGTCCTCGCTCTGGAGCCTGGCAATGTGCGGGCGATGCTAGGCAGGGGCGATGCTTTCCTGCAAAATGGCATCCTTGATAGGGCATTGCCACTTTATGAGAACGCTCTTGAAATAGACCGGCAAAATATTCGCGCATTATTGGGAAAAGCAGGGATTCAATATGCAATGGCAGACTGCAAATCGGCTCTGCATTCTTATGACCAGGCCCTTTCACTGGATGAAAATAACACAGCCGCCTGGGCGGGCAGGGGCGATTCCCTGCTCTGCGCAAAGGATGTCGATCTAGCCCTGCAAAGCTACGAGCGGGCTCTTGCCATAGAGCCGCAAAACGTGGCGTCTCTCCTGGGCATGGGCGATGCTCTTTACGAAAATGGCAACTACAGTGATGCTCTTCACTACTATGAGCAGGCGGTAGCATTTGATCCCAGCGCCCGCGGCTACAGGGGACAGGGCAATGCCCTCTGTGCCCAGGGGGAGTACAACAGTTCTCTGCCGCTCTTTGACAAATCCCTGAGCCGAAATCCGCTGGATGTCGATGCATTGCTGAGCAAGGGACTGGCCCTGGTGGCTCTTGGCAACAGCTCTCTTGCCATAAAATGCTTCCAGGAGATTGTATCCGTAAATCCAGGGAACTATGCTGCCTGGTCCAATCTGGGAAGCCTGCAGGCCTCTATTGGCCAGTACGATGAGGCTGCCAGGAGTCTGGAAAAGGCATGGCGGGCCGATTCCACTCATGAGGAAGTCTGGTATAATCTGGCCCAGGTGTACTACTCTTTGGGCCGCTACGGCCAATCGGCAGATGCTTTCCAGAATGTGACCAGGCTAAACCCACAGGATGCAGCCGCCTGGCTGGGACTGGGGCTGGCGCAAAACCAGAGTGGGAAGCTTGATGAGGCTTTGCAGAGCTTTGAGAGAGCAGCCTTGCTGCAGCCGCAAAATACTGATGCCAAATACAACAGGGGCCTGACATTGGTGGCCAAAAACCGCTATAAAGAAGCTCTTCGCGCCTTTGAAGGAGTATTAGAGATCGATCCGGAGAATTCATTGGCCAGGTATGCCATCAATCTAACTCAGGCTCGCCTCAGCGGTACAGCCTAGCTCGGGGTGTTCATAAAATATCCAGTATTCCAATATAATGCAATCAGCTCAAAAGCAGTCTGCATAAAATTCTGCAAAATACGGCTGCTATGAAGCAGAGGAGCCGGACCGGAAATCTATGGCAAAGAATGTCTAGGTGGTGGGAAAGATCCATTAGATGCTTTCCGGTCTGGCTATTTCTTCATCTGCTTTCTACTCTCTTTTTCTCATAGCTAGTTTGACGTTGATAATTGTGCTGCGATACCATCTCCGGCTCGATGATCTCCATCAATCTATATTGCCGGTTGTTTCTGTTCCCTCTCTTATCCAGCAGACCATCGTGATTCATGCGAGATAGATAGGTGGAGACTGTGGAGAGCTTTATATCATCGGCTACGGTCTCATATCGCTCTCTTAATTCCTGGGTTGTGAACCAGGTGTTGGTAAACTCATGTCGGATGAAGCTTTCCAGACGGTCCATGATCGTTCCGCTGCTATAATCACGAGCAGATGTGGCTGATGCAATGCTCTCTCCTCTGCCTTCAAAGATACCGGAAGCCGACAGAAAGCCAACGATTCTGTCTCTTAGAGCCTCCCCATTCATGTTTTGCGACTCAAATTCATGGGAGGACTTAAGGCCCTTGTCTTCTATCTCTATCCGGATCCTCATTGAAACCCCCTCCAATCATCTTCCGGACACTATCTTCAAAGAAGGAAGGTATATGCGCTGCATAGAGGAAGCTGCATCCCGGCAGGTGCCAAAGCAGACATTTTCTGTCATTGCAGCATTTTTAGGCTGCCTGAACCTCTCTAAGTTCATCTGCAGCATAAATAATTTGATATGCCCTCTCACAATTTTCCCCTCCTCATAGCCAACTACTCACTTATTTTCCAGATCGGACCAGCTTTATAATATATGAATTCCATTCCAGCCGATCCGATCAAATCTTATTCTCGTGCCATCCCCAATTTGAGGCAGGTTGTGAAAGACATTGCTTTCACAGCCAAGTCTCCAACAATTCATATCCGATCCGGTCTCAGCCGTTCCCTTTTGATCCTCATTGCCGTCCCTTTCCAACAACGAGAATTTCCGCCGGCCAAGGAATTCATTGTCTGCATCAAGCCTGAGCTATTTTGTCGTCCCTTTCCGACAGTGAACAGTATGCAGACAGATGCATTGCATTCAGATCCGATACGAACTCCCTTTCGCTACCCTTTGTGCCATCTATGCGAGAAAGTATATTTATGTGAAGCATTTCTCTGGATATCGAAAATGCCATTTAAGGCTTCGATTTCCCCCTTCATTGCTACCCCTTTGCCATCCCTTACGGTGACGTTATGCTTTCACAAAGGCGAACATTTTCCGGACGATGCCGCTCTTCCACAATTGTGTGGATTAGATAGAGCAGATACATCAAGATTTATCCACCAGATACACTTCCCTTACTGCGCCGATATATTGCCAAGGTCCATCCATCCCCTCAGACGAATAAGCCCTCTTTAGTCATCCTATCTTGATGTATTCAGACAGGTTGTCTGGCCGTTTTGGCACAATATTAACCTGGTATTTAGGATATATAAACCTTTCTAATAGTTGGTAGTTGTGTTTAATAGCTTAAAACTCATATTTGAAGTTATTTTTTGAAATAAAGCCCTAATAGTATTCAGAATAGTATTTCACAGGGTATGCTCAAGACAGGCAAAACGAATTATAATGTGTTGTGAAAAGAATTTTCGGGCGAATACTATCATAATAATAGCTATCGGTAGGCCTTATGATTATGCGCGGAGGAAAATTTGGTTTTGTGAACCATTTCACAACGCCTTACTGATGCGGAAATTTAGCAAAATTGCCCGAAATTCCATCCTATTTTCAAAAAACATTGTGAATTAATGCGCGCGAAGTTGCCGCACAACATGCTCATAAATGCGAAATCCATCCCGAAGCCACATAATAATTATTGTTAAGTATCAGAGTTATGAAATAAAGGGAAAACCAAGAAATAAGTAAATGATTTAAGATGCTTGACGAAGTTCGAAGTATTCTTCTACAAGCCAGTCGCCGACCTCCTTAAGATATCTGCGCTTGCGTTCATCTTCGGCAATTAATTGAAAAACCTCAGAGAGATCTTCATCCATCGGACACATATTAACTGCTTTCGGCATTTAAACTTATCGAAAGCCCGTTAGATCTGTGTAGTCCCGAAACCTTTGACTTTATATACCCATCAATGGGGCATGGGAAAGAAGAATAAAGTTGTAAAGCTAACAGATAGGAAGATCAGATATATCATTCGGGCCAAAAAGAGATGCGATAGCACCAATAAAATCGCGCAGGATATGAAGTTGAGTCCATCCACGGTGAAACGTGTCTGGATGCACTGGACGAAAACCAAGATGCCCCTAAACATTAAGAAATTTGGAAGAAAGAAAAAGACTCTGGATGAAGAGTCAGTTAATCTGATACTCGAAGTCCACAAAGAGCAAAATTTGGGCGCAAGACGGCTGGAAAAGATCATTGATTTCACGCATGGAAAGCATATCCCGCATAACGCTATTCATAATGAACTGCTATCTCATGGCTTGGCCAATGCGAACCGCAATAAATCGAAGCGCAGAAAACCCTGGATTCGGTTCGAACGCAAGCACAGCCTGTCCATGGTGCATCTGGATTGGCATACCAGCATTCACGATGGGAAAAAGGTGTTCGTCTGCGCGGTCCTCGATGATAGTTCGCGGCGCATTCTCGCGGGCGGAGAGTTCGATGCGGAAACAACAGATTACGCCTTACGGCTCCTCAAAGAAGCCATGGGCAGATTTGGCTGGCTGACAGGTATTAGAGAGGTTTTAACCGATAGAGGGACCCAATTCTATGCCAACAAGCGAGACAAGAACGGCGATGCAGATAGCAGATTTGAGGACTTTCTTAAGGAGAATAAAATCAAACACATCAAAGCTCGCGTCAAGCATCCTCAGACCAATGGAAAATTAGAAAAATGGAACGACACTTATGAACGCAACAGGTTTAGGTTCGATAATTTTGACAATTTCATGAATTGGTATAATACGGTTAGATTTCATGAATCGCTGGATACAAAATGGTATCTACAGACGCCAGATATCGCATTCTGGTCAAGGCTGCCGGAAGGGTGCAAATTGGGAATGTTCCTGAATCGGATGGAGACTGAATTAAATGGTTGCTGAAGAATATAACGATCCGGCCGGAGTATATAAAGTCCAAACATTCGGGACTCTACACTGCGTCAAGATGCGATTGCCCGTCGCAATGTACTGCTGCAAAAGATGCATACTTGTGAACGAAGCGGCCTTCCGAAAGATACACTCGATTTCTCTTGCTATTCAGATGGTTGATTATGATCTCTCGTCCCTTAAAAGAGAGTCTTTTATAGTTAGACCAATTTAATTTAAGGGCATTTTGCCTTCTGCCCGAGATGAGAAATCACGATAGCCACACACACAGCAGGAATTTGGAGAGTGCAATCAATGCCGGCCTGCAAATATCACACAGGCCCATCGGTAGGCCTTTGCTTAGCCCTATGCCTGCTGATCCTGGCGGATCTTGGGACGATATCAGCGGAAGCTGAGGATGGTCGGCCCCAGATTCTTATCCTTAACTCCTACGCAGAGGACCATCCCTGGGTGCATGATGAGATGGAGGGCTTCATGCAGGTCTACCACAGAGAAGTTCCGAGTTCTCCTGATCCCATGATCGAGTACATGGACTGCATGCAATATCCTGAGAAGGAATACCAGAGATACCTTCTCGATCTCTATCGCTATAAATATTCGAAAAAAAATGTGGATCAGGTCGTTGTTTTCGACAGCCCGGCGATGGCCTTTGCCATTGAAAACCGAGAAGAGCTCTTTCCGGAAGCATTTATCATCTTTTCTGGGACGAAAATCGATCACCTGGCTTCCCTGGGGCAGGGACTGCTCGGAAATGCCGAAGCGCTTCAATTGCTCCCGATCAAATTGCGGTATCGCGGAAAGATTTTGCATTATAGGAGTCTTGTCTCCAGTTAAAACCTTAGCAGCAAGAGCGGCTGCATTCTCCCCTAAAACTCGCCCGGATGCAAGTTTGCCTCCCACAATGCCGTGCCCTAGCTGAAAATCCCAAAGGCCGTAGACAGGCACCCGGCTGTGAGAGCTGATCATAGCGGTGGCCTCACTGGAGTTGATTGTTATGCCACTTTCATTGTAGTTAAAAAGGCCGGAGAGAACAAGGCTGCTGCTGTCAAGAG
>Ga0351949_1032_pt1 | contig 21054 bp, 20 predicted proteins | sample BONcelT113001G15_FD_206856 | JGI IMG/M metagenome (GOLD analysis project Ga0351949, IMG submission 206856) | Enriched cells from coal bed in the Powder River Basin, Montana, United States - BONCAT cells T11 rep3 HSBNCT.T11.300.1.G15 ... | reverse complement strand
TGTTCCACCTTTGTTGGAAATACCCGCCCCATCTCCGTTCCATGTTCCGTCAAAGTAACCATTGGTAATGGTTAAACCCTGTAGTTTTACATTGTTGGCTCCTGATAGTACTTCAATTACTCTGCCATTCTGTTGAGCATCGATGATTACATCATCCGGGTTGTCTGTGACACTTTTCAGTGTTAATTCTTTATTTACTTGGATAGTGCTTTCATTGTAGGTTCCGGTGTTGAGAATGATTGTATCTTGAGGATTAGCAGTGTCAATTGCAGTCTGGATACTATCGGTGGGACCAATAATTATCTCCGCTGCAGATACAGCTTGTATAGATATCAAAAAGCCAAAAATAAACAAAATAATAGGGATTATATGCTGTCTGTCCATGTTTTCACCTCCTTTTACAATTAATAGAATAATTCTCTTTTTCTATCCGTTAATGATGAAAAATAGTTTAAAACCTTTAAAGATATTAAAAAAGGTTTTGGTGAAATTGTATTGAAGGTCTTGGTATGTTAACGGACAAAAACATATTCTAAACATTATTATTACGACATAACATAAATCATTATGGATACTAATTTAATTGTTTATAACATCCTCCACGTGTTTATTACAAATAGAGCTTTTATGGCCTTTTTAAGATTAAAAGGGCTTATTTGACCACGCTAAAACAGGTGAAAAGGATTATTTGGAATATTTTATATTAGTATATTAGTTAGTCTTTTTATAATTCAAAATGAGATATGCTTAAAATAAAAAAAAGAATTTAATAATTCTTTCTAAGGCGTCTTATGTATATGGTAGCCCAGATATAGGCTACTGCACATCCCAGTCCTCCTCCTACTACTATTCCCCACCAGACACCAGGGGATCCGAAGCCCAGTGTGAAGGCAAATAGGTAAGCGAAAAAGGCGACAAACAACACTTCCCTGATTACCGTCAGGATGAGGGAGGTTACTCCCTTACCCATGGCCTGGAAGATGGAGCTGGCAGTGATTCCCAGCGGAACAGTGAGGTAGAACAGGAACATCACCTGTAAGAAGGCTGCTATGGATGGTGCCATGAATGCGCTTTCCGGGGAGTAGGTGAATATGCTGGCTATGTTCCCGGCAAATACATAGGATAGTATGCCTGTCACTACTGCGATTCCCACTCCTAACTTGGCTGAGTAGCTCAATGCTATGGAAAGGTTTTCATATTTCCGAGCTCCGTATGCTGCCCCGGCCACGGTGATGGCTGCGGTTCCAATTCCAATTGGTGGTATCATAGCCATCATCACCACCCTCCAGCCGGCGGTGTAGACTGCCACTGCCTCTGCTCCCCCAGTTATCACCAGGATAATGTTTAAAACTATTCCCAGGACAGACATGACCAGTGTCTCAACACTGGCAGGTAAAGCCACCAGTAAAATGTTTTTCACCACATTCCAGCTTGCTTTGAAGTCTTTTTTCGCGAAAGAAACATAAGTGTCTCTTTTTATAAGTAGCCAGTAGATCATGAATATGCAGGCAATGGTACTGGAAAGTACGGTGGCCCAGGCAGCTCCACTAACTCCCCATCCGAAGTAATATATGAATATGGGGTCCAGGATTATGTTCAGGATGGATGTGGCTGCCATGGCGTACATGGGACGATTCACATCCCCCTCTGCTCGGAGTATACCCGAGGCTACACTGGAGAAGATCAGGAAGATCAGTCCTCCAAACACTATCTGACCGTACTCTATGGCCAGGCTCAGTGTAACACCAGCACCCATCACCAGGAGGATGTTGGGTAAGAATAGTAATAGTATAACCGTTGCCACGGCCGATACTGCTATTGTGATGAGTATAGAATGCATTGCTGCATTATCTGCACCTTTTTTGTTGTTAGCGCCTATGCATCTGGCGATTAATGATGTGGCCCCCGCTCCCAGACCATTACCCAGCCCAATAACTATCATGAAGATGGGGTTAATGAAACCTAATGCAGCAAGGGCATTTGGTCCTAGACCAGCAACCCATATACTGTCTGCCAGGTTGTAGGCCATGATCAGAAGCATAGAAATGATCATTGGCACTGCCAGTACCCTGATGGCTTTTTTAGGTTCTCCAGTGACCATGGAGATACGCTGATCCACGTCTTTGGAACTTTCCGTATTAGTATTCATCTTTTTCTCCGTTTTAATACTCTAAAAACATTCGACTAAGAGGTTTTAAGATTTTAAAAACCTATTAACTCATTTAAATTAATTTAACTCCAATTAAAGATGCAATTTAGATAACAGGAGTTACTATTCAAGTTATTTAGCTGGAATAGGTAAAATTAGATTCAACAATATTAAATTGTTGATACAGATATATATCTTTGTGGTCCTGTGGATAAAATAGTGTTAGTTGGGATTTCCCTTGAAATTATTCTAGTAATTCCATAATTTATATTTAAATCAGATCAATTTTAATAAGTTGAATCAGTAATCAATTTTAAAAATCTTACTTAAAATATTACTTAAGATGATTTATATTTCAAAATAATTTAAACACTTGAATTTCAAAAACATCATCACATATAATATCACCAAACCGACTTAGAATAAGCCATTACATCCTTTAAGGAGAAATTAAATTTGTACGACGTTATCGTTATTGGAGCAGGACCTGCTGGTTGTATTGCTGCTAAAAAATTGGGAGAATCAGGTTACAAAGTTTTATTAACCGAAAAAATGAGTTTACCCCGGGAGAAGTCATGCTCGGGCATTCTCATACCAAAGTCAATCCAGATGGTTGAAAAGGAATTTGGGAAAATACCAGAGAGTGTTTTCTCCCATCCCCCCATTAATCAGGGAATTGTAATTAACAGTGCCCATGGGAAGGAGTACCGGTTTGAAAGTGAAGGTTACAATATCTGGAGGAACTTATTCGACCAGTGGATGAGCCTTAAAGCAGAATATACTGGTTGCACCCTTCAAACTCTCACTTCAGCTACAGGTTGTGAAGAGGAAGAAGACCATATCCAGGTGACCTTCGCCAGGATGCCTGTCGGTGACCCTGGCAAGGTTTTAGAAAAGGGGAAGAATGAAATTTTCCATGAGAAGGCCAGGATAGTAATATCCTGTGATGGAGCATCCAGCAGGATAAGAAGGGATCTTTTAAATACACCTCAGGATTATATCATCACCTATCAGACCTTTTGTAGAGGCAGTATCGCCCTTGACAGTGGGTTTTTCCATGCCTTTTTAGATCCACAATTTTCTCAATACGATGCCTGGTTCAATGTGAAGGATGAGTACATGATTATGGGCGTGGGAGTTAAAGATGCCTCCCTCATGAAACATTACCATTCTAAATTCGTTTCATACCTAAAATCCCAACACAATGCACAGATAGATTCATATGAAAAGGAGGAGGTGGGTTTAATGCCCCACATCACACCTGAGTTTAGGGTTGATCTGGGAAAGGGTCGGGTGCTTTTTGCAGGGGATGCTGCCCATCTTTTAAACCCCATGGGTGAGGGAATATCCAGTGCCCTGGCCAGTGGTTCCGCTGCAGCTGAGGCCATTAAAACTGAATTTGCATCTGGAAGTGATGTAAATCCAGGTAATGTGTTGAATACTTATGAAAGTAATTTAAAAGGAGAGATAGAGTACATGATAAGGCAGTGGAAGTTTCTGAGTACGATTTCCCCAGAGTTTAGGTCCTTCCAAAACAATGCCCACCGTTTTCCCTAGTAATATCAGGAATGGTAAGGTACTTATGGGACTTTTGGTGATGATTTTCACTAAAAAAGTTTTAAATAATAACCGTTTGTGAAGATAATGGTATCAAAGGAGGTGAAAGTTTGAACAAAAGGTTAATAGCTATAATATTGATTGTGATCGTAATTTTAGTAGCAGCAGGAGCATGGTTCTTTTTGAAACCATCACCGTCGGTGAATATCACCCTCACTAACAACACCAGTAGCAGTGTTAATACCGCTAATCAGCACATAAACCAGACTAATAACACCACTACTAATATAACTGCGGCAAAGGCAAAAGAACTGGCAGGTAAGTATGTTGGGATGGGAGTGACACTTGAAACACCCACACTGACCACTTATAAGAATATTCAGGTGTGGAAAGTGCCAGTGGCAACCTATTCACCCAACAAGACCTATTTAGATCCAATCTATATCAACGCCAAAACAGGAGTACGGGTGACTTAAAATCACCCTTTTATTTTTATTTATTTTTAATTAACCCAGTTGAATGGAAATATAAATTTAGAAATCGACTGATAAATAGCTTTATTTATTATTTACATCTTTTATAAACCTTAATCACAATTTTATGAGTGTGTGGGTAATTATAAATAAAATTATTTTTTCACCTTTAACTGGAGTTTAGGGTGATTTCCGGTGAAATTCTGGTGTGATCTGGGTGTCAATTTGGAAAAATCATTTATCCAATGGGAGAGTTAGTTATAGCCAGCCAAGTAAAGGAGGTGAATTAAAAGAAAGCAGCATTTGCTTCTCATGCCATGTTGACCCCTATCTGTCGCGCCCAATTTTAAACCACCCAAAATGTAGATCAACCTCAAGATCAGGCCGACAAAAACAACGTCAACATGGTACGAGACTATTTTAAAAATTCATCTCCTTTTGGGCTGTATTATTATAAATTTTAATTTATTTTTTTATTTATCAACTGAACATGGAGATGTATTAATTTACAACTCTTTGCCCTTTTCACCATATTATCACCTTTTAGGAGACAATTATGAGAGAGTTTGTTACAGCCCGTGCCCTGCATGGTAGAATGCAAAAAATCCTGGAAGACTAAACTCAAATCCGGCTTGGATCTCTTAAAACCATGGCCAGAAGGGCATCCTCCATTAAATCGGGAAAATGAATCCCAGACCATGACCACTACCATATAAATCTAAAATATGATTATGGTTTACTTTCGAATCCCCCTGACAAATATTTAACCCTGTTTTACAACAGGCAAGTCTAGGAATTCACTGTAAAAAAGTTCTGCTTCACTTAAAGCATGCTTTTCATTCCTGTTGAGTGTTATGAAGGGATGGTACTCCATCAACACTTGACTCTTTTTGAATGTGCGCTTCCAGGTGCCAATAATCTGACCATTGATGGCAATGGTTGGCCTGTAACGATTTTTCAAACCCATTATAGTTTTTTTAAGATTCAGGGAAGCGCTTCGATCCCGGTAGGCAAATAAGTACTCATCATAGGTGGGCAAAAGATGGGCTACAGGCATATCAGGTATATTAGGTTTTGATCCAGAATACCAGTATATCTCGCCACCAACTCTTTCCTGGATGAATTCGGACTTAACTGCTTCTGAACCGGTCCGGGCATCAGTTGCCAGTAGTCCGGACCACCAGATGAAATCTCCAATTGTAGCCGGGCCACGGCTTTTAAAGTAACGCCTAGCCAGCTCTGCCAGTGCTGCTTCACGTTTCAGGCTACTTTTTGGGATGGAATCCATTGACATGTAGATGGGATTATTATGTTCCACTCCACACTGGCAGATAATCCCATCAAGAGAAGCCCTCTGTAACATGTAAGCAGCTCGCTGCCCTTCTGTGGAGATCCGCCTCTTCTGGAGAACAGCCAGTAATTCCTTCCGATTAAGTTCCCTACCACCTTCAAGAGCCTTTTTTAACACATTATTACTGTGTTTTAGAGTTTTTTCATCTAATTCAAGCTCCCAGTACCTGCGTGCATTACTTGTAATGATACGGGGTGCCAGGAGCTTCAGCATCCAGTGAATATCCTTTGCAGCGACTAAATGCAGGGTACCGCGCATGAGCCAGGTTCTGAAGATGCTTTTTTCGGTGATTGCCTTCTCCACATCGGCATCACGAGTCCCTGGCAGGCGGAGGCCCACCGCCCATTTAGCACCAGGGTAATCCTGGCCCTGAATAGCTCCCATCTGAGAGATTAGTTCATCTGGCTTCTTGAACTTGGTATGGATGAGCTGTTGATTTAGAAGTCTTGCCATTGCAATTTCAGATGGATTCATGATAACTATTATCCTCCCTTAAATCATGAGTCTAGATGTAGATTTCTATGTCAGTTATTTTACTTTAGTTCTGGATTATTCAAAATGTTAATCAGGGCCAGTATGGTCACAAATATCATGGTGAAAACCGTGATAAGAGCCATGGAAACTGTAATGTCATTGTACTGGTAAAAAATGGATAGTATGGTGCCCAGACCAGTTATACCATAAACAACAGTTGCTTCAATCCAGTAAGGTTTATTAGAAAGTTTAGAAACTATTTTCGCATTAACAGAGTCGTATTTGTAAAGATACAAGGCGAATATCTGGAAGAACAGGTAAACCACCAGGAACCAACCAAAGAAGTTGGAAATGGGAACCCCAAAGTAAGCCCCAGGATAAGTCCACACCCAGAATCCCTGTAAGGTGGATGATATGGGGTCAACACTTAAATCCCACATTACCATGATGAATGCAGCTATGAATGGTACTATGAAGATCTGTTTTCCCTCAAGTTTTTTGCTGTATTGGCCGGTTAATATGTGTGATAGCACCCATGATAGGTATCCTATTGCAAAATAGGCGAATATAATTATTAATGGGACAGTTAACAGTCCTAAAGAAGGAGAGTAATGATAAAACCCAAATGGGAAGCCTGTGGCTATGCTCAGGTTTTCAAAAGAGAAGCTAACTGCCCAGGTGATGAGGAAAAAGATTAGAATATTCTTTTTTCCATAGCGCTCGGTTCCATGGACCACTGCAAGGATAAATAGAAGAGCAGTTACTAAAAAGGTATCCAGTGCAAGTAGATTGGTATTGCTGTAAGAAAAAACTACGAGAATGTTTGCTATTAAGAAAACCAGTATTAACGACCATCTTAACTTGCTAAATCCTTTTCCATCTTTTTTAACCGTTTCATTTCCCATTCAACCCCTCCTATGAGTCTATTTATATTCAACATATTTAATACATGTATCTTTCCTTAAGCAGGATTTTATCACCATTAAATCAGAATGATCCACGAATATTAGTTTTATTTTATAACAATAAAATTATGAACTGTCATGTTACGAAATGTTTATATACATAATAGTTCTATAATATAACTATAGGTGGGAGAATAAATTAACATAATTTCCACCCAAAAAAACAACTGGTGATACAATGCATGGTGAAATAAAAGGCGGGCATATGCACGGCGAAATGAAAGGCAGGTATATGCACGATGAAATGAGAAAAAATTGGATAAAAAAGTCAGTGCTTATGAAAGAAATAATGGAACATCTTTCTCCTGAAGACAAAAAGAAACTGGCAGCTATGAAACTGGATATGAAAATATCCATGGTAGAAAAGAAAAACGAAATACTTAAGGACAGGAAGGAGCTTGTAGCTAAGAAATTAGATATGAAGACCTATGCATCCGAAAAGGAACTCGAAATACTCAAAGCACTGCGCGACATGCTAAAATCCAAAGATTAATTTTTAGTAAGCTAGTAACCTAGATTTTATTAGCTTATAAATATCTTTTTTTAATTTTCAAACTTATTTTGATAGGTAACAACTCAAAGTACCAAAAATTGATTTTATCCTAATTATTCCTTTCCAAAAGAAGAAATTTGAATAATCTTTTAAAAAAAATTGAATATTCTTTAAAAAATAATTATTTTCCTAAAACAGTTATGTTCCGAAATGTTTTTTTATATAATTGTTATATAGAATAACTAACTGGTGACAAAATGGAAGATGAAAGACTAGACAAAATAGTGGACGATCTGTACCTTTTTTTCCCACTTTTCAGGAAAAAAATCTTCAAACATAAAAGAAGGTTGCATCAAGGGAAAATACCACACTCATATTATCACGTGCTGAAAATACTCGATAAACATGGGGACCTACCCATGTCTGAAATTGGGAGAAAAGTTCACATATCCAAATCAAACATGACCTCTTTAATCGATAAACTTGTTGAAAATGGATTAACAGAACGGTTACCTGATCAAAACGATCGAAGAGTGATTAATATCTCCATCACCAATAAAGGAAAGGATATTTTAAGGGACTGGCGAAAGTATTCCAATAATGAGATTAAAAAGAGCCTATCGGTTCTATCCGAGGAAGATCTGGAAAAATTCTACGTATCGGTTGAAAATATCAAAGATATCCTCTATAAACTGGGAGATAATTAACAATTTGAATCCCTAATCTTAAAAATTTCAAAATTTTATTTTTAAAACAAGAATTGAAAAGTTTAAAACTGCAACTTTCAAATTATTTCCTTCCAGGAGATGCAAATGAAGGCCATAGAAACTCTAGACCTCACAAAAAGATTCGGCAGCCTAACAGCCGTGGATAAGGTGAGTTTACAGGTGGATCAGGGAGAAATATTTGGGTTATTAGGCCCTAACGGTGCCGGTAAAAGCACATTCATCTCCATGTTATGCACTATTTTGAAACCCTCACAGGGCACAGCCAAGGTTGAAGGTTATGATATTAATAGTGAGGCCTCGAATGTACGGCGTTCCATAGGCATAGTCTTCCAGGATCCCAGTATAGATGATAAACTCACCGGCATGGAGAACATGGAATTGCACGCAGATTTATATGACGTGCCCCGAGACTTGATGCACTCCCGGATAGAAGAAGTACTGCAACTGGTGGAATTAGAGGATCGTGCCTCCAATTTCGTTAACACCTATTCTGGTGGTATGAGACGCAGATTAGAGATAGCAAGAAGTTTGATCCACTATCCTAAAGTATTATTCCTGGATGAACCCACCATCGGCCTGGATCCCCAAAGCCGTGACCACATCTGGAATTATATAAAGGATTTAAAGAAACGAGAGAACATAACCATTATCCTCACCACCCATTACATGGAGGAAGCAGATAAACTCTGCGACCGCATCGCCATTATTGACCGAAGCAGGATCATCGCCCTGGACACTCCCCAAAACCTTAAAAGTGAACTGGAAGGGGAGACCATCATCATCGAGTCCAGTGATAACGATCTCTTATCCCGTAAACTAACTGAAGTCAAACTTGCTGATACCATTCTTAAAACTAATAATGAACTTAACTTGTGTGTTGAAAATGCCCACACCGCCCTGGCCCGTATAGTTGAGCTGGCAGTGTCATTGGGTATACACATTGATAACATAACCATCAGAGAACCAGATTTAAACGATGTTTTCATGCATTTCACTGGTCGTGAAATCCGTGATGGTGGTGGCACCAAAGCACTCAGCGGCATGGGGGCTGCAATGAGGAGGCGGATAAAATAAGCGAACTGAGAGGGATTTCTGCTTTATGGCGGCGTGAACTTATACGTTTCATCCGGGATCGCTCCCGATTGATCAGCTCAGTGATAACACCGATTTTATGGCTTGTAATCTTTGGTGGAGGTTTAGGACTTTCCATCTCAGCAGCCACTGGTCTTAACTACACTCAATTCCTCCTACCCGGGATTATTGCACAAACACTTCTTTTTACAGCAATATTTCTGGGCATATCCGTGATATGGGATAGGCAGTTTGGTTTTATGAAGGAGATACTGGTAGCACCCATTAGCCGGGTATCCATCTTTGCCGGTAAAATGTTTGGAGTCGGCACCGCAGCCATTATACAGGGAATTATCGTTATCATACTCGGATATCTTATTGGAGTGCCCCTGAGTCTGTATGCAGTTAGCATGGCAGTACCCCTGATGATAATAATTACAATAGGTTTAACCTGCATTGGTCTGGTCATCGCCAGTCTCATGACCAGTCTGGAAAGCTTTGGGACAATTGTAACCTTTGTTAACATGCCCATGTTCTTCTTAAGCGGAGCACTATTCCCAGTTACCAACTTACCAGCCTGGATAAGGTGGACTTTCTATATCAACCCCCTCACCTATGGGGTGGATGCTTTGCGGGGAGTCATGATAAGTGGCTGGCAAACTCTACTGCCACTCGAGTATGATATATTGATTATATGCGCCTTTGACGTGGTTATGGTGGTTATTGGAACTTATCTTTTCAGTAAAAGACAGTAACCAGAACTAAAATAACTTAAACTCCTTCCCAACAGGGTTTTTAAATTAATATTAATGGAGACATTTTTGATGGTTGACGAAAAAAATTACTACAACTCCAAAAAATCAGAGTTTTTGGCCCAATTTAATGAGTTTTGTGAACGTGTTGGTGTCTTAATCGAAGAAAAATATGGTAAAAACTTCAAGGAAGAAGTTATGAGTGAGATTAAAGAAGAATATGAATCTATCTATGGAGAATTGCCTTATATTGGTGGAGAGGAGAATTCTTTAACCAGTGATCTTGTTGGTGCTGCAGAAAGCCTCGCATTTTATTTAGTTTTAAAAAGGCATGGAAAACCTTTAAAAGAAATTGGGGAGATGGCTTATAATGCAGAAGAACAAGCATTTAAAGATGATCCAGAAGCAGTCCCTCCTATGAACAATCCAGAGTTTTTTCCCTATATGAAATATGCTGCCGAAGTTTCTCTTAAAAAAAGATTTCCAGGAGACTGGGTTTACGAGTTCATAGAGGGAAATGATGAATTTGATTTAGGCATGGATTTTACCGAATGTGGCATACAAAAACTCTACCATGAATATGATGCAGACGAATTCGCCCCTTATCTGTGTGCTATGGACATCCCCATGAGTGAATGTGGTAATTTAGGCCTTCACCGGACACAGACACTTGCTGAAGGCTGTGAAAGGTGTGATTTCAGGTATAAAGGTGGAAGGGAAACTAAAGTTGCCAATACTGTGATTAAGAAAGATTGAATTTTAATTAATTGGGATATTCTTATGAATAAAATAAATTGGGAATATTTTAGTAATCTCAATAGACTTAGGTAATCTCAAAAGACTTAGTAATCTTAAAAGACCCAAGAATTATTAGATAAACTTCGTTTTTAGACTGTTCATAATCCCCTTAATAACCATGTGAATTAATTTTTTATTTTTGTAACAATAGTTTTTTAATATTCCCAAATTCAAATATATTAACTGGGTGAGAAAAAAATGGTTAAGGTCAATGAGGATGCTCCAGTACTGGCTAAGGTAGAAATTGAAATTGAAGCAGATTTGGATACTGTGTGGAATATCATGGCGGATATTGAATCCTGGCCAAATTGGAATCCAGATGTGAAAGATGTTGTTCTTCATGGTGATTTAAAACCAGGAACACATTTCCAGTGGAAAGCAGGACCTGGAAAAATAACATCAGTACTGCAGAATGTGGAACCTCCCCATCTTTTAGCCTGGACCGGGAAGACCATGGGTGTTAACGCCATCGATGTCTTTAAATTTGAGTTTGTAAATGGTAAAACCATTGTCAAAGAAGAAGAATCATGGGAAGGTCTTTTAAGCCGTGTCATCCACGGAAAGTTGCAGAAAATGCTGGAAGAATCTCTGGAGTCCGGTTTGAAATATCTTAAAGCTGAAGCAGAGTCATTAAAAGATTAGAAAGTTGTGTTTTAATAAAGATTAAAACAAGTTTACACAAGTAAGGATCAAAAATCATGAGGCAAAAACTAAATCTCATCACTTTAGGGGTAAGTGACCTTGGAAAATCCCTGGAATTTTATGAAAAAGGATTGAACTGGGAAAAATCTCCATCAAGTACTGGTGATCTGATTTTATTTAAATTAGGCGGTATGGTTCTGGCTTTGTATCCAAGGAAACGTCTTGCAGAAGATGCAACGGTAGAAGACAGTCCAACTGGTTTTTCAGGTATTACCTTTTCTTATAATGCCCAATCAGAAAGTGAAGTGGATGAGGTAATTGAAGAAGTTAAAAATTTAGGGGCAGAAATAGTGAAACCTCCTCAGAAAGTATTCTGGGGTGGTTATTCCGGATATTTTAAGGACCCTGATGGTCATCTTTTTGAAGTGGCTTTTAACCCGTTATGGGGATTTGATGAAAACGATGATTTAGATTTACCCTGACCATAAACCTTCCCTTAAATTTTATTCCCCTCAAATCTATTCATTTTATTGAGGCATATCTTACGCAAGAAGTTGTGATATGAAATCGGAATATTGACTCCGATCTGCAGATGCCCCGAATGCAGAGTTCCCATACTTAACAGAAACTTTAACAGGTATGGACTTATTTTGAAGCATTTCTGCCATAACAAGATTAGAATCCTGCGTATCCCTTCCAGCTAAGGCGTAAACTCCTGCTGTAATGTTTCCTGGAGATTTTAAGTTTTCTAGATAGGATGTTATTGGGCCGGTAGGTTTAGCCCCATAGGTTGGGCTCCCTACAATTAAGATGTTGTATCCTGATGGATCTGAGGCCTCGTTTGATCTAACTCCAGCAAGTTTGACCTCGTAACCTTTTGCTTTTAAATCCTCAGCCATGTACCCCGCTACAGTTTTGGTTCCCCCTGATAAGCCCGGATCATATACAATCAATGCTTTACCCATAACTGCACCCTCTGGTTTAATTGTTTCAGATGCAGAACTTCCAAAATAACCCACTGCCCAGGCCGCTACCATAATCAAGATTATTATACCAATGATAATACCAATTATTACCCCTATGCGCAAAATATCAACTCCTCAATAAAGTGATTTTCTATTATTTAGTTGGTTTTATGATTTATAAGATTAAGCTCCTTTCAACAATTGGAATTGAAAATAATATTCGAAAAGAACTAATTAGAGACCCATTTAACTCTCCTGATATTATTTTTTTAATGTTTAAGAACGTTATCAGGGCACAATTTTGTCATGAGTCACTATTATTGATAAAACATGAAAATAAGGGTCGAAATGCGAATCCAAAGATTTATAGAATGTCCTTAATCATATTAATAATGTATTTTCAATGATCAATTTATGTCAACTGATAAGGTGGATTATAAGGTCTAAATCTATTCAAATCCCGTGAAAACTCAAATGGTAATTTAAAGAGGGAAACTAAAAGATGAGTACTGTGCAGGTAGAGGTTCTGCGTCGAGAGGCTGCGGAAGAGGAAAGAAAAGAAATAGAACGAATCAGGGAAAAATACAAAGAAAGAAAAACCCGGCTCCAATACCAAAAGGATTCCACCACCCTCGACCAAGAAAAACAAGCACTCATACAACAAGCCGAACAACAAGAACAACAAGAAAAAGAACAAATCAAACAAAAATACAAACAAAGACAAAAAAACGGCCAACTCAACACCACCAACCACACCACCAACCAAGAAATACAAGCACTCATACAACAAGCAGAACTACAAGAAAAAGAACAAATCAAACAAATCAGGAAAAAATACAAAGAAAGACAAACTATCATACAACAAGAAAAAGAACAAATCAAACAAGAACTCAAACCAAACAAGCAAGACATAACTACAAAAAACATTAAAAAGGAAGATCTTTATAAAAAGGCTTTAAATAGGGAAGTAACAGAGAATAATGATATTTGGGAACGTTTTCTCATAGAGTCTAATCAGGATGCTGAAAGTTTTGATCATTTAGGGGAAATAGATGATAAACTTGATAGTGATGTGCTTGAAAGTGAAAATTTGGAGATAACCCAGCTTAAAGGGGAAAATGAAGAATTAAAAACAGTTGATAGATCTGCAATACTGGCAAAATACAGTATAACCGACATTCAAGAAGATGATGTTAACCGCATTCTAGAAAACTTCGATAGACCCATAATTGATGAGAATATTGAAGAAATAGAAGAAAAAATAGTTTCAAATATTAAAAGAGTTGCTCTGTCTCATCCTAAAATTGAATGGGTTAATGTACTGGTGTTTTTAGATGATAAGGAATTGGAAGGGAACATAAAAATATTTGCAGAATATGACGATGGAAGTTTACTCAAGCGCATAATATCTGAAGATAATAAAAAGTTAGAAGTAGAATTAATTCAAATCGCATTATATGAAGTCTGGGATGTTTTTACCACACTAGGGGTTAACATCGATGATCTTGAATCAAAAATAGATGTTGAGATCGAACTAGACAAGGCATAGTTATAACATATTAATTGGAGTAATTTTTAATGAATTTGATATTTTAAAAACGCTTTAAGATTCCCATCACTTCTTCTTCACTTACATCTGACCATTTAATATAAGCATCTGCCACTGCAAAGGACCATCCACTTCGAAGATTTGCACAATATAAACTATCCACATCCGAGATCACTTTTCTAATGGCATCCCAATGAGCAGTTGGAACTGCAATGATAATTTGATCTGCATCAGCTTTCTTTAGAGCTTCTACAGCCACAAGCATTGTGAAACCCGATGCAATTCCATCATCCACTAATATTACATGACGTCCAGCTACTTGGGGGGAAGATCTTCCTCTTTGAAACTTTGATACACGTTTTTTAACTTTGTTTAAAGTCTCTTCTATTCCCCCTTGAACCACGTCATCTTTAAGCCCAAGTCTTGATATTATACCTTCATTTAAACGAATTGTGCCATCAAAGGCCACTGCCCCATAACCTGCTTCAGTGTTCCAGGGAAGCGTGATCTTACTCACCACGGCTACTTCAAATGGTAGTTGAAGTTTAGTAGCAATTACAGCACCTACTGGAACTCCCCCTGCAGGGATTGCAAAAACAACTGCATCTGTATTCTTATACTCTTTGAGCATGTCTCCGAGAACTTCTCCTGCATGCTCACGGTCACGAAAAACTCCTACCTGATTCCTCAAATCTGGAATTTCGAAGAAATTATTTTGCTTTTGAGATGTCATGAGGAGATCTCCTTATTAGATAGTCCGATATTTACGAGAGAGTCATTAATTCTAACCTGAACCCAAGTTGTTAAGTTTTACTTATTTTCTGTAATATTTCATTGAGAAATATATAATAATACAATACTATTTTCATTTTCTTATTCCCACATTTTCATTATTACAGGAACCTAATCATGAACCTAATCAGATCCAGCCCAAAAAATATTATTTGCGTCAACCTTTGCGTCAACTACTTAAAAAGGTAATATGTTGCCTTGCTCTCACCCTTTTTTTCTATTAAATCCATATCTAAAAGCTTTTTTATCTCTTTATAAGCTGCCTGACGCGATATACTAAACATGTTTTGAATTTCAGCACTTGTTATTTTTCCTCGGGTACTAACATATTCCATGATCATGATTTGCCTTTCATTAAGTTCTATTTGACCTTTTAACCCCTTCTTATGTTGTTCTGGTGAAATCAGCAGAATTTGTTCTTTTACTCGGGATATTGATGTTAAAACTCCTTTCAAAAAAATTTAACCCGGAAATTTCAATATCCCACCGCAGATCACTGAGTTACGGTCACTTTACATCAGTAAATTGTTCTTTTTATTTTATAGCTAAAATTTTTAATCAAATACAGTTATTTTACCCCATCCATTGCATCTTGAACAAGTTTTACGCCCAGTTCCCTCACAATAACTGCAGGAATACCATTTTGTCTCTCCTCCATAAGTTTTGTGCTCTCCTCCTTCACCCCCACAATCACTGCAGCTCACTTTTCCACTACCACCACAATCTGGGCAAGTTACTTCACGACTCATTTCCCTACCTCCTTTTCAGAATATATAAAATAGATCATGAAATTTGATAATGATACCTGTATTAATGTGTAGCATCATATATTTATTTATTTTCATATGAACTTATTTTATAATGGATAGAAGGTATATAAATCCCACTTGAAAAAGGTAATTGAAACAGCACTGTAAAAAGAAATTGAAGGAATTTTTGAGCATTTCAAAAAGCACAATCAAGACTTCAAAAATTTTACGTAAAAGTGACTTTTTATGGGATAAATCCGTTAAATTTGACATAATAGGCGAAGACAAATTTTCTGTAAAAAATTCTATTGATGAACGTGGTAGTGGTATAAGACGACTTTTAATGGTATCTTTTTTCCAATATATGGCTGGAAATAAACGTGATGATGAAAGATTAATTTTCGGAATTGAAGAACCTGAAAACTCCCTTCATCCAGGTCTTCAACGTGAATTGTTTGACTCACTTGCAAAAATAGCAGAAGAGGGGCACCAAATAATTATTACTTCTCATTCTCCTGTATTCGCAGGCTCAGCTAATATGGACAGTCTTGCACTCATTGTAAGAAATAAGGGCATAGCAGAAGCTAAGCAATCATCTGATTTTGATGCTTCAGAAATTGCTGAAGAATTGGGAGTTGAACCAGCTGATCAAATAACAAGTTATAAAGCGTGCATTTTTGTTGAAGGTAAAAATGATATGGATTTTTTTAGTGAAATTGCTTCAAAAATGAAAGCAAATAGCCGAATTTCTGAAGATTTCAGCGATAAAGATATAGGTTTCATAATACATGGTGGAGATAATCTAAAACATTTCGTTGATGCAAATGCCTTAAGTAGATTAAGCAAGCGATTTGGAGTTGTCATTGATAGTGACAGAGAAGATCATAGTCACAACATTCCTCAAAGAAAATTAAATTGGAAATCTAAATGTGAATTAAGTGGCGGAAAATTTTTTATTTTGAAAAAAGGGAGATTGAAAACTATATATACCCCGAAGTCATTTATAGAGAACTTGGAAAAGATGATGGTTATGATGATTTTTCTGATATGAAAAACCCTTAGAGAAAATGTTTATGAATTAAATATTGGTATCTTTGAGAATCAAAATCGTTTATTATAATGAAATCACACCATCTGCTGTTACATAAAAAAAACTAAGAAAAATGTTTACTATAGAAAATTCTAATTTAGATTTCATAAATTACTCCTCATTTTATCAATAGATGAATGATAGAAAATTCTCCTATCAACAATTTATGCTATTATCACATTCCATAAAAACTATAATAATAGTCTTAAGAATTGAAGAGTTTAAGTAGTTCTTAAAAAGAGAAACCAAAAATATAGTACGCCGGGACAGGGATTTGAACCCTGGAGGAGCCATGCTCCACGGGATCTCAAGTCCCGCGCCTTACCTGGCTAGGCTATCCCGGCAAAGGATTTGGTTATCTACCTATTAGATTTACCTTCTTATAAAAGGTTGGGATTAAATATCCCGGTAAAAAAGGATTAATATATAAAATATGGGTAATTTTTTTAAGCTGTTGTTTTCAGCTGTGAATATTTGTTTATTTTTTACCTGGTTTAAGTTATTTAATAACTTAACTGCGGAGTTCGATTTCGATGCTCACGTTGTCAGGTACGTTGACTTTCATTACCTGTCTCATTGCCCTTTCATCGGCTTCGATTCCTACCAGTCGTTTGTGGATCCGGAGTTCCCATTTTTCCCAGGTTGCTTTTCCTTCTCCATCCGGTGATTTCCGGGTGGGTACTACCAGTTTCTTGGTGGGTAATGGTATTGGTCCGGAGAGATCTACACCGGTTCTTTCAGCAATTCTTTTGAGCTGGTCACATACATAGGCCAGTTTTTCTGGGTCGGTGCCGGTGAGTTTGATTCTAGCTTTGTTCATTAGTCTATTCCTCCATTAAAAACAAAGAGAAGGTAACATAAACCGGGAAGATCCCGGTCTACCTTCAATTAAATTTAATCCCAATCTATTTTGCTGGCACCAGGTCGATGCACATACCAGCAGCCACAGTCTGACCCATATCACGGATAGCGAACCGGCCCATGTGTGGTATGTCCTTGATCTTCTCGATGACCATTGGCTTGGTAGGTTTGACTACTACGAAAGCTGCGTCCCCGGTTTTCAGGAAGTCTGGGTTTTCTTCTTTAACCTGACCAGTAGCTGGGTCCAGTTTTTTCTGGAGTTCCAGGAAGGTACAGGCAACCTGTGCAGTGTGACAGTGGAATACAGGGGTGTAACCCACGGTGATAACACCAGGGTGCTGTAAAACCACAATCTGTGCGGTGAATTCTTTGGCAACGGTTGGTGCGTTGGTGGTGTGTCCGGCCACGTCTCCACGGCGGATGTCGTTTTTACCCACTCCACGTACGTTGAATCCTACGTTGTCACCAGGTTCTGCTGAATCCAGCATTTCGTGGTGCATTTCGATGGATTTTACTTCTCCGCTTACACCTGGTGGTTCGAAGATAACGTTGTCCGCTTTCTTCATGATACCGGTTTCCACTCGGCCCACTGGTACGGTTCCCACTCCAGTGATGGAGTATACATCCTGGACTGGTACTCGTAGTGGTAGTTGGGTTGGTTTTTCTGGTGCAGTGAACTCGTCCAATGCTTTAACCAGACTTGGTCCCTTGTACCATGGGGTGTTTTCGGATGGTTTGGTTATGTTGTCCCCTTCAAATGCAGATAGTGGTATGAAGTTGATATCTTTGGGCTTGTAAGCCACAGTTTTAATCAGGTCTGAAACTTCTTCTTTGAGTGCGTTGAATTTTTCTTCACTGTAGTCCACCAGGTCCATTTTGTTTATACCAATGATGAGCTGGTTGATACCGAGGGTACGTGCTAGAAATGCGTGTTCCTTAGTCTGAGGCATTACCCCATCATCAATAGCTACTACTAGAACTGCGGCATCTGCCTGTGATGCACCGGTGATCATGTTTTTAACGAAATCACGGTGACCGGGACAGTCCACAATGGTGAACTCGTACTTGGGAGTTTCAAACTTGGCGTGGGCCAGGTCGATGGTCACTCCTCTTTCTCTTTCTTCGGACAATTTGTCCATAACGAATCTGAACTTGTTTTCTCCGTCAGATAGCTGTTGTTCAGCGATAGCTCCGGACTGTAATAGAAGGTGACCCACCATAGTGGATTTACCGTGGTCTACGTGTCCGATAAACGCCAAATTCATGTGTTCTTTTCCTTTAGCCATAAATCATTCCTCCAATAAAATTCTCTTTCTATAATATTTAGAGAGCTTACTAAGCGTACTGGTTGGATTTATTTATTCCCCTATTTAAATTAACCAGTATAACATTTGTGATCTGGATGAACCATTGTAGTAATGGTTATGTGTTATCCAGATTTTGTATGGTATTCCCCCACAATTTAAGGGAATACTACCCAAAAAATTAAGGGGTATCAAATAAGTGGTTGGGATAGTTTAAGTACTTATCCTAATAAGGTTGCGTACTTATCCCAGGTAATGGTCAGGACCATAAGGCTGGTCACTGAGGCCTTTACGCTGTCTGATTTCCCGTATTATAGTATTTTGAAGCTCGCGTGGGAGTCTTTCGAATCCTGCACTCTCTGTGGACCAGAGACAGCGACCTTCTGTAGCAGATCGGATGTCTCCTGCGAATCCGAACATCTCGGCTACTGGTACTGTTGATTCTACTGTTGACATGTCTCCTTCCTGGGACATGTCAATGATTTGACCACGTCGGTTCTGGATCTCACGGGTGGCTGATCCCATATAGTCTTGTGGTGTGTTGATAAATACCTTTTGGATGGGTTCCAGGAGTGCTGGTTCTGCCATCATTATTGCACCGTAGACTGCCTTCCTTATGGCTGGTAGAACCTGTGCTGGTCCTCTGTGCACGGCGTCTTCGTGTATCTTGGCATCCATCAGTTTGATCTTGATTCCCATTACTCTTTCTTTAGCTATGGGCCCGTCATCCATGGCACTTTCGAAACCTTCCAGGAGTAGTTCTTTGATCTCATCCAAGTACTGGATACCACGGGTCATGTTGACGAAGATACTCTTATCGTAAACATCCCATACTTTCCTGGCCTGATCTTTGGGTAGTCCGTATTCCTGGAATTTGGGTATTAATTCTTTACCTTTAACTCGGCCTTCTTTGATGTCTCCATCAACTATGGCCTGGTAAAGAGCTTCATCCAGTGGCTCGATTTCTAGGTAGAAACGATTGTGTTTGTTGGGTGATTTACCCTCAACTGGTCCGGCTGTTCCGGCGATGGTTTCCCGGTAAACCACAATAGGCTCGGATGTTTCAATTTCCACACCTTTTTCATTGATACGGTAGGTGATGATCTCCAGGTGGAGTTCACCCATTCCGGCCACCAGGTGCTCACCGGTTTCCTCGTTGATCTTCATCTTAACAGTGGGGTCTTCCTTCCCAACCTGCCGTAGTACTTCAATAAGTTTGGGTAGGTCTTTGGTGTTTTTAGCTTCCACCGCCACGGTAACCACTGGTTCGGAGATGTGTTCTAAGCCTTCGAATGCTTCTATCTTCCGGTCAATGTCACAGATGGTTTCCCCAGCCATAGCGTTACGTGCTCCTGTTATGGCAACGATGTTACCTGCTGGGACCCGGTCAGTGTTCACTCGTTCTGGTCCGAAGTATACTCCTACTTGCTGGGTTCGTGCTTTTCCGTGTGAACCTACGAAGAAGATTTCAGTTCCCTTTTCCAGTGTTCCACCATATACTCGTCCAGTGGCAATCTCACCAGCGTGTTTATCAATACTCACGTCGGTTACCATCACTGCTAGTGGTCCGTCAGGGTCCGTGTTGATCATACCCTGTCCTTCCTCACTTTCGATATCTCCAGACCAGATGCTGGGCACCCTGTAGGCCTGGGATATGTTGGGGCTTGGTAAGTGTTCTACCACCATTCCCAGTAATACATCGGAGAGGGGTACTTTTTCGGCTAGTTCTTTCTGTCTTTCTTCGTTACAGTAGTCCAGGATGTCATTGAAGTTTATCCCGGTTTTCTGCATGATGTCCACGTTAATGGCCCAGTTATGGTAGGCGGATCCAAAGGCTACGCTTCCATCTTCCACCTTAACCAGCCATTCCTTTTTAAGTTCTTCAGGGGCCATGTTACTGATTAACTTGTTGGCGCTGGCAATGATCTTAACGAATCTCTGCTGGAGTTCTTCTGAGTCCAGTTTGAGTTCGTTGATTAAACGGTCCACTTTGTTTATGAAAAGTACTGGTCGTACGTTTTCTTTGAGGGCCTGACGCAGTACAGTTTCAGTCTGGGGCATGATTCCTTCCACTGCACATACCACTACCACTGCTCCGTCCACTGCTCTCATGGCACGGGTTACGTCTCCTCCAAAGTCCACGTGACCTGGTGTGTCTATGAGATTGATGAGGTAATCATCTTCCTTGTACTTGTGAACCATGGACACGTTTGCGGCATCAATGGTGATTCCCCTGGCCTGTTCCTGTTCATCAAAGTCCAGAAAACGCTGATCTCCCGCAAGTTCTGATG
>Ga0351949_1021_pt2 | contig 21697 bp, 17 predicted proteins | sample BONcelT113001G15_FD_206856 | JGI IMG/M metagenome (GOLD analysis project Ga0351949, IMG submission 206856) | Enriched cells from coal bed in the Powder River Basin, Montana, United States - BONCAT cells T11 rep3 HSBNCT.T11.300.1.G15 ... | reverse complement strand
TGCAAGTAAAAGGCCGTACATAGCGGCAGTGCTCCATTTGTTCTGTTGCATAATAATTTGAATGTCAGAGTTAATACATAGTGATTAGGAGTTCAAATTTAGGTAAAATCCTTATCGTACCAAAATTTACAGCTTTTTTAAAAATATATTTACCTTTGCAGTTCGATAAGAAATGAACCACAAGATGATAAACATTACCTTCCCGGACGGATCAGTTCGTCAGTATGAAAAGGGGATTACCCCTTTTGAAATTGCTAATTCAATAAGCCCCAGGCTTGCGGCCGAGGTTCTTGCCTCTACCGTGAACTCAAAGATATATGAAATTAACAGACCGGTTAACGAAGATGCTACACTTAAACTGCACAAATGGGATGACCAGGAGGCCAAGAGTACATTCTGGCACTCCTCTTCTCACCTTATGGCAGAGGCTCTTGAGCAGCTTTATCCCGGTATTAAGTTTGGAATAGGGCCTTCAATCGAGACCGGTTTCTATTATGACGTAGATTCAGGTGAAAAGAGTATCACCGAGGCTGATCTTAAGAATATTGAGGAGAAGATGCTTGAGCTTGCCAGAGAGAAGCAGAGCTTTGTCCGCAAAGAGGTGAGCAAAGAGGATGCAATGGCAACTTACAGCCAAAAGGGTGACGAATATAAATGCGAACTCATTAAAGACCTTGAGGACGGGACAATATCGTTTTATACAAACGGCACATTTACAGATCTATGCCGCGGTCCTCACCTGGCAGATACCTCGGTAATAAAAGCTGTTAAGCTAACATCTATAGCCGGAGCTTACTGGAGGGGTGATGAGAAAAATAAAATGCTAACCAGGATATATGGTGTTACATTCCCTCAGAAGAAGCTGCTTGATGAGTATCTGGTAATGTTGGAAGAGGCTAAAAAGAGAGACCACAGGAAGGTTGGAAAAGAGTTGGAGTTGTTTGCATTCTCTCAAAGGGTAGGTCAGGGTCTTCCGTTATGGCTTCCAAAGGGGGCTATGTTAAGGGAGAGACTTGAAAATTTTCTGAAGGTTGTTCAGAAGAGACATGGCTACTTGCCGGTAATGACTCCTCATATTGGCCAGAAAGAGCTTTATGTTACTTCGGGTCACTATGCAAAATACGGAAAAGACTCATTTCAACCGATACATACTCCGCAGGAGGGAGAGGAGTTTCTGCTAAAACCTATGAACTGTCCTCACCACTGTGAGATTTATAAGACTAAGCCAAGATCATACAAGGATATGCCTTTGAGACTTGCTGAGTTTGGTACCGTGTACCGCTACGAGCAGAGTGGAGAACTTCATGGTCTTACCAGGGTAAGAGGGTTTACTCAGGATGACGCACATATCTTTTGTCGTCCCGATCAGTTGAAAGAGGAGTTCATAAAGGTTATAGATATTGTTTTATACATCTTTAGAACTTTGGATTTCAAAGATTATACAGCTCAAATTTCTCTCAGGGATCCTGAAAACAGAGAGAAATACATAGGAAGTGATGAGAATTGGGATAAAGCAGAGAGTGCAATTATTGAGGCCGCCGCAGAGAAGGGGCTTAAGACTGTAGTTGAAACAGGGGAGGCAGCATTCTATGGTCCCAAGCTTGACTTTATGGTAAAGGATGCAATCGGAAGAAAGTGGCAGCTTGGTACAATACAGGTTGATTATAATCTTCCTGAGAGATTCGAACTTGAATATGTTGGTGCCGACGATAAGAAACACAGGCCGGTAATGATTCACAGAGCACCATTCGGATCTATGGAGAGGTTCGTTGCTGTACTTATTGAACATACAGGTGGAAAGTTTCCTTTATGGCTCACTCCTGAGCAGGCTGTGATACTTCCAATCAGCGAAAAATTCAACGATTATGCAAAAAAAGTTGGAGAATTCTTGAATAATAGCGATATTCGCGCCTCAATTGACGACCGAAACGAGACTATAGGTAAGAAAATCAGGGAGAATGAGCTCAAAAGAGTTCCATTCCTCCTTATTGTGGGTGAGAAAGAGGTTGAATCAGGGTTGATTTCTGTCAGAAGACAGGGTGAGGGAGATAAGGGTCAGATGTCAGTTGAGGAGTTTATAGCAAATGTTAACGAAGAGATTAAACTACAAATAGATTATTAACTAAAATTTAGGAGGACTATTTATCGCTACACCATTTAAACCTCGTCCCGGAGGATTTTTCAAGAAGCCAAGCGGTACATCCGGAAGCAACCTGAGAGACAGACGCATGCCTAACAGGAGAGTGGATGACGGGCCAAAAATGAATGAAAATATACCTGCCCAGAGAGTCAGGGTAGTTGGGGACAATGTTACAAATCCTGGAGTTTACTCACTAGCAGAGGCAATCAGGATGGCAGAGGCGATGGAGCTCGATTTAGTAGAGATATCTCCGAATATTGACCCACCTATTTGCAAGATAGTTGATTACCAGAAGTTCATCTATCAGCAAAAGAAGAAGGCAAAGGAGATGAAATCCAATGCTACTAAAATTGTAATAAAGGAGATACGTTTCGGCCCCAACACAGATGAGCACGACTATCAGTTTAAACTGAAGCACGCTCAGACATTTTTACAGGAGGGTTCAAAAGTTAAGGCTTTTGTGTTCTTCAAAGGAAGGTCAATTCTGTTTGCCAATCAGGGAGAAAAGCTTCTTTTAAGATTTGCCCTTGAACTGGAAGAGTACGGAAAAGCAGAACAGATGCCTAAGCTTGAAGGCAAAAGGATGATTATGATGCTTACTCCGGCAAAGAAAAAGTAAACGAAACTTAATTTTAAAAAACAAATAAGTACGATGCCAAAGATTAAGACCAACTCCGGTGCCAAAAAGCGCTTTAAGCTTACCGGAACAGGTAAAATAAAGAGAAAGCACGCCTACAAGAGCCACATTCTCACCAAGAAAACTACAAAACAGAAGAGGAATCTTACCTATTCTGCACTTGTACACGTTACTGACGAGAAGAGAATCAAAGCTCTTTTGGTAGCTTAATTTTTCAATTATTAACCTGAATGCACAGCAGAAAAAGTTTCTCAATTGAGGGAGAGCGCTGACATTCTTAAAACCAATTAGTGTAGTATGCCAAGATCGGTAAATTCGGTTGCTTCAAGAGCACGCCGTAAAAAAATCCTAAAACTGACGCGCGGTAATTTTCTTGCCCGCGCAAATGTGTGGACGGTAGCAAAAAACACCTATGAAAAGGGTTTAACTTATGCTTATCGTGACCGCAAAAACAAAAAAAGAAGTTTCCGTGCTCTCTGGATTCAGAGAATAAATGCAGCAGCAAGACAACACGGAATGAACTACTCGGAATTTATAGGTAAACTGGCAAAGAGCAATGTGGGCTTAAACCGCAAAGTTCTGGCTGACCTTGCAATGAATAATCCTCAGGCTTTTGAGGCAATTATCAACTCTGTAAAATAGTTTAAAGTTGAAGATTCTCCAGATAACAGCCAATAAGTGGTTTAAGTTCGGTGTCTGGGCCCTGTTATACCTGGTTTGGGTAATATGGTTCGGTAACTGGTGGTTCCTTTTGGGACTGGCGGTTATTTATGATCTGTACATTACCAAAAAGGTTAAATGGGCTTTCTGGAAGAAAAAGTATAAGGAGGGTGATAAGAAAAACGGATGGTTTGAGTGGCTTGATGCAATTATTTTTGCTCTTGTTGTCTCTACTTTCATTAAATCGTTTTTCTTTGAGGCTTATATGATACCAACCTCTTCGATGGAGAGAACGCTTATGACCGGAGATTACCTCTTCGTAAGTAAGCTCTCTTTCGGTCCAAAGGTTAGTCAGACGCCTCTCTCTTTCCCGCTTGTACATAATATACTTCCAATTACCGGAGGGGAATCTTATTTAACATGGATACAGAACCCGTACAGACGCCTTAAGGGTTTCTCTAAAGTTAAACGGGACGATATTGTAGTTTTTAATTTTCCTCATGGTGATACAGTTCTTAAAGCTGCACCTACAGAAGATTATTATACTCACGTCAGGTTAAACGGAAGAGCATACACCCACAAGATGTACGGTCCTGTTGTTTCCAGACCGGTTGACAAAAAGGATAACTATGTAAAAAGGTGTGTTGCCATTGCCGGAGACTCACTGGAAATAATTAACGGTCAGGTATATGTAAACGGTATAGCTCAAAAAGCTTATCCTGGAATACAAAATACATATACTGTTTATACAAATGGCACTCCTGTAAACTCAAGATTAATTGAGGATATGGGAATGAGTCCGCAAGAGATATATTTCGATTCTTCATTACCGGGTTATCAGAGTTTTCCGATGAACCCAATTGAGGCGCAGGATATACTCAAACTGCCAAATGTGCTGGAAGTAAGACAGAATGTTGATTCTTACCCTCCGGATTTTCCTGATTCGCCGTTGATGTTATTTCCCTTTACAGGTGATTATAAATGGACAAGAGACAATTTTGGCCCACTCTGGATTCCTGCTAAGGGAACTACTGTTGAGCTGACACTTGAAAACCTCCCCATTTACCGCAGAATTATAACCTCTTATGAGAATAACACCCTTGAGATTAAGGATGATGTGATTCTTATAAACGGACAACCTGCTACCAGTTATACCTTTAAGCTGGATTACTATTTTATGCTTGGCGATAATAGACATAACTCACTTGATTCCCGTTACTGGGGATTTGTTCCTGAGTCTCATGTTGTAGGTTCGCCTGCCCTTATATGGTTCTCGAAGAGCCAGTATAAGTCTTTTCCTAAGAGTATCAGATGGAAGAGAATGTTTAAATTTGTGTAAATATTTTGGATTAGAAAAAAATATTCACGATATTTGCAACCCTTGAAAAAATAATAAATTTTACTATATAATGGCACGAGTTTGTCAAGTTACAGGAAAGAAAAGGATGATTGGGAACAATGTTTCTCACTCCAAGCGCAGAACGAAGCGTGAGTTTGCACCAAATCTTCAGAACAAGCGTTTTTGGTTAGAGGAGGAGCAGAGGTTCGTGAACCTTAAGGTTTCGGTCGCAGGGATGCGCACAATTAATAAAAAAGGTCTTAGCGCGGTTTTGAAAGATGCCAAGGCTAAAGGTTTACTTAATCTGATATAATATTTAAGCAATATGGCAAAGAAAGGTAACAGAATTCAGGTTATCCTGGAGTGCACAGAGCAAAGGGAGAGCGGTGTTCCCGGTATTTCAAGGTATATTACTACCAAGAATAAGAAGAACACAACTCAGCGTCTGGAGCGTAAGAAATACAACCCATATTTGAAGAAGGTAACTCTTCATCGTGAAATCAAGTAAGAATAAATAAAATTATAATAAAATGGCAAAGAAAGTAGTTGCTACATTCGGCGGAGGTAAAGGACAGAGCAAAACAACTGTTAAATGCATCCGTATGGTGCGCTCTGAGCGCAGCGGTTCTTATGCGTTTCAGGAGGAGATGGTTCCTGTAGAGGGCGCAAAGGATTTCTTCAGCAAGAAATAGTCTTACTATATAAGAGATTTATAAAGAGGCTGCCTTTTTTAGGGCAGCCTCTTTATTTTTGGTTTCAATATTTGTATCTTTGACGATTAAATAAACAGTAATGGCATTATTCGGATTATTCGGATCAAAATCAAAAGAGGAGAAGAGTGCGTTAGAGTCTGGTCTGGCCAAAACCAAGTCAGGCATTTTTGATAAACTGGCACGAGCGGTTGCCGGAAAGTCAAAGGTTGACGATACTATTCTTGATGATATTGAGGAGGCACTTGTGGCTTCAGATATCGGGGTAGAGACAACTCTCAGAATAATTGAGAGACTAGAGGAGAGGGTTGCCAGAGATAAATTTATGAATTCAGATGAGTTGAACTTTATTCTCAGAAGTGAGATAGAGGCTCTTCTAAATATTGATGACAATTTTACACCGGAAGAGCCCTTTGACTTTTCTAAAAAGCCTTTTGTGGTAATGGTTGTAGGTGTGAATGGTGTAGGTAAAACGACAACCATTGGTAAACTTGCAGCCAGACTAAAAGCATCAGGAAAAAGTGTTCTTCTTGGAGCGGCAGATACCTTCAGGGCAGCCGCAGTAGACCAGCTTACAATATGGAGTGAAAGGGCAGGAGTGCCGATTGTTAAACAGGCGATGGGGGCAGACCCTGCATCTGTTGCATTTGATACAATATCTTCTGCCATGGCACAGAACATAGATGTGGTTCTTATCGACACTGCCGGCAGACTACACAATAAGGTAAATCTCATGAATGAGTTGACAAAAATCAGGAATGTAATGAGAAAACTCATTCCGGATGCTCCGCATGAGGTTCTGTTGGTTCTTGACGGATCTACAGGACAGAATGCATACCAGCAGGCAAAAGAGTTCACAAAGGCAACCGATGTAACTGCATTAGCTGTTACAAAGCTTGACGGGACTGCCAAAGGGGGAGTTGTTATCGGAATTTCAGATCAATTTAAAATCCCGGTTAAATTCATAGGTGTAGGAGAGAAGATAGAAGATCTTCAGGTATTCAACAAAAAAGAGTTCGTTGAGTCTCTCTTCTCATAGTACACAACAAATTAACATCCAGTTTTTAACACCAAATTTAAACGCCAAATGAAAATCTCGTATAATTGGTTAAAGAGATACATAAATGTAAATTTAGCTCCGGAAGAGCTTGCATCAATTCTTACATCAATAGGCCTTGAAGTTGAGGCAATGGAGGAGGCTGAGGATATTCCCGGTGGTCTTGCCGGCGTTATCGTAGGTTCTGTTATAGAGTGCTCTAAGCACCCCGATGCAGATAAGCTTAGCCTGACCAAGGTTGATACCGGGCAGGGTGAACTTCTTCAGATTGTTTGCGGTGCTCCCAATGTAGCTGCAGGACAAAAGGTGCTTGTGGCAACTGTTGGTACAACTCTTACATTCAGCAATGGCGAAGAGGTTAAAATTAAGAGGTCAAAAATCCGTGGTGTTGAGAGCATGGGGATGATTTGTGCTGAGGACGAACTTGGAATTGGTGACTCTCACGATGGAATTTTGGTTCTTCCTGATAGTGCTGTTGTAGGGACCTCTGCAAAGGATTATCTTAAATTGGAATCTGACACTGTTTTTGAGATAGGGCTTACGCCTAACAGAATTGACGCAGCATCTCACATGGGTGTTGCTAGAGATTTATATGCCTATTTGAAATATCATGGCTATGAGGTCTCTTTGAATTTTCCGTCAGAGAGCCAATTTAATCAGCTTGAAAAGTCAAACTCCGGCGTAAAAGCTGCTGAAATTGAATTAGTGGCACCAGATGGTGCTCCAAAATACTATGGACTAACGCTCGACAACATTAAGGTAGCTCCTTCACCGGAATGGCTTCAGAAAGCATTGAGGGCAGCAGGAGTCAGACCTATTAATAATGTGGTTGATATTACCAATTTTATACTGCACGAAACCGGTCACCCTTTGCATGCGTTTGATCTTGAAAAGGTTGAGGGGGGCAAAGTTGTTGTCAGAAGAGCTGCTAATGGTGAAAAATTTGTAACACTCGATGGTGTAACACGCGAGATGTCCGGTGAGGATCTTATGATTTGTAATGCAAAGAGCCCGATGTGCCTTGGTGGAGTTTTCGGTGGTGAAAATTCGGGAGTTACAGAGAGTACAACCTCAATATTTCTTGAGAGTGCCTATTTCAACCCTGTCTCAATCAGAAAAAGTTCGAAGAGACATTCGCTTAAGACAGACGCCTCTTTCCGTTTTGAGAGGGGTGCAAACCATGAAATTCTATCCTATTCATTGAAACGTGCATCCATTTTGCTTGCAGAGATTGCCGGCGCTAAGGTTGTGGGAGAGATTAAAAAGGCATATCCTGTTATAATTGAGAGAGCAGTTGTTTCATTAGACTTCTCAAGAATGGAAGATCTTATCGGGAAAAAGATAGGAGCTGCAAATATTCTTTCGATTATTGGACTTCTTGATTATGAAATTCTCGCTTCAGATAATGATTCTGCGACAGTTGCAGTTCCGGGATATAGGGTAGATGTTACAAGAGAGTGTGATGTTGTGGAAGATGTTTTGAGAATTTACGGGTACAATAATATTGAATTACCCGAGAGGATGAGTGCCTCTCTTACTCCCGGAATCAAACCCGATCCGGAGAGAATAAGGGAGTTGTCTGCCAATTTATTGGTAAACAATGGATTTTATGAGATGATGAATAACTCTTTGACCAAGGGTGATTACTATCAGAAATTGAAGTCATATCCGGCTGAAAATCTGGTAAAAATTCTCAATCCACTGAGTTCTGACCTCAACTCAATGCGCCAGACTTTGCTGTTGAATGGTTTGGAGGTTGTTGCATATAATATAAACCGCCAGCAAAATGATCTGAAACTCTTTGAGTTTGGGAATGTATATTCATATATTCCTGAGGGTGGCGATGAAAAACTAAAGGACTACAAAGAGAGTCCAAAGCTTTCGCTGGTTGTGACAGGTCCGGGCTACGCCTATTGGAGAGGTAAAAGGGCTGCTTCGTCTTACTTTATGCTAAAGGGTTATCTTGAGGCTCTTCTTAAGAGATTTGGGGTTAACCTGTACGATTTGGATTACTCCTCTGCCCCTGCCGATATATTTGCTGAGGGTATGGAGATTCTAACCAAAGGTGGAAAGAGGGTTGCAGTGATGGGAACAATCAGTAATATGCTCTTAAAGCAGTTTGATATTAAGCAGCCGGTTTTTGCGGCTGAAATTTCGTGGGATGTTTTATTAGGTATTGTCAGAAAAAAGAGGGTGCTCTATTCGGAACTTCCGAAGTTTCCGGAGGTTAAAAGAGACTTGGCACTTCTTATTGATGAGAAGGTTTCCTTCTCAGATATAAGGGCAACTGCTTTTGCAACTGAAAAGAAGATTCTTAAGCAAGTGGTTCTGTTTGATGTATACAGGGGAGATAAAATTCCAGATGGAAAGAAGCAGTATGCAATCAGCTTTACTCTTCAGGATCTTGAAAAAACTCTCACCGACAAATATGTCGAAGATGTCATGAACAAACTTCTTACAACCTATATGAATAAGTTCGGAGCTACACTTCGTTAACATAATCAAAACCTATGGCAAAGTCTGTGATCAGGACACTCTCTGATTTTCTGAGTCTTGTGAAATTTTCGCATACTGTCTTTGCTTTACCTTTTGCACTGATTGGATTTGTTCTGGCAATTACTACAACAGATCACCGCTTTACATGGCAGCTGCTTCTGCTTGTTTTGGCATCAATGGTAACAGCTCGCAATGCCGCAATGGGTTTCAACCGATATCTTGACAGAGAATTTGATGCGAAGAATCCCAGAACTGCCGGCAGAGAGTTGCCTGCTAAGGTTCTGAAGCCGACATCTGTATTGATTTTTGTGATTGTAAACTCCCTACTTTTTATAACAGCTGCCTATTTTATTAATGGATTGACATTTTTATTATCTTTTCCGGCATTGATGGTTGTGCTTGGGTACAGTCTGATGAAGAGATATACTGCTCTCTGCCATTATGTTCTGGGTTTGGGACTGGCTATAGCGCCTACAGGAGCTTACCTGAGTGTGACTGGTGAATTTGCTCCGGCTCCGGTTATTTTATCGATGATTGTATTGCTTTGGGTAAGTGGGTTTGACATTATTTATGCTTTGGCAGATGAGGAGTTTGATGCAGCCAATAAATTACATTCAGTTCCACAATTATTTGGGAAAAGGGTAGGGCTTATAATTTCATCTGTTGGCCATTCACTGATTGTGCCTCTATTGGTAATCTTGTATTTTACAGTAAATAAAAGTCGATTGATTCTAAACGAGAGCTTAAATGCAATAAGTGATGGTGAATCATTTGTTGTTAGTGCGGGTCAGTTGGGCTGGATATATATCGCAGGTGCTGCTATTTTTTCATTGCTGTTACTGTGGCAACACCTGATTGTTACACCCAAAAACCTTTCAAGAATCAATGCTGCTTTTTTTACCGCTAACGGTTATGCAGCCATTCTGTTTGCCCTCTTTGTTATAAGCGACCTTCTGTTTTTCTAGAACATAGAAATACCACAAAAATCATATTATTATCTTCTATTTGAAATTAATTCATTAATCGGCCAACAGGGTATCTGTTGGCATTGGGTTCAACGTTTTCGCGCACTTTTGACATAAAAAACTGCAGGATTGCGTTAGGATTTGAGGCGAAGTCCGGGTCGTTTGCTTTTTTGCTCTCAAACTCTGCGCGCAAAGCCTCATCCTTTTCCAGCATCTCTCTGCCCTTAACCTCCATGTAATTTAACCTAATCCAGAACTCTGTCGAAGGCCTCGCCCATAGGTTGTAAAAGCCCCAGTATACAAGGGATGTAGGAGATTTTGGTTCCAGCATATGTGCCAATATCTTAACTTTTGGCTGAGAAGTTGTAACAATAATATCTCCTTTTCTATATGTAACTTTCTCTTTTTGAGTTGAATAATCTGCGGTTAGTGTTACCCTCCCTTCGTAAGGAAACTGTGACCATTTGGGATTGGTAAAACGGTAAGTTTCAACATCATATTCTGAATCGTGGCTTAGTCTCTCGTATTTAATTCCATGTACATCCAATAGATTAATTGTCTCTGTTTGCTCCTGAGGAATCAGGTAGGCTTCCGGTAGCTTTGCCTTTAACTCAGGTTTGTATGATGTAAAGAGGGGCATCTTAATTGTGATTGGAGCGTTTCTGTCTGAGTAAGTCCATTTAGCTCCTGAAAGTGAGCTTGTTTCTGTCTTATCTGCCCATGCCAGAAAATCTACAATAGTGCTGTCCTTTAGATCGTGAGTAAAGAGTAGCGGAAGCGAATCTGCCCTGAATTTGGCTGATGCTATATATTTATCTGCCTCTTTTGTAAGATTAATCAAATGACCGGCATTTTTCCCAACTATTTCAAGAGAGTGTTTTATGATTTTATATGCCGAAGTAACTCTCTCTTTATATGGTTTATAGATATGATTCTCAATTAACATTCCTATTCTGTTGTTTGCTGACGCATATCCGTTTGAATACTGAGGAGGAAAATTATCGGGAAGCAATCCGGCTCTTGGGTTTGTATAGCTGTTGAACTCAAAATATGGAAAAATTGGGTATCCGGAATCGGCCATCTTTTTATTAAGCTCCTTTTCAAATACCTCCTTTGCCCATTTGAACATATTTGGGGCAAGGAAACCGCAATGGTCAAGACCATAAGTAGTAACGTACTGAAAATCTGCTCCGTTTGTGACATGAATATCAATGAATAGTTCAGGCATCCATTTTGAGTAAAGTTTAAGAAGTGCTCTGGTTTCAGGAGCATCTGCTTTGATAAAGTCACGGTTCATATTTAGCCTTTGGGAGGTAAATCTTGCACCTACCTCTTCAGGTCCATTCTGATTTATTCTGTATTGACTTCCAAAATCTTCGTGTCCGTCAGGATTTATTATTGGTATGAAAAGCAATGATACGTTATCCAGTATTCCGGGATACTTGTTGTAGATGGCAATATCCCTCATCAGCATTAGACCTGCATCTTTGCCATCGGGCTCTCCGGCATGAATTGCTGCCTCGGCCAACACAATAGCACGCCCTTTGGCTCTGATTGCTTCCGGGTTAGTAAGTCCATCCCGATCCAGTATTAACAAAGGAATTTCTCTACCCTGAGGCGTCTTACCAATGGTTATGAAATTTAGCATTTTTGAGTTGTCAGACAACAATTTGCAAAAAGCAACAGTCTCTTCAAATCTTGGAGTTCGGTTAAAATTGTGCTTCTCATAATGCGTAAGAAATTTCTCTTGCTTTTGGGCATCTGAAAGCTGAGCAGCACTTGCACTTAGATTAGTATTTTGTTTTGGACTGCGATAAACTGATTGTTTATTATTTGCTTTTAATGTAAGCGTTACCGAAACCAACAGTAATATTGAAAATGTCTTAAAAAACCTTTGTTTGCTTAAATTCATTGTTTATAAATTTTGGATTTCAAAGATATAAAAAAAAACCTCCGCGCCACTTTGTGGTATATCTCAGATTATTAATGTGTTTAAAATGAGCCAATTTATGCTGATGTGAACCCCGAAAGTTGGCTTGTTTTTATTGGCCACATAATTAAGTAGTTACCACAAACTGGCGCGGAGAAAATCTTGGCGTGAAATTCTTTGATGCTTTGCAACAAATTGGTAATAAGTTTCGTCTAATATGTAAACTAAAAATTAGACTATTAAATGAAATTCATTACAACTCGGCTTTTCGCTCTTCTTGCGATGGCACTAACGGCTAATTCAATTTTTGCTCAGGTCTCTTTTAAGGGAAGTGTTAAGGATAGTGATAATATGCCGGTACCGTTTGCCAATGTGGCAATGTATAGCGCAGCAGACACTTCTGTGCTCAAATATGGAACAATTACAGATTTAAATGGTAATTATGATTTTAAGAATGTTCAAGTGGATAATTATCTACTCGTGGTATCTTATATGGGTTTTAAAAATCTGAGAGATACTATTGTGATTGTGAAAGGAGGGGAGAATCAATTAGTGCATAACCATACACTGGTAGCAGATGCCAAGATGCTAGATGCTGCGACTGTGAGGGAGAGTAGAGTAAATATTCAAAGCGATAAAACAACATACTCTATACTTCCATCTGATATAAAAGGTAAATCCAGTGCACTGGATCTTACTACAATTGTTCCTCTGGTCATTTACGACCCGGTCAACGAGAAGATATCATCTGCAGAAGGTAAATCAATGAAAATATTGGTTAACGGAATGAATGCGAATGAAATTGAGTTGAAAACCCTTAAGCCGGAACACATAGCCAGGATTGAACATTACGACATTCCACCGGCTAGATATGCCGATTTTGGTGGTGTACTAAATATTATTACAAAAGTGAGGGAGGATGGTTTTGCGGCAGGTGGAAATCTCTCATCAGCATTTACTACAGGGTTTGGTAATGAAATGCTTTATTTTAAATATAATAAGGGAAGAAGCCAGATTGGGGCAGATTACTCTTTGTATCACAGGAACTATAAGAAGAACCAAATTGAGTCATCATACGACTATATATTCAACGATGCCAGAATGCAAAGATTCCAGAAGTCAAACTCAGCCTTTGGTTATGATGACAACTATGTAAACCTTACATATGTAAACCAGAAAGAGAATGACTACGCAATCAAAATCAAACTCTCTCCAAATTTTATGACAAGTCACTCAAATAATAACTCTCAAATCGATTATATTGAGGCTCAAGAGAGCGAGTCCAGAACAGGAACAAATATTCAACAGCAATCCGTACTAGGCCCAACAGCAGATATTTATCTTTGGAAGCAGTTTAAGAAGGGGCAAGAGCTTGCAATCAATGTTGTAGGTACAGGGTTCATTACTTCAAATGACTACTCAAAAAAAGAGTTCAGTGATAACGGCACACTGTTACTTGACGACAATATGCTTGAGAAAAACCGTAAAATGTCGTTAATAGGTGAAGTAAACTATTCGGTTGATTTTTCAAAGGCAAAATTCAATGCCGGATATTCAATAGAGGCGAGTAATCTTAACTCTAATGTTAAAAACAGCTTTGAAAACATTGAATACAAAACGTCATTTCTCAAAAATTACGTTTATACTGAATTGTCGGGGAAAAACGGAAAACTATCCTATAAGGCGAGCCTTGGACTTAGCAATATCAAAAGAGAGACATACACCCAAAAATTTGATGACTGGGTTTTCAGACCTTCTGTATTATTAGGTTATAGCCTGGGGAAGGGGGGAGTTTTATCAATGCAATACAGAATGTACTCTTCTGAGCCAAGTATAGCTCAGTTGAGCAATAACAGGGTTTATGTTACTGAACACATTATTAGACAGGGTAACCCGGAATTAAGGAACAGTATTTCTAACGAGATAAAACTGGATTGGTCATGGGGCTCAAAGTACCTTGATCTTAAATTAAGCACAATATATTTATACACTCAACGGCCAATTAACAGTTATTTTTCTCAGGGTGAAGAGTATATTGTAATTGCCTCAGAAAACGGATTGTGGTCAAAGTCATATGGTGGAGTATATTCAGGGACAATTAAGCCATTCAAGAATAATATATTCACATTAAGATTTCAGGGGCAGGTTGTTAAAACTCACCTCTCAAGCTCCTTAGCAGGCAACTATTCGCACGTCTATGCTCCAATGTGGTATCAGCTTAACTTCCAATACAAAAATTGGACGGCTCAATACCAAGGGAATATTGTTGGAAGATCTCTTAATGGCCCCTACCTTAGGTCAAATGAAAACCAGTCAAATATTAGTATTGGTTACACAAAAGGGGACCTTATGCTTTATGCAAGCTGTTACTGGTTCCTAACCAAATCGAAGTACAGTACAGTTACAATTCCGGAAAGCCTTGTGAAATATAGTAGCTCCAATTGGATTGACGATAACAAATCAATGATTGTACTGGGGCTGAAGTACAATATCTTCAAAGGTATAAAGTATCAGGAGAAGGCTAGTAAACTGCAAAATGCGGACAGAGATACCGGGATGTTTTAGTTTCGCGGAGAAATATATTAACATAAAAAAACAACCCCGATTTCGGGGTTGTTTTATTTTTGTGTTATGGAGCAGAGATTACTTTCTGCCGTATTGTGCAAGGTCTCCAAGTTCTTCTTCGATTCTGAGAAGTTGGTTGTATTTTGCCATACGGTCTGAACGGCTTAGTGAGCCGGTTTTAATCTGACCGGAATTTGTAGCAACTGCTATGTCGGCAATTGTTGAGTCTTCTGTCTCACCTGAGCGGTGCGAAGTCACTGATGTGAACTTGTTGCGGTGAGCAAGTTCAATTGCGTTAAGTGTTTCGGTAAGTGTTCCGATTTGGTTAACCTTTATCAGAATTGAGTTTGTGCAACCCATCTCAATACCCTTCTTAAGGAACTGTACATTGGTTACGAAAAGGTCGTCACCAACAAGTTGGATTTTTGAGCCTAGAACATCTGTAAGAAGCTTCCATCCATCCCAGTCCTGCTCATCCATACCATCTTCGATTGAATCGATCGGGTATTTTTCAACAAGTGATTTTAGAAATTCAACCTGTTGAGCTGCGTTTCTCTTAGCACCCTGAGGGCCTTCAAATTTTGAGTAGTCATAAATTCCATCTTTATAGAATTCGCTGGCAGCACAGTCAAGGGCTATTGTAATGTCTTTACCTGCCTCATATCCTGCCTTCTTAATAGCTGCAAGAATTGAATCAAGAGCATCTTCTGTTCCGTTAAGCGCAGGAGCAAAACCACCCTCGTCACCAACAGCGGTGCTCAAACCTCTGTCATGGAATATTTTCTTAAGACTGTGGAATACCTCTGCTCCCATTCTTAAAGCCTCTTTAAAGCTTGGTGCTCCAATTGGACGAATCATGAACTCCTGGAATGCGATAGGGGCATCTGAGTGTGAGCCACCATTGATGATGTTCATCATTGGAACAGGCAAAGTAACTGCATTTGTGCCTCCGATATACCTGTAAAGCGGTATTTGAAGATAGTCGGCAGCGGCTCTTGCAACAGCAAGTGATACTCCAAGAATTGCGTTGGCACCAAGTTTAGATTTGGTAGGGGTGCCGTCAAGTTCGATGAGGAATTTATCTATTTGTGTCTGATTTAGGGCACTCATACCCATAATTGCAGGGGCAATAATTTCATTCACATTTTTAACTGCCTGAAGAACACCTTTTCCGAGGTATCGTGATTTGTCACCGTCTCTTAGCTCAAGAGCTTCGTTAATACCTGTTGAAGCGCCTGATGGCACTGCTGCTCTTCCGAAGGCTCCTGAAAGGAGTTGAACATCTACTTCGATTGTTGGATTTCCGCGTGAATCTAGAATTTCGCGGGCGTGTACGTTACAAATTTCCATAATTACTTAAATGTTTGATTTTAATCAATATGTATATTTAATACTTTTTCTTAATATGTACTTAATCTTTTAACATGTAGTCAATTGTGCTCACAACCCTTATGGTTTTAATATGAGGGGTGTTTGCATCACGGTCCGATATTGTAAACTGACCCTGATTGGCTCTTTTAATTTTACCGAGCTTGCTGCCTGAGTCACGGGCAAATTTCTCTGCCGAAGCTCTGGCATTAGAGGTTGCCTCTTCTATCATTTGTGGTTTGATATCATTCAGGCCGGTGTAGAAATACTGAGTCATATACTGGTATTCACCGGCGGTAAGCGCAATACCTTTGTTCAGTAGCTCTGACTGAGTAGATATTATATTCATCACCAAAGGAACCTTATCTGATGTTACAGTTAGAATGCTTGTTATGTTGTACCTGTAACTTGAGGGCTGACTCTGATACCTTTCGGCATTCATATCAATGATCTGAGGTGCTGCGACCGAAATTTCACTCTCATCGAGCCCTTTGGACTTAAGATAATCTATGATTATTTTATTCTTCTGATTAATGGCGTTATAAAGGACAGATAGGTCGTTGCCAATCTCTTTGTACACAACGGGCCATATTACTTTGTTTGCCGGTACCTCTACCTCTGCAAGACCTTTTACTGTTACAACCCTGTCGTATGATTTAAGGGATACTACTGCACTTTTGATGAAGATTCCCAAGAAGATAAGCCCAATCATTATGAAGAGGCCGGGGAACAGTGACCTGTTACTATGAATACTTCCCATTTTTATCTAAATTTGTGTTTCTCATAATTAGCAAATATCAAGCCATGAAAACTAACCTTAAACTTATTTCAGCCCTCATTTTGACTCTGATTTTTTCAGCTACTGCAATTGCTCAGAACAACTCAACCTTAAGGATTGTAAGGGGTAAAACAGATACTGTTTTCACTCCTGTTCACTTTGTTACCGGAGTCGCCATTCCAGGTTCTGCGATATATATCAATGATCTTTTGGTTAAACAATATTCTACCGGATCTTTTGGTGCCGAACTATCATTAATTGAAGGGGACAACGAGATATCAGTGAGATCCGTAAAAGGTACAACGGAAGAGAGTGTTAAATTCTCGGTTCACTTTAAAATTGCTGTTCCTCTGCAAAGAACGAAAACCGATTTATACTATCCTAACCGGTTAGTTATGACAAAGAAGGGTGCCTATCTTAACTATGGTGCCGGAGAGGATCGGCTCGGCGGTGCAAAGATAAACTTTTTAGCTGAGGGTATCAAACTTGAACTCCTGGATTCGGTAAATAACTTATATAAGGTTAAGTTATCGCAGAATGGCTATGCTTATATCCCAAAACAGTTCACCGAGAATGTACCTTTTGGTACCAAACCTCCCTTCTCACTTACCAGTTCGTGGAGCGTAACAAATGCCGGTAAAGCGGATAGAATAAGAATTGCTCTTCAGGAGCGTCAACCTTATATCATATATAGAGAAAGTGACCCCAACCGTCTGATGGTTGAGATTCACGGTGCAGCTTGCAACTCTAACTGGATTACACAATATCTGGACCTCAAGGCTGTGGATTATGTTCACTATCGCCAGACCGCACCGGATGTTTTCACTGCAATTATCTATCTGAAAGACAAATACAGTTGGGGTTATAGCGTTGACTATGTTGGTAACTCTCTGGATATTACAATTAGACACACACCCGAACCTACTCTTAAAGGAATGGTTATAGGGGTTGATGCCGGTCATGGTGGTTCGGCAACAGGAGCTGTCAGCACTTCGGGATTAAGAGAGAAAGACTTTAATCTTGCAATGACATATATGTTAAAGGAGGAGCTTGAGAAAAAGGGAGCAAGAGTAGTTTTGAGCAGATCTGAAGATGTTGATGTTTCAATGCAGGAGAGGGTTGATATTTTCAAAAAAGCCAATGTGGATCTTGTAATATCTGTTCACTGCAACGCCGGTGGACACCCTTTGAGAGAGATGGGTACCAGTACCTATTACAGACATATTGAATACAGACCTTTGGCAGAAAATATTTTAAAGAGGCTTCTAGAACTTAATGTAAAGAACTTTGGATTGATTGGCAATTTTAATTTTGCTCTTAACGCACCTACAGAATTTCCATCTGTACTTGTAGAGGCTCTGTTTATGAGTTCATTACCGGAGGAAGAGCTTCTTGCTAGTCCAAAATTCCAGAAAGATATGATGATAAAGGTTGTAAGAGGTCTTGAAGACTATCTCTCTGAAGTGAAAAAATCATTAAAATAGTTTATGGGCTTTAAACTCTCATCTAAATTCAGTCCAACGGGCGATCAGCCGGAGGCAATTGAACAACTTACCAACCACCTAAATCAAGGTGTTGATGCCGTAACCCTTTTGGGAGTTACCGGGTCGGGTAAGACTTTTACAATGGCCAACGTAATAGAGAGGCTCCAGAGGCCTGCCCTGATTCTTAGCCACAACAAGACCCTGGCTGCTCAGTTGTATGGAGAGTTTAAATCCTTTTTCCCCGATAATGCTGTTGAGTATTTTGTCTCATATTATGACTACTATCAACCTGAAGCATACATGCCTGTCACTGACACCTATATCGAAAAAGATCTGAGCATAAATGACGAAATTGAGAAATTACGTCTTTCTGCTTCAAGTGCATTGCTGTCAGGAAGAAGAGATGTTATTGTGATTTCAAGTGTCTCTTGTCTGTATGGTATTGGAAATCCTGAAGATTTTCACAGCAATACCATTAAAATTGCAAAAGGTCAGGTCCTCTCAAGGAGCAAACTGCTGTATGCGCTTGTTGACAGCCTCTACTCCCGCAACGAAAATGAGTTTACCAGAGGTGTCTTCAGAGTAAAAGGAGATACGGTTGATATCTACCCTGCGTATTCAGACACTGCAGTAAGGATAATCTTTTTCGGAGACGAAGTGGAGAACATAGAATTGTTTGACCCCATTTCAGGAGCTCTGGTTGAGGTACTGGATGAGATTGCAGTCTATCCTGCAAATATCTTTGTTACTACCAGAGAGCGTACCAAAGCTGCTGTAACACAGATTCAGGATGACATGCTTAAACAGTACGAGTATTTTACAGAGATAGGGAAGCATATGGAGGCAAAAAGGCTCAAGCAAAGAGTTGAGTATGACCTTGAAATGATTAAAGAGATAGGCTACTGCTCCGGAATTGAGAATTACTCAAGATATTTTGATGGCAGAACAGCCGGAATGAGGCCATTTTGTCTGATTGACTATTTTCCCGATGATTTTATCACCTTCATTGATGAAAGCCATGTCACCATACCTCAGGTTAAGGCGATGTACGGAGGAGACAGATCGAGAAAGGTCACTCTCATCGAATATGGTTTCAGATTGCCTGCTGCTGCAGATAACAGACCTTTGAAGTTTGAAGAGTTTGAAAACATTATTGGACAGAGAGTGTTTGTAAGTGCAACTCCGGCAGATTATGAGCTTGGAATTTCTCAGGGACTTATTGTTGAACAGGTGGTAAGACCAACTGGACTACTTGACCCTCCGATTGAGGTTAGGCCAACAAAGAATCAAATTGATAACCTTCTTGAAGAGATAAGGATAAGAGCAGATAAAGATGAACGGGTGCTTGTAACTACACTCACAAAGAGAATGGCAGAAGAGCTGGACAAGTATCTTACAAAAATATCTGTCAGATGCCGTTATATTCACTCAGATGTTGATACTCTGGAAAGGATTGAGATTCTTGAAGACTTTCAGGTTGGGAGGTTTGACGTGTTAATTGGTGTAAACCTTCTTAGAGAGGGACTTGATCTGCCTCAGGTATCACTGGTTGCAATTCTGGATGCCGATAAAGAGGGTTTTTTGAGGTCAGCCAGAGCCCTTACACAGACAGCGGGTCGTGCAGCAAGAAATGTCGAAGGAAGGGTTATTATGTATGCAGATAACATCACTCGTTCTATGGCAATAACCATTGAAGAGACAGAAAGAAGAAGAAAAAAACAGAAGGATTACAACATTAAACACAACATTCTGCCTAGACAAATTGTTAAAGAGGTCAGAAATGTTTTAGGGAAAGTAAGAGACTATTCAATGAATAAAGAGGAGACAAATCCCCTGCTTGCAGACCCTATACTGGCAATGTTCAATCCTTCACAATTGAAGGAGGCAATTATTGCTTCTAAACTTAAAATGGAGGAGGCTGCATTGGAACTTGATTTTCTCAGGGCTGCAAAATTCAGGGATGAGATGAACGCTCTTAAGAGGTTACTTGAAAAAAGCTGAGTATGTTTTCGCAAAAACTGGAAAAGTTTATTAAAACCTCTACTGAAGTTGAGCAGAGATGGATCAGTGAGGCTTATAAAATTGCAGAAGTTGCTCTTTCAGAAGAGAAAAGAGGCAACGGTTTACCTTTTACCCAGCACATTGAAGCTGTTGCCCAGATTGTTGCTGCTGAGATGGGTTTGATGCCATCTGCAATCGCCTCAGTTTTCCTTCACGAGGCTTCAAGGCGAAATAACTCTTTGCTTGATGATTGCAAAAAACACTTTCCGGATGAGATAATTTCAATGGCTACAGCTCTGAATAAAATTTCGGGCATCAAGCCAAAAGATACCGGTCTTCAGGCAGAAAATTACAGAAAACTGATTGTCAGCTACTCCGGTGACCCAAGAGTTACCCTTATTAAGCTTGCTGACAGACTGGAGGTGATGAGAAGTCTTGACATTTTTTCAAAATCCAATCAGATAAAAAAGGCAACTGAAACTCTTTTATTATATGCTCCGCTTGCTCACCAGCTTGGTTTATACAATATTAAGAGCGAAATGGAGGATCTCTCCTTCAAATACACCGACCCCGAAAATTTCAGGACCATCTCAAATAAACTTAAAACAGGAGAGCAGGAGAGAAAAAGGTTGACGGATCTTTTTATTAAACCGATTGAATTGGGTTTAAAAAAGGCGCGCATCAAGTATCAGCTAAAAAGCCGTACAAAAACAGCCTATTCAATTCATAAGAAGATGGCTAAGCAGCAAATTCCCTTCGAGTCTGTTGCCGATGTGTTTGCAATCAGAATAATTGTTGATTCTCCGCCTGAGAGTGAGAAGGAGTTGTGCTGGAGTGTTTACTCAATCGTTACTGAGAACTATACCCCGGATGTAAAAAGATTGAGAGACTGGATAACGGTGCCAAAGACAAACGGATACGAATCGCTCCATACAACAGTAAGCACAAAAGATGGTAACATAATTGAGGTCCAGATTAGAACCAAGCGAATGGATGATGTTGCTGAAAATGGATATGCGTCGCATACACTATACAAAGGGGTCAAAAGTGAGCAGGGTCTGGCTATGTGGCTTACAGGTGTTAAGAAACTGCTTGAAGGTGGAGGGCTTACAGAATATGCTGATAATTCCGAATTTTCATTAAACGAAATATTTGTATTTACTCCAGATGGCGATTTAAGAAGACTATCGGCAGACTCCTGTGTGCTTGACTTTGCCTTTGACATTCACACAAATTTAGGTTTGAAATGTTCCGGAGCTAAAATAAACGGAAAACCTGCATCAATCAGAGAGAGGTTGAAAACCGGAGATGTGGTTGAGATAATGAGCTCCAAAAACCAGAAGCCTTCACGAGATTGGCTCAATTATGTGGTATCTTCAAAAGCCAGGGCAAAAATAAAACAGAAACTCAAGGAGGAGACAGGTAAAAGAGCAGAAGAGGGTAAGGAGTTGTTGGAGAGGAGAATGTCAAACTGGAAAATTGAATTCAATGATGATACTCTTGGTTTCTTGCTTAAAAACTACAAATTCAAAACAGCGTCTGAGTTTTATGTAGCCCTTGCAGAGGA
>Ga0351949_1029_pt1 | contig 21988 bp, 9 predicted proteins | sample BONcelT113001G15_FD_206856 | JGI IMG/M metagenome (GOLD analysis project Ga0351949, IMG submission 206856) | Enriched cells from coal bed in the Powder River Basin, Montana, United States - BONCAT cells T11 rep3 HSBNCT.T11.300.1.G15 ... | reverse complement strand
AGCTCGTCACTATGAAACTGGCCTTTATTACCGTCCTCTTCGGGCTCAGCTCCGTTAATGTAGGAATCGATATCTCTGACATATTCTGGCTCCTTTACTTTGTTCCACTCGTAGCCATAAGCTACGATCTCTACATTATGTCCGCCGACTCTAGGATCAAGCGCGTAGGAATCTTTCTGGGCAGAAATCCTATCTCTTTGGCCGGCAAGGCGGAAAGAGAATGGGAGCGCTTTTGCGCCTCTTATCGTGATGGTATGGCACCTTCCGCCAATTTGTTCTTCTCTACTATTGTAACCCTGGGGGCAGCGGCCTTTATCCACTCCCTGGGAGGCTGTACTGAGAGATTTGTGCGGCTTTGGTTTGCCGTCTGGCTGGTCGTCTCTCTGACGGCCATCATCGTCCTGTGGATGAGGCATCAGATGCTCATTAAGAACATCGGCGACTACAAGCCTTTTGAAAGAGAGAGACAAGCAGGCCAATGAGCTGATGTGTTCTTTTTTCGCTTCTTTTTCAAATCAAGGAAACCTTAATTAAAGCCTATGATCAAGATGATGAGATACAATTTCCGCAGTCGAACGCAAAAAACGCAAAAATTCAATATTCAAGATTGGTGGAATTTCTAATGACGATAACGGAAAAAGAGATCAAGAGAGCTGTAAAAGAAGGTTATGCCCGAATTGCAAAGCAGGCTACGTCTTATTATTCGTCCCGAAGCTGCTGCGGATGCGGCGATATTCCTGAAGAGATAAGCAAGAGGATGGGCTATTCTGATGAGGAGATCTCGGCTGCTCCCCCTGAATCGAACATGGGACTTGGCTGCGGCAATCCCGTTGCCCTGGCATCCTTGAGAGAAGGAGAGGTCGTTTTAGACATGGGTGCGGGAGCGGGATTTGATTGTTTCCTGGCCTCCTCTCGGGTGGGTGCATCGGGAATGGTAATCGGCGTGGATATCACATCGGAAATGGTCGATCGCGCCAGGGCAAACGCCCGCAAAGGCGGATATACCAATATTGATTTTCGGCAAGGGGACCTGGAGAACATGCCCGTGGCGGACAGATATGTGGATGTGGTCATCTCCAATTGCGTCATCAATCTCGTTCCCAACAAGAATATGGTCTTCAGAGAGGCCTTCCGGGTGCTCAAGCCCGGTGGAAGGCTGGCGGTCTCGGATGTGGTATTGACCAAAGAGCTGCCCGAGTTCGTGAAGAGGTCTAGCAAAGCCTACATCGGCTGCCTGGCCGGGGCTATTATGAAGGACGAATATCTGAAGATCATAAAAAGTGTGGGCTTTTCCGAGATTAATGTGGTGGCCGAGTCGAGCTTTCCCGTAGAATCGCTCCTCTGTGAGACAGCCGGATCGGCAGTGATTGAGATGCCCAGGATCTCCGCAGAACAGCAAAAGGAAGTGGCCGATTCGGTCTTGAGCATAAAGGTCAATGCCGTCAAGCCCAAGTAGCTGTGAAATGTCCGCGGTCTGCTAACAGCTGCGACAAAGCCAAAGGGGCGAGTAAGACACAAAGAGAGCGAAAAACCTAAGTGGGGCGCGGAGAATGAAGGTAAAATCGCTTTGTGCCTCTGTAATCCTGTTGTTTATGATTTTCACCGCAAAGGCACAAAGACGTTAGGATGAGCTTTGGGTTTCAGGAATAACCTCCAGAGTCTCGTCCGCCATCTAAAACAGCTTTAGAGGTTCCTGGTTGTGATAATCGTATGATTAATATTAGTAATTCTAAAGCCAATGATAGCGAAAAACCAGCGTTAGGCAATTGATGATGAACATTCCATAGTGTGCTGGAATGGGCAGTTTGTCAGAATCGATTTTGGACATGTTAAGGTAAAGGCCAGTAATGAAAGAAGCGTCCCGCAAGTTATACGTACTCTTTGAGTACAATTCCTCTATTGTTTCTGGCTGCATCTCCCGAAAGGTAGTCCTGGAATGGATAAGGAGCCCGAGAGTAGTGCGATAATACAGTGATGTTTTAGGCGAGTCAAGCACCGATCCACAGTGCCCTTCTCAAAGGGACCAACCACCGTAGTGGCGGCCTTGAGCCCGCCCTGCGCCATCACACAGGCAACGGCGAGGCAGCACTGGATTTTGACACAGCGCCCTTCTTACAGGGACACGTCATCAGAGATGAAGAGCCTGCTCCCGCTTCGCCTGCACACATTTCGATTCTTGCCGCAGTCACATAAAACTGAACGAGGTACGCCAGATTCTCGCATTCACCGAAGACTTCGCATTTAAGCGAGGTGCCCAATTCTCGGAGCTTAATCGGCTACAGCCTTATCTCGCAGCAATCTATCTATCTAATCGTTATAGATAATACAGTTTTCGGTTGAAATGGGATTAACGGATTTTTTCTAGTTGTGCGTTTGATCACAGGCGCATGGTTTCTGGATACCAGCACTTTCACCCCAATTACAGCTCGACCTTTAATCCTAAAAGCTCGCCTGCACCAAATATGTAAATCGAACTCCATCAGGCCGTCTCCCTGCTCCCCTAGACCAACAGCCTCCTCATTGCCCCCGTGGAGATGCTGGCCAAAGCCCGGTGCAGCCACCTGGAATTGCAGCACTACAAGATCCTCTTCATCTGCAGCCGCATCCTCAATCGGCTGAACCGCAACTTCATGGAGCTGGAAGTGCGCCGCGCTTCACAGTCTTCCAGCTAATGACCATCCTTGAAGAGAACCACCATAGTTTCCTGATCGTAGAGCATGACCCAATGCTCTACGAGGATGCTGAGAGGAGAATGGTGGAGTATGTGGCCCAGGCCCTCAAGCAGACCTCCAGGGAGGCGACCATCCTGCTCTACGCGCCAGCTCTGGACCCGCACCTGCAGGAGATGACGGAGCTGGCTGACTGGGTGTTCTGCATCTACAGTGAGCAGGCTCCGGCCAAAGGCCGGGCGAAAGCCCCACGGATAGATGAACCGTGTGCTCTCCAGCGGAGTACCAGATGTTGTTAATCAGCGACTCGTCGTCTGCGTTGTCGAATTCCTGGTCCAGCCTTCATCAAAGGACCACTCAAATTCGTCAATGCAGGCACTGGAGACTCCGATATTTGGAAGACTCCCTCATAGGTGGCCAGATAACTTCCATCGTAGATCTGAAATCCGTTCTTGAAGTTTACGGCTATCTGAACTATAGAACAATGATATACTTTAGCCCACATTCCGCACTAAAGCTTCAAATGGCGAGTATATTTTCTTGTTATTGATTCTTAAATATGAATATATAACACATTAATCTTATTTTATTTTTAAAATTTAAATATCTGACAATGTGCTGAAAAGCAGAGTCTCCTTGTAGTTGTCTTGAATCTGGAATTGGGGCAAACAATCCAATGAACTTAAAATATGTTTTAATATAAATAATTAAAAATTATAAATAATTTCTAAAATAATTATCAAGAAAAGTATTCACTCATTTAATCCTTACTGTTGAATGTGGGATCATGATGCTGCTGCTTGTTTTTTCAAATCCTTATAAACTCCGGTCACACGCTACAGCCCACGCTCCGCATTAACCTTGCAATCCATAGTATTTTTCGCAAGCCGGTCCAAGTAACTTGAGTATCGTCTTTTGCTCTTGATTTAGGTGTACAATCGTTTTAACCACCTTACCACCTTCAATCAATACCGTATGGGTAACTCCCATAAAAATCTGGAACACCCATCTCATTGTTGGTTTTTGCGTTGGCTTTTTAAGTTGATTGGGCACGTTCATTCCGGTCTCGCTTAGTTTTTTCCTCAGGAGCCATTCCCCAAAAGCATAGATGAGTAGAGCAAGAACCATGATCATGGCGAGTGATTCTATCCGCTCCTCTTTCTTGAGGTAGATCTCAGCGACATGAAAGCACTTATCCTTCAAGAAGCGAAATCCATGCTCTACCTTCTGTTGCCCTTTGTAATTGGCAAGAATGGTCTCCCCATCCAGATCCATTTTATTACTGACAAGGACAAAACGGCCAAACTTCTTACATTTTCTTAAGACGGAATCGTTATCGATCTCGACTTCAGCTTCAATAAAATACCGAGTCTCCAGCGGTTCGCCTTTTCTGGGACGTCCTCGTTTCTTCTCAATTTTTGCGGATTTGGCACGTATCATCTCGTTCTTTAGCCGATGAAGCGGATGCTCTGACCTCCATTTGTTGAGGCGATTCTCTGCATCTGGAATGCATGCAAAGGGCACACTGGAAATTTTATTTAAATCTTTCTTGGCATCTTCTGTCTTTGTCTGAATCATCCTATCGAAAGTTTCTTCCTGCCTCTTCTGCATCTCCTCAGACCAAACAACCACGCCACGTTGAGGAATACCCCCATAAGTCAGCTCTGTGACATAAAAGGCATATCGAGGATCTTTGCCGGGCGTCATTTCAATATCGGCGTTTTGCAGCGTCTTGATTTCGTTTATTGTTTCAGGGGCATGAGTAATCCAGAGAGTGTCCGCTCCCAGCTCCTTGATATTCTCAGCGGTATACATGGCACTATCAGCTATCCATATCGTTTGGCCATCAAGATTGATCGACTTTTGAGTCTTTTGGACCATCTCAAGGAGGCTCTTCTTATCAGATTTGTTTCCGTCAAACGCTTCAGCAAAAAGAGGGATGCCAAACTGATTCGCGACAAGGCCGAGGACAAAACGCTTGAGATCTTTTCGTCCATCCTTTGCGTGGCCGAAGGTTATCTTGATCGAATCGGTGCTGTCTGGAGCATCGCCTTCGTATTTGCCGTGAACACTGAAGTTAGTGGTATCAACATGAATAAGTTCTGTTCCCAGGGAATGCCGCTGCATTATATAATTTACAATCGCGTTGTAGAGCTTTGTAGCGCCATACTTGTGAATCGCATCAAGTGTTCTGCCGAGTACATCATCGGTGAGATCCTCTGCTGAAACTCCATTGCCAAGAAGATGTTCAACGGGGACTGTTTTGAAGAAGTTGACATACATATAAAGGCGCTGACCACAGAAGGCCAAAGTGTTTATTATCATCGCTTTTACCACAATAGAGTGAGGAAGTTTGTGATGCCTATTTTTTGGCAAAGCTTGATCAATCACTTCACCGATGCCGAGTGCATCATAGATCCCTGCTACTAGACCCAAATGTCCAACTATGCATGCAAAGATATCCGCATTCATGCTACTGCCCCGAGAGGGTCTAATGGTCTTCTAATTAAAATATGTTATCTATATTTGGGGCAAAAATTCTGGGTTAAAAATCTTATAATAATAATTTTTAAAAATTTTTAATTCAGGCAAATCGCAATTAGGAAAATTAGCGAAATCTGGAATTTTACTGCGGATTGTGGGCTTTAGAAAAGTAACCTTTGAAGTGGAACCAGTAGTTTCAACAAAGTGAGGTATACAAATTAGATATTAATAATCCGATCATGATATTTTACTATGTATCGCCCATCGATAGGAGAGAATCAGAATGAAAAGCCATATCGTGCCGATGATATAGCTGCCTAAAACATCGCTCGCCCAGTGCACGCCAAGAAATATACGTGACGGTCCGATTAGAACGATCAGCGCAACGCAAATAGCGATAACGACCACGCGTGCCCGTCCAGCAAAATGTATCCACGCCAGATAGGCGAAGAATCCAAAAAAGACGACAAAAAATAGGACATGCCCACTTGGATAGCTATATTGATTGATGCTCTGCAGGAATCCGCCGGCATTTTCAGTTACAGGGAATGGACGCGTTCTATGAATGATCTCTTTGAGCACAAAAGCCAGCAGTGCGCTGCTGGTTGTGGCAAGCATAAAGACCGCCTCTAGCCATTGGCGCCGTATTACAAAGGTCAGCATAGCGATGGCAGTCAGCGTCATAGCAATCGCTAGTTCGCCCAGAGCGCTAACCCCTCTCATTAGCCAGTCGAACAGTGGGCCGGCTTGCTCTTGCAACTCTTCGTAGGACTTCGAGTCGAAGGGCAAGACCGGGAACCGGGCTGCGGCATACGTGAGCAAGAGGGCCAACAAAAGCAGGAGCACAAAAGCTATTGCGATATTTCTTTTCACTGAGTTCAAGGCACCCTCCAGGGCCATTTATCTCCATGACCGCAGTTTTCAATAAGGAACACGATCTCGTCCAATCTGCCGGGGGCCTCGGGATCTCCAAAGACGCCACTTGATTTTGTGCAGATTTCGGATTCTATTTTCGTATTTAAAGAGCTGGGTTCGAAGAGACTATCTTCGATCTTTGCTAAATATTTTTTGCTTAATGACAGTAGATCTTCTTCTTCTAGCAAGGGATTGTTTAGGGTTCCCCTTGCATCCACCAGATAATCCTCCTCGTAATCTTGTTCTCGTGCGACACCAGTCCAATCGCTTGGGTCCTTCCTGGCCTCGGCAGGGTCGGCAGGCAGCCTCGGCGGCCTTATATCCACCGCAGCTTTGGTTTTGCCGTCAACATTAACAGGCCTTATTTGTTTATCGGCATTCCACCAAGGATCAGGTATCAAGTAAGAGTTCTGTGTTTTGACCGCCTTCTCAAAGGCATCGAAGAATTGCCTCCCCCATCCACTATTTGGATCGTTGAAATTGATCTGGCTTGGCCAGGCAATATCCGGAAAGAGGACACGCCAAAGCCTGCGATAATGCTTTAAGACTAAGTCCTCATCTAAAACAGCACAATCAAGTTCGCTATCACAGGTGAAGGATCTGCGATTCAGGTTTGCAGAACCACATACCAATAGACTGCGATCATACATCTGAACTTTCGCATGACAGTAAATGCCGCCTGTTGTTCGGGAAGGATGCCAGAGGTCATATACGCCTACGCGTTCGAATTTACCAGAACCAAGCGTAAGGCCGTCAGTTAAATCATTTAGAGCAAGCTTCCTCGCATGGTGCACTTCAAGGGGATGATTATCGGCATACGGTGGAAGCACTAAAATGACGCAAAGCTTCTTTTTCTTATCGTTTTTAATCCGGTGGTTGAGCAATCTGGCGAGAGGCCTGCTAAAGAAGTATTGATCAAAGATCCAGATCAATTCGTCCGCTGTCTGACATGCATTGGCGATTCCAGCCATGATTGTAAACTCACCCCTCATGAACGGAGGCCTCTTGCGCTCTGTACGCAGGGGAATCGTACGCCACATCTGTACCAGAGATGAGCCCCCTGGCACAAGATCAACTTCAATTGGCTCATCCAATCTCTTTATGTCATCATCCTTAACGGCAGTTCTTGAGCTGAATATTACTTGATTTGTTTTAATTTGTAAACTGTCCCAGAATCCAGGTTCATGCACGTTTCCAGAATCAATCCATCTCTCACAGAACTGTTCTTCCAGTGTCTTTATGATTGGTCCCTGAAGCAGCAGGTGCTGATCGTGCCAGATTTGATTATCCTCACCATAAACTTCCTTCGGCAGATCTGACTCCGGTTGCGAAGGCTTCGATACGTCTCTCAACGCATCATAAATTGTATCCAGGCTTTTCGGCCAGCGATGAGTCTTGTCTTGGACATCGAACACAGGAGGGACGTTTTTCCCTGATTGCCAGTCTCCGCCTAAGAATTGAGGCGGATTAGATTCCATAAGAACGAGCAGGTCGTCTAGCGTAGCACTTGGATCATATATGTAGGGATGTAACGCATCTGGTGCGTCTCTTCTGGTAAAGGCCAGATCTACTCCGCCGCAATAAGCTACGTTTACATCACCCACGCGAATTACCATCATCTTTTGGTGGTGTGTAGAAGTTATGGGAGACGCCACCCTCAAATCCAGAGCTACTATGCCACGATCTTTGGCGCTGGGATCATTCTTGCTCAGCCTTTCGCATTCTTTGCTTACAACTTCGGCTATGTAAAAATGATCGCTCATATGTGGGCCAAGGCCAGCAATTATGGACGCCTTTATCGGCAACCACAATAATATCCTAACATTGATCCCAGCCTGCATTAGACGCAGGATAAATCCCATCATGGTCTGATCCTTTATTGAAGAATCGTTCTCGTTCCAGGGGCGATTTTGGATAATCCAAGGATTATCATCGGACAGGTCTCTCAAGGGATTTAAACGAAAATCGGCGATATATACGTACCCTTTCTTGCCTTGTTTGGCCTCGGAGATGGCTGATTCCAGGGATTCCCTCATCGCAGACAATGCCTCATACCCGCCAATCAGAGGGATGATCTTGCAGTTTTCATCCCAAGGCATGTAATTACCCTGCCTTTTGGCCATGTATGTATCATCTCCCCAGGGACGCCCCTCCCCGGTTGGTGAAAACTTTAGGAACCACTTGTTTGGATCAGCGACCATTGCTTACCACAGTCCGTTTTACTCTGATGCAATGTAAATGCGATTGGACTTAAAAAAGATATCTTTGTACCAATATAGATGTTTGCGATTTTTTAATCGGCACAACATCATCCATCTTTTCTGATATCAGCTCTGCAGAAGGAATCACAAAGGCTGAATCTGGAAATAGTGACTTTATCTCGAACTAGACTTCGATCAACACGTTGTGCCTCTCAAAGAACTCTTTTAATGCTTCCTCTACAACTTCACTTTGGGCACGCATGCTGCTCTTTGTTTTTGCCGTATAAACCTTAAGCGTTTTGGCTATAGGTTCGGATAAGGTCAATGTAGTTTTGGGCATTAATCCTTATCGAATAGGACATTACATATATATAGATTATGACTCATATCTATTTATGTACCAAAATATTCATATTTAAAAATATTTTTTAATACAATAGTTGAATAATTTTAAAGTTGAAACTCGAACTCCAATTCTGGAAGCCCAGATGCGCTCATAACGAATATGTCGAATTTACTGGGCTTAGGCGGCGTAGCCTATCGGGCTATCTTTATCTCCACGAAATGCTCACTTTGATCATCTATCAAGTGTATCGACCCATCGCTCTGCACCAGGCCGTCAACCGTCACGCTTTGCGCTGCCCCCGCCCGCATAACCGTAATGTGGTAGAATGTCTCACGATAGCGGTAATGCAAGCGATACGACTTCCAATCATCAGGAAGACATGGGGTAAAGCGTAGCCTGTCAACGTCCAGCCTCAGTCCAAGCAGAGATTCTACTATGAGGCGATACATCCAGCCTGCAGCTCCCGTGTACCAGGTCCATCCGCCGCGCCCGGTGTGCGGCGTGAGTGAATAGACATCTGCTGCAACAACGTATGGCTCTGCCATGTAGATCGCAACCTCCTCCGGGGTCGAGCCATGGTTTACAGGGTTGATAATAGACAATAGCTCCCAGGCCCTGGTGCTGTCGCCCATGGCAGCAAAAGCCATAATCACCCAAATTGCCGCATGGGTATATTGCCCGCCATTCTCTCTCACTCCCGGGACGTAGCCTTTGATATAGCCGGGATCAGAGTCGGACTTATCGAAAGGCGACCCCAGGAGCTGTATCAGCGAGGCATCTCTATTGACCAGAAGGCGATCCACTTCCTCCATCGCCCTCTTCGATCTCTCTGGATCTCCGCCGCCGGATAGAACAGACCAGCTCTGGGAGATGGAATCGATCTGACATTCCGCGTTGGCAGCGGACCCGAGGGTCTCTCCGTTATCGAAGTAGGCGCGCAGGTACCAATGGCCATCCCACCCGAACTCTTTGATCTTCTGGCGCAGATTGGAGGACTCGCTGCTGCATTGATTTGAAAATGCTGCATCGCCACGCAGAAGGGCAATCTCAGAGAACTTCATAAGCACATGGTACTGGAAGAAGGCCAGCCAGACACTCTCGCCTCTGCCCTGATAGCCCACACGGTTCATGCTGTCGTTCCAGTCTCCGGAACCCATGAGGGGCAGGCCGTGCCGGCCAAACGAAAGACCTTTCCTGATGGCTCTGACACAGTGCTCGTAAAGGGTGCCGGACTCCTCTGACCTCGTGGGAAGGTCATAATAGGCCTCCTCATCAGGTTTTACGAGCCTGCCCTCAATGAATTTGATGCGCTCGTCAAGCACGCCGGTGTCTCCTGTAGCTGTGACGTAACGGTAAGCCGCCAGCGGCAGCCAGAGGTAATCATCGGAGCTGTGTGTGCGCGCGCCGCGTCCGGAGGGAGGATGCCACCAGTGCAAAACGTCTCCCTCCAGGAACTGGTGGGCCGCACATCGCAGGAGATGTTCCCGGACTAACTGCGGTTCTGTGTATATCAGCGCCATCACGTCTTGCAGTTGATCACGGAAGCCGAATGCTCCGCTTGACTGATAGTATCCGCTGCGCGCCCAGATGCGGCAGGCTAACGTCTGGTAGAGGAGCCAGCCGTTCGTAAGCACATTGATGGCCTTATCCGGTGTCTCCACGTGCACCGCGCCAAGGCTGCGGTTCCAGTAGCTCCACACAGCCTCAAGAGCACTTCTTGCCGGACCAGATCCGCGAAAACGCAAAATTAAGCTGCGAGCGTCGTTCGTATCCCGTCCAATGCCAAAAGTGAAGACGATCTCGCGCTCCTGCCCGTCTGCCAGATCGATCTCTACCTGCATGGCTGCACATGGGTCCATGGCAGCGCCAACTCTATTGGAGAGCCTTTCGCGCGCCAGGGCGGCTGGGCGGGCCATCTTGCCATTTCTGCCAAGGAACTCTGTCCTGTCCCCAGAGAAGCTGCCCACATCCTCGTTCACATCCAGGAAGACTATCCTTCCAGGAAAATCCGTGTTGTACGCATTTCTGGCAAAGAGAGCCCCGGTCCTGGGATCGATCTCTGTGGTAATATGCATCCCCGTCTTAGAATGCGTCTCTCCCAGAACCAGCTCGATGTAGCTGGTCACAGATAGCCTGCGGGACACGCCCGACTCATTGCGGACCAAGAGCCTGCAAAACTTCACGGGAGCATCTATTGCCACATATACCCACAGCTCGGATGCAATCCCACTCTCTTTGTGCTCAAAGACGCTGTAGCCGAACCCGTGCCTGCAGGTGTAAGGCGTCTTGCCTCGGGCGGGCAATGCCGTGGGCGACCAGAACGCTCCGCTCTCCTCATCGCGAATGTACAGAGCCTCGCCGCAGGTATCGCTCACCGGATCGTTATACCATGGTGTGAGGCGGAACTGCTGGGAGTTCTCGCCCCACGTATATGCTCCGCCGCTCTCCGAGATTACAGTCCCGAAATTGGGGTTTGATATCACATTCGACCACGGAGCTGGGGTCGCTTGTCCAGGAGCAATCCGGATTATGTACTCGTGCCCGTCCTTTGTGAACCCGCCAAGACCATTGAAGAAGATCAGATCCCGGCCGTTAGACGTAGCCGCCTCGTAGTTCTCGACCCGGACAGCCTTTTTTTGCTTTAAAAGAGGAACGGCTCCCAAGAGTCCACTCTTGCGTTCGAGCTGATCCTCAAAAGTTCCCCGGTCATCTGTGAAGATGGCTTTGGCCACGGCCTGCACCAGGACCCTGGCCTCATCAGAGATCTGATCAGTGTGCAAAACAAAGACGCCGCCCGGCCGGTCCAGAGTGCAGGCTTCGGTGCAAGAGGAAATCAGGCCCAATATTTCGTCCTGGAGATTCTGTCTGTATCCAGAGCTGTCTTCGTTCCAGATCACCAGATCTACTGCCAGACCCATCATGCGCCAGTAAGCATGGGCCCTCAAGAGCTGGTGCGCCAGCTCGATGCAAGATCGATCCCCTATCCTCAGCAGTACAATCGGATAGTCGCCCGAGATGCGGTAAGCCCACAGGCCTGGCTGGCCACTGCGGTTGCTCAAAAGAACGCTCGTGCTGGCGCGCCAGGTTGGGCTGGGGTAGAGTATGGCGCTGACAAGTCGCTCATAGAGCTGGATATCGGCCTCGTCAATGTTCAGCTGCTGCATGATCATCTGGTTGTGAGTCCAGGCCAGGTCGTAGACACGGTCTGCCATGCGCACGTCGTGGTATTTATCGATAAGCTCCATGGCGGCAGCCCGCGTCTCTGCAATTCCTGTGATGAAGTTCACCCGTGAAGTCTCTCCAGGATTGATCGTGACAGCGCACCTGATGGCAACGATGGGATCTAAGACAGACCCTTCGCTATCTGAGAGCTTTGATAACCCCGTCAAAGCCACAGGATCTGCGGCAGTTCTTCCCCTGCCTATGAACCTCAAGCGGTCTGTTTCATAGGAAACTTCGTCAACCTCAATGCTCTCCGCTGCGATCAGGTGCAGCATCCAGGGAGTTCTCTCGTCCTTCGACCTTGGCCGGCGAGTGCAGAGGATCGCAGATCTCTTGCGGATGATCTCCGTCTCTACGAAGAGATTGCTAAAAGAGGGATGTGTCGCATCGGCTGCAGGGGTCGTCAAGACGACCTCTGCATAGCTGGTCAGCTCTATTCTTCGCTTTCTCAATGATCGGTTGGTGACGCTGATGCTGCGTAGCTCCAAATCGTCCTCAGGGGAGACGACCACTTCGGCATAGGTATCAATATCCGAAACCCTTGACCAGAACTCTGCCATCGATCCCCGAAAGATCGCCTGGTACGTCTCAGTGTCTCTGAGCACAGGTTGATATCCTGCAGACCAGACCTCACCGCTGTCCAGGTCACGGATATAGAAGAACATGCCTTCATTGTCGCGGGTGGAGTCACCATGCCAACGAGTAACAGCGATCTCCTTCCATTTGCTGTAGCCCCCGCCTGAACCGGAGACCATTACACTGTATTTGCCATTAGAGAGCAGGTGCACCTCAGGTCGTAGAGTGTTCGGATCATCGATGACCCGCAGGGACTCGCGCCTGTCCAGCATGCCCGCTCTCCAGATTGATGCCGAAACCTCAGAAGCATGGGGATAGAAGGGCGAGGCCTTCGGAACCCTCTCTTGGAGAAGCAGATCCGCGGCCTGGAAGATAGGGTTGGCCATAAACCTTCTTTGCATGGGTCGGTCTAAAAGCACGTAAGCCAGAGATAGGAAGCTCATGCCCTGGTGGTGGGCCATGAAGGACAGCACAGTTGTACTGGTCTCGTCCCGAGAAAGACGCGATGAGGTAAAATCGATCGCCTCGTAGAAGCCATACAGCCCAAGATAGCCCTCGTCAGCCATCCGCTGCAGGTTGGTGCACGCCTCAGCCGGTTCCACCATCAGTGCCAGAGCCGAGGCGTAAGGCGCAATCACCAGATCCTCAATCAGCCCGCGCTTAAACCCCAGGCCAGGCGCTCCGAAGGCGCGGTACTGGTAAATCAGGTTGACATCTGTCATGTTGTAGCCGGACTCTGATATGCCCCAGGGAACGCCGCGCTGTTCTCCGTATTCGATTTGTCGCCTGACGATCGCTCTATAGGTTTGGCTCAAGAGGGTGTTCTCATAGGTAGGCATGATCAGTTGCGGCATGAGATACTCGAACATGGTTCCACCCCATGAGAGCAAAGCCAGCTCTCCGCCTGCGATGGTAAGCATGCGACCCAGGGCAAACCAGTGCTCTTGCTTAAGACTCCCTTGGGCGATGGCAACGAAGCTGGATAGCCTGGCTTCGGATGCCAGCAGATCATAGCAGCTCTCATCGCGCCTGAGGTCGTCGACGTTGTAGCCTATGGCAAGAAGCCGACGTTCCTTATCGAATAGGAGGTCGTATCTTAATTCCGCCAGCTCGCCGCAGTCTAGCGCAAGCTTCTCGATGGAGGCAATCCTTTGGGCGGCTCTTTCTCCTGCCTGAGTGATCATCTGCCCCAGCGAAAGGAGCCATTCTCTCTCCTCCTTCATCTGCAGGCTGCTTTGGATCTCGTCAATCATGGGCTTGAGCTTCATAGCCATCTCCGGCACTTCCAGCAGAGATGGAATGCTGTCAAGCTTGAGCAGTTCGGTGTGCAATTCGTCCATCCTTCTTGCCTCTTCGGCGAAGTCAGGAGTCAAGACATCCTCCTTGATAGGATGGATCATCACCCATAGAGGCAACATTAGCCATGGAGCCGTTTGCATCAAGTCGTCCAGATGGTCCTGGATCTGCAACTCATACGCCTGGAGCCATGACTTCACATTTTCATCTACTTCCGGGACCAAGCTATCCATTATCCCTGCTACTGCCCTTGCTTGCTTGTCCAGCAGCATCCAGGCAGCCAAGAGCGCAGATGGAGGCGACAAAAGCTCATCCTTGAACTGACGGATCTGGTCAAGCACCTGCATACGCATGATTTCATTCTCAGATGCCATATCCAAAATAATATACAACGTATCCGTAAGACCGTCAAAGACCTGACGAGTCAGGATCTTCTGATCAGGAAGCTCTAATAGCCCCTGCTGCACAGTCAGCAAATGGCCTGCCAGGTTTCCGCTATCCACTGTTGAGATGTACTTGGGCTGCATTGGCTCTAGTAGCTTTATATCGTACCAATTGTAAAAGTGGCCCTGGAACCGTTCCAGCACTTTCATGGTCTGAAGGGAGCTGGCAGTGCGCTCTATCAGCTTTCCTGCAGAGATATAGCCAAAGTCGTATGCCGCCAGGTTTGCCAATAGAGACAGCCCCATATTCGTGGGCGATGTGCCATTTGCAACCACTGAGCGCGGTTTCTCCTGAAAGTTGTCCGGCGGAAGCCAGTGGCTGTTGGGCCCCACGAATGTCTCGAAGAACTTCCATGTCTTCCGAGAAAGCTTGCGCAGGAAGATCGTCTGATCCTCGCTCAGTTTTGCCTTGGGTGTGTCAAGGGGCAGGCTGATCCACCAGGCAACAGCAGGTGCGAGGCTCCAAGATATCAGCAGCGGCCAGACGATATACGGCACATCAGTATACGGCACATCAGTACGCCAAAACAAGAGATAAGAGGCCATGGCAATGGCGACAGCCGGTGCGATCCACATCGACTGGTAGATTCCCGCCAGATCACTCTTCCCACTACTCTTGGAGCTGCTCGAAGAGTTCCATTCCAGAAGCAGCTTATGGGTGAATAGCATTCTCCATCCGGCGCGCACAACTGCATCCAGGCTGAAGAAGGCCTCATACGGCAGAAAGGTCAGGCTGAGCCCTGCCTGGGCCAGGTATCTGACAATTGCTCTCCCAGCAGAATACAGGTGCTGATCCAGGGGCAGCTCGGCAGACTTGTTCAGGATCACTCGGAGGCAAGCTAGAACCGATGGAGCCAGAACCGCTCCTACCACCATAGCGGTCCAAAAACTCGGCTGCTTTAGCAGCAACCATGCCAATAACAACAGTAAAATCTGGGCTGGGTTCACGAGGCTGCGCCGAAGGTTGTCGAGGATCTTCCATCGGGACAGCCCTGAGATTGGATTATCCATGACCATGCCTCCTGGGCCTGGTACGCGCATGAGCAGCCAACTGGCAATCTGCCAGTCTCCCCTGATCCATCTGTGCCTTCGGCCAACGTCTGTGGTGTAGCGGTAGGGATAGTCCTCATAGAATTGCACATCGCTGACCAGTGCCGCTCTGGCATAGCTACCCTCCAGAAGATCATGACTCAGGATCCGGTTATCTGGAAAGCGTCCGCCCAGAGATTGCGAGAAGGCATCCACGTCGTAGATTCCCTTGCCGGTAAAGGAGCCTTCTCCGAAAATGTCCTGGTAGACATCCGAGACCTCACGCGTGTATGGATCAATTCCCGGCTCGCCTCCAAAGAGCCTTACAAACCTCGATCGGTCTGCCTCAGGCATGCCTGAGCTCAGGCGAGGATGGAGTATGCTGTAGCCCTCAGCGACATATTGCTTATGCTCATTGAACCTGGGACGGTTGAGAGGGTGAGCTATGGTCTCCACCAGCCGCCGGGCAGAGTCGTAGGGCATCCTGGTATCTTCGTCAACTGTGATTACGTACTTCATCCCGGGCAGGATCGATACGTCTCCCGTAATTACGGAGAAGCTATTTTCAGATCCGCCTCGTAAGAGAGAGTTAAGCTCCCCAAGTATGCCCCTTTTTCGCTCATAGCCCCTCCAGATCTCCTCCTTGGGGTCCCACATGCGCTGGCGGGGGAAGAGAAAAAAGCTACCATGAGGGTACTTTTCATTCAGAGCCTCGACTCCCTGACGAGCTATGATTAGCAGATGCTCATCCTCAGGCACTACCTCCTGCTCGGCATCGCCCAGATCCGTCAGAAGGCCGAAGTGGAGGTTTATATCCCGGTTTGCCAGGTATCGAACCTCGAGAGCCTCCAGCAGATCCACAACTTTTTCAGGGCTGGTCAGAACAGATGGTACCACCACCAGCGTTCGCAGCTCTTCTGGAATGCCTGAAGAGAAGTCCATTCTGGGGAGAGCATGAGGCCTGACCAGCAGAGTCGCCAGCCAGTTCACCAGGCCGACTGCAGGACTGCTTATGCAGATCACCAGGAAGATGGAAGCTAAGACCAGCATCCATCCGCCCGATCCAAGCGTATAAGCCTGGCCCAGTATTGCAGCGGTGGTGAGTGCAGTAACCAGCGTTATTGCGCCGAGGTAACAGATCAGAGGGAACTGGTAAATAGTCCTGCTAAGTGACTCCATCAGCGACAGGCTCATCCCGGCAGTCCTTTCAAGCTCGGGTAGCCCCTTATCTATCAGGTAGAACCCAACGTGTGCACTCCGGTCTTCGCTGCCCTTAGACTCAACACTCTCCTGGGCTAGTTTTACTGCCAAAAGTGCGATATCTTCCTCAGAATGCAAGCTGTACCTTGCGATCCTCTCAACTGTGTGGCGGTAACGGTCCCGAGTGGCGAAGTCCATCAGGCTATATGTGCCAACAGGATCCAAGTGCAGTGCCTTCTCGACCGCACTCGTCCCCTCTACAAACTTCCTCCAGTCCATGGACTCAAGAAAACGAAAGCTTCCAATGCTGTTGCCTATGGAGACCTTATCTGCAGCTTCTTGCTGGATATCCTCCTGGACCATCTGCCCGATGGTCTTTCCCTTCTCAGATAGGCGCTCTTCAATCCATAATAACGGGAGAGCCAGAGCATGGCTCTGTCCTTCCAACCTGCGGGCAAATTCCGCAACAAATGCACAAGACATTGGTGGGTCTGAGCTGGCCAGATCAGCCACCACAACGATCATGCTCTTTGATTTTGTCTCTGCCGTCAGAATAACCTGATCTGCCCAGTAACCCGCCAGGTTGCGGTCAATCCTGCTCTTAGCGATTCGCAAAGAGATGCGCCGCATATTCTCTATCAGCGCCAGGCGGAGCATGATCGCAACAGCCCAGAGCTCGCCCAGGTTAAGCACTGTGACTGTCTGATAAGCATCCACGATGCTTTTTAGGCTTTCTGCATCCACCCGACCATCGGTATGAAGGATCAGCTCCCTGACAAGGTCATAAATGCGCGGATAGCCGGCCAGCGGCCCTCTGAGCATATGCGGCAGCTCTTTGCTGTAGCCTTTCGGAAGATGCCGCTTGGCCAAGCGAATCTGCTCTTCGATCTTGTAGAAGTTGTCTAGCAGCCACTCTGAAGCTGGCGGAATCCGAAGGTTCGATGCCGCAGCCTCTGTTAGCAGCTCGTATGCCTGCAGCAGGATCGCCTCGTTCTCAGCCAGCCTTGGCAAAAGCAGGTCCTTGCCGGGCATTGGATCAACCTCATGGCGTTCTGCCAGCGCTTTAGCATGCCGCTCCAGCTGATCGGTGCGAAGCAGCTCAGATCGCAGCGGCTGCTCAGAGCTGTATTGGCGTAGGAAGGCATTACTGTCGAGGCGCGACTTGAGATTTTTTAAAGTCCTATGAACTTGATTTTGGCTTAGAATCAATTTTTGACACCTGGTTAGCTAGTACTGCGGCTAAATATCGGTTGCCTGCAATTTCTGTCGCAGGAGGAAATAATGACTCGAATGCGTGCTTTGAATAGTTATTGGCGCGTTACATCAGCCATTTATTCCTCCTTTTATGATTCCAGATTTAATAGAATGCTAATGCATAATACGATTTTGGTACTTAAATTTTTGGATACATAAAATATATAACGAAGCTGCGTAATGATGCGCGATGCAGAAACTACATTGACTTTGTCGAAGAGGCCTTAAGCATTTTTCCAGGGGGCTTGCAGCCGGAGCTTGAGACCAAATATCCTGCCAAGCTACGTATCCGACTCAGAGGGCCTGTGGACGCAGTCAGCCGCAACAATCTGCCAGAATAGTGGAGGCAGTCTAGAAGGGAAGGTGCGGCGGAGATAGATGGCTGGTATATGCCCGTTCATGGCTTGATGCACCATAATTTTGTACCTGCACCAAAATCTTTTTTTCTATCATACTATTGTTTTTTATGGCTTGAGTGCGCTAATAAGCAGTAATGAGAAAGATCATCAAGATTGACCAGTCGCTCTGCAACGGCTGCGGCGATTGCATCACCGCCTGTGCCGAAGGGGCTATCGAGCTGAAAGATGGAAAAGCCCAGGTGGTGAGCGACAGCTTCTGCGACGGCCTGGGTGCCTGTTTGGCCGTCTGCCCACAGGGTGCTCTGACCATGGAGGAGCGCGACGCTCCGGTGTTTGATGAGGAGGCGGCCAAAGAGCACAATCAAGGGACAAAGGCAGATTTCTCACATGAAAAGATTAAGCCCGAACAAGAGAGCGCGAATGAGCTGTGCGGCTGGCCCATCCAGATGAGCCTGGTTCGCCCCTGGGCCCCATACCTGCAGGGCGCCAGCCTGCTTGTGGCAGGAGATTGCACCGCTTTTGCCTATCCAACCATCCAGCAGGATTTCATAAAAGGTCGCGTGGCCCTGGTGGGATGCCCCAAGCTGGATGACACCGAATCATTTGTGGACAAACTCAGCGAGGTTCTCAAGGCAAATGATATCCGGGACATTAATGTGCTGCACATGACCGTCCCCTGCTGCTCCCAGCTTGAGACCCTGGTAGCGGAGGCTGTGAGGCGATCGGGAAAGGACGTGCCGCAAAAAAGCCATGTGGTGGGAATCGACGGCAAGCTGATATGAATCAAAATCAAATAGAAATGTTTTTACTGTTAAGAGGAAGGAGTTGTTCTCATGGATTTCAGCCGTCGCTTTGACATGGCAGCAGGAGGCCTGGTCTTCCTGGTCTTTCTCGCCACCGTGTACCTGACCAAGGATTTCCTCACCACCATTTTGCTGAGCATAGTCATGGTATTTCTTCTCAAGCCACTATATGCAGCCTTTTTTCATCTGATCCGGCAGAGGCAGATCTCCTCCTTCTTCTCCATTTTGATAGTGTTCATCTTTATTCTGGCAATATTACTCGGCATCACCACTGTGCTCCTGGTGGAGATATCCAATCTGGAAAAATCCGGAGCCCTTTCAGGCATCCAGTTCACCGCCATAACCAAGGAGATCGACATATGGGCCATGAGCGCCCTTCCCGGCTGGATTTATGATTATGTAAATGTAATTATACTTAAAAATGTACAGGAGATAAGCGACATACCCGTGACCATTGCCACCTGGCTCTTTCCCATTGTGCAGCGAGAGCTAACCTCATTTGCCTCCAATCTGCCGGTGCTTTTTGCCCAGTTGATAGTTGTGGTATTCTTCACTTACTACATTCTCATAGACGGCAAAGAGTTCATGGCCAAGGCTGTAGACCTGATTCCCAGGCAGAAGCGAGGAATTGTTCTGAATTTTCTACAGGAGCTTAGCAGCATCTATAACACCCTTTTCACCGTCTACTTTACCACATCTATGCTAAGCGGCGTTTTAGCTGCTATCGGCTTTTCCATGCTGGGCGTGCCCTATCCCTATTTGATGGGGGCCGTTGTGGGCATCTTCACGCTCATCCCCATGCTCGGGCCTCCTTTCGTATTCATTCCCATGGCACTCTATTATCTGTTCATGGGGGACATGATCCGTTTCCTGATAATCATGGTATTCGGAACGGTGGTGCTCATGGTGATACCAGAGAACGTAATCCGCCCCCATCTAGCCATGAAGAGCGCAAGGATTCATCCCATAGTCACACTGCTCGCCTACACCGCCCCTATATTCGTGGTGGGGATCATCGGCGTGATTATCGGCCCCACGCTCTACGGTTTTCTCCTGGCAGCCTACCGGGCGGCCATCAATAGCCGGGAGACTTGACGAATGGAAAGCTTTATCTCTTTTTATAGGCCACTAGTTTAGTTCAGTTCCATGGAGCTTTAAAGATGGGCGTAGAGAATGACTTGGATAAGTTTGGTGCTATTGATGTTGCAGAGCTGCTGCTGACTGCAGATATTTATAACCGCAAAGAAAATTTGACTGAAGACGACCTGCCCCCCAATATTCGCAAGCATTACTTCGATGTGCAGACCAAGAGCGTCAAAAGGCCGATTTATGTAACCAGTGCCGATGCACAGAAGATTTATGGCATTGAGAATATCAAAGCGGTCGTAAAAGATCTTACGTTTGTGGCTTTTGAGGAGTTTGGCTCTCAGCTCCGGCTGACCGTATTCGATGTGGCGGCCAAGTGGTTCGCCAATCAAAAGGACCTGGACAGGATCAAATCGAATCCCACATTGGCCTACTTCTATGAGAACTATGATTCTCTGGATGTGAGCTATGCCGAGGCTAAAATTGCCAATAAGCCCCTCTCTGCCGACCGGGAGTGGATCGACGCAAAAATAAAGGAGCTTTGCAAGGATTCTAAGGAAGCAGAAGATCTTCTCAAGCTGGCCTACATCAAGGCCCCTGAGGATGTGAGGGACAGCATAGCCTGCCTGATTTTAACTGAGGATCAGAAGTCTGAGATAGAAAAGATGGGCAAGGCTCTGAAAAACCGGCAATATCTGCGAGAGATCGGCCTTTATGAGATAGGCAAGCTTCTTTTTGTCGGCCCGCCGGGAACCGGCAAGACCTCTACCGCCCGGGCTCTCTCCAGCTGGTTTTCCCTTCCCATTGTGGAGGTCCGCCTCTCCATGATCACCAGCCAGTATTTGGGAGAGACCTCTAAGAACATAGACAAGGTCTTTGAGCTGGCCAAGAGGCTGTCCCCCTGCATACTGCTCATTGATGAGTTCGACTTCGTAGCTAAAACCCGTACCTCGGATGAGCACGGAGCCATGAAGAGGGCCGTCAACTCGCTCCTAAAAGCCATAGATGAGATCAGCCTGGTGGAGCACGGCGTTCTGCTCCTGGCGGCCACTAATCACCCTCAGCTACTGGATTATGCTGCCTGGAGGAGGTTTGACAAGGTATTGAGCTTCCCCCTGCCGGACCAGAATATGAGGCGCATGATCCTGGACAAGGTATTGTCCCGCATTGATGCCGACGTAGATACGGCCGCGCTCGCAGCGATGACGGAAGGATACTCGGGCTCGGACCTCCGGTTGGTGATCAGGGAAGCCGTGCTCAATGCACTCCTGGAGGATCGCAGACATCTAAACCAGGAAGATCTGGATATGTCTGTCGAGGAGTTCCGGCGCAGGATCTCTGATTACAAGCGGAGCGTTACGGCTTGAGGTACATCATGAGGGCGGCATGAGGACCGCATGAAGATCACACTCCTGGGCACGGGCGACGCCATCGGCACACCCAAGATCGGCTGCAAGTGTCCGGCCTGCATGGATGCCTTGCGAGGAGGACGCAGCCGCAGGATGAGGTTTTCCATTCTCATAGAGTCGGATGAGGATGACGGCCGGGTTTTGGTGGACAGCAGCCCTGATCTGCGCTGGCAGCTTTTAAAGAAGGACATATCCAGTGTGGACGGCGTGATATGGACGCATGCCCATTATGATCACTATGCCGGCTTTGGGGATTTTCACCGGGTGCAAAGCCATGTGGATGTCTATGCTTTGAAGGACACCATGGACTATATCTTAAACTATCTCTATTTCCTCAATCCCGTGCGCCACGACGCCCTAGCCTATCAGCCCTTTGATATTGCAGGAATGCAGTTCACCCTCTTTCCCGTCAACCATCCGCCCACAGAGACAGTGGGAGTGAGGATTGACGACGGCAATAAAGTTGTGGTTATTACCAGCGACACCAAAATGGAGATTGCCGAGGAGAGCCTGGAACTGATGAGGGATGCCGATCTGATGCTGGCTGATGCCATTACTCCGCCGGGCTACACCATCAGCAAGCATATGACGGCAGACGAAGCTATGGCCTTGGGGGAGCGGATGGGAGCGAAACGGCTGCTGCTCACGCACCTGAGCCATCTTTATCCGCCCCACGAAATGGCTCTCAAGGAATGG